>ERZ1026901.1730-NODE-1730-length-11766-cov-6.771497_pt1 | contig 11766 bp, 10 predicted proteins | sample MGYA00380179_ERZ1026901 | MGnify/ENA primary metagenome ERZ1026901 (study PRJEB33269, sample SAMEA4719815) | human gut metagenome | biome: human-associated habitat; feature: organic feature; material: feces | place: Cameroon | collected 2013-10 ... | reverse complement strand
TATGTGGAAAATCGGGAACTGCCAAAAAACACTCAGAAAGTGTTAAAAATCAAATAGTATTGAAAATCAAGGCTTTATGTTTGGTTAGTCATAGTAAGTTGTGGTTAGTTATAAGGGGCTAAATACAACCATCAAAGCACAAAGAGCCCAAAGATGTAACAGAAGATGGGATTGTGATGCTTGTTAAACTAGAACAATTCATGAAACAATTAGAGCCCAAAGATGTAACAGAAGAAGGGATTGTGATGCTTGTTAAACTAGAACAATTCATGAAACAATTAGAGCCCAAAGATGTAACAGAAGAAGGGATTGTGATGCTTGTCAAGCCAGAACACCAGAAGTATTTGCAACTTGTTGTGTACCAATTCGTTTTGATTAAAACGGTAGAAAAGTGATTGCGCGAATTTAATGGAGTATGAAAAAGACGAAGATTTAACGTATTTAACTTTCGCAAACCACAAAAAACGTAAAAATGTGCAGTTTTTGTTGGCTTATGTGGATTGTTTCTTCGATTGTAATTCAAAACTGCGACAGGCTGTCGCAGTTGTACATTGAGGACATACGGCTCTTGATGTGCAAATTCGCAGACGATGATAATACCATATTATAATAATACGCGTGTGATTACGTCAAGAAGTTGGAATTACGAACTACAATCCAATGCAGTCCCTTTGCTGATGCACTAGAAAAATGGATTTTCGGGCAATAACTTTGAAACGTAAATTGTACAAATTTGCTATCTCTACATACAATATAGAGTTAAATACATATAAAATCGTATGATAATTACAAAAATTAGTTGATAATATAGTATGTTTATCGAATATTGTTTGTATTTTTGTAGCAAAATTACGAAAACAAATAAAATATTTAGGATATGATACGAGATTTTTGGGTAAAAAATTACCTTTCCATTCGCGACAAGCAAGAATTGAGTTTTTTAGCTAAGGGACCTTCATCGGAACTTGTTACAGAAGTTGCCGATGGGGTGTTCTTGTATAAATTAGGTGTCTTGTATGGTGCAAATGCTTCTGGAAAGTCAAATATGTTGATTGCTTTAAATGAAGTATTTCGCTTACTGGTGTTGCCTAAGTCAGATGCAACCCAAAGAATAAATGGCAGTATTCCTTTCATTCTCACAAAGAATGCCCCCATTGAGATGCATGTGTCATTCTATGCTAATGGCATCAGATATGATTACGATGTGGCATTTAACGAGAAATACATTTTGAATGAAGTCTTGTATTATTATCCCAAAAAATCAAAGTCATTGTTCTATGAGCGTTCATTTGTTGGCGAAAACATACAAGCCGATGTCAAGTTTGGCCCAAGTCTTAATTTACAGGTGAAGACCCAGGAAAGTATCCGAGAGAACACTTTGAATAACCATAGTGTCTTGTCTGTTTGCAGCAAGGCTGCGTTGAAAGAGGATATTGCACCATTCAATGTGCTCCATAGTTGGATTATGGATAATTATCATGATGTGGATGGTGATGGAGAAAAAGGAATTGTTGAAATCCTAAAGGATGCTTACAACACTCCCCCAAAGCGTAAATTCTATAATACAATGCTACAAAAGGCTGATTTGAACATTTTGGAATATAGACCTATTATAGAAGACCGTTTCGTTCCAACAGAATATCGGGAACGCATCCAAAAGGAGAACCTTCCTCAAGAAATGAAAGAGGCTTTGCTTAAACCGACTGCCGATTCCGTAGCGTTTGTCAATCATTCTATTAATGGAGATTTTGACATACCACTCAAATGGCAGTCGAAAGGTACGATAAAATACATACGTATATTGGATGCATTATACGACATGATAACAAGTTCTCACGTGTATTATCTTGATGAATTAGGAGAGGATTTGCACAATGATTTGTTATACTACTATCTTAATGTTTTCATTTTCAACTCAGATAAATCGCAGTTGATTATCACGAGTCAGGAAACAACACTCCTATCTCAGGATTTAATCAATGAGAACAGAGGTGTCGTGTGGTTTGTGGAGAAGAACAAAGAGACCGCATCATCCGAGTATGCTCGTGGTGATTCATTTGGCTTACATAAGAACCTGTCGATATACAATTCGTATCGCATTGGGCGATTAGGTGCAAAACCAGAACTGGGTAGTATCTTTATAAATCTGGAGGACTGAAATGGGAAAGCAACGTCAAACAGCACTCATCTTGGGAGAAGGACCAACCGAGTTCTTCTATTTCAAATCCCTGTGCGATGTATTTAAGCGTCTGACTATCAAACCAGACTATCCGAAACATACCAACATCAAGGAACTGGAAGCCAAGATTGCAGAGGGGGTGGCAATGGGTTACAGCCATATCTTCTGCATCATTGACATGGACACGAAGGATAAGGAACCAGAGCGTTCACAATACCAGAAGCTAAAGGCGAAGTACGCTAAGCCTATCGACAAACCCAAGAAAGGTATCTATTGCGAGGTAGAGTTTTTCGAGACTCACCGCTGTACAGAACTGTTCTTCCTCTATTACTTCCGCTACACCTCACGCCCCTACGATGAACAGGAGCCATTGCTTAAAGACCTCAACCAATGTGTCGAGTATCGGAAAACGATAGAGTTCTTCATCAAGACCAAGGGACTTCACGGTTACTTTGAGCGCAATGGCGGCAGTCTAGATAAGGCTGTGGTCAATGCCAATCAATCAATTGAGGAGAAAAAAGCCTCGGGTCGGGATTACACATACTCGGAGCTTGGAAGGCTGATGATGGAGTTGAAAGAGTTGGAATGAAAAGTTAATAATAGCACATAATTTACTGGCAAGTGTTGGTATATATATATGTAAATGTGTAACCAAAGTAAACAAAAGAATAATACATGGAGAGAAATATCAATAGTGTTTCAGAATCACAGTTCAGATTTGTAAATCTGTTGATTTAGTCTTTGCGAGAATCGTAACCTCGGTCAAAACTAATTAGAATTAAAATAACAATGGAAAGCCCCAAAGTATTTATATCATATAGCTGGACGACACCAGAACATGAACAGAGGGTGTTGGATATTGCGACGGAACTTGTTGAGAGTGGTATTGATACCATTTTGGACAAATGGGACCTGAAAGAAGGGGATGATGCAGATGTGTTCATGGAACAAATGGTGTCGGATCCTTCAATTCAGAAGGTACTGATAATCTGTGATAAGATGTATTCTGAGAAGTCCGACAAACGTAAAGGTGGTGCTGGTACAGAGGCACAGATTATATCAAGAAGGGTCTATGAGCAGCAGAGTAATGAGAACAAATTCGTAGTTGCCGCATTTGAGGTGAATGAAGAGACAGGTAAGCCTTACCTGCCAGTTTACTATGGTTCGCGTAAGTATATTGACTTCACCGATCCGAACAAGTATGCACAGAAGTTTGAGGAACTTGTTCGATGGGTATATAACAAGCCTTTGTTTGTGAAACCCAAATTGGGACGTGTGCCTGATTATATCCTTGCTGATGACAAGATAACATTAGGAACAACTGCCGCATATCGAAGAGCAATCTCTTTTGTTGCAGAAGGTCGGGCGAATGCTGCTGGTGCTGTTAGGGAATATCTGCACACATTCTCTGAGAATCTCCAATCTTTTCAACTGCCTTCATGTGATAATCATTCAGATTACTATGAGCATTTTATGACAAGCATAAAGGATTTTGTACCTTATCGTGATGAGTGGTTAGAGTTGCTGAAAAATGTATGTAGGAATGACTTGATAGAAGTGACCTTTGATAGTTATATGCGTTTCTTCGAGAGTATTCATCTTTACACTAAAGAGAGACGCGAAGTGACGTATGTGTATCAGGAGGAAGAGGATAATATGAAGTTTATAGAATATGAGCTGATGTTATGTTTCATCGCTATTCTTCTTAAAAACGAATGCTTTGTTGCAGTAGCAGACCTATTCAATACATCGTTTTATAACAAGCTAGGTAATACGGAGTATGATGTAACCTATACATACAGAGAGTTTGAACACTTTCTGTACACCACATATAACCAAAATCAGAATGCTTCACAGCGCTATTATTCATTACAAGCAAAGATAGTTCGTGATAGGATGGAATCATGTCCTGCTCTTTCGATTGAAAACATTTGCCAGGCTGATTTCGTGGCATGGTTGTATCATCTTACGCACAAACCTGATGAGAGCAGGTTTAGCCGTTGGTTCCCCCACTGTATACTTTATGCCTGTAATCAGCGACGTCCATTTGAGATATTTGCGCGTGCCGAATCAAACAACTATCTGGACAAGATAAAGGTGATTTTCGGATATGATGGTCTTGATGACTTCAAAGCATTATATGCTTACATTAAACAAAATGCGCAGAGTATAGTACCACGATGGGAGTTTGAATCACCCAATGTCAAACTTCTGATGAATGTGGAGAAGTTGGGATTAAAGAAGTAATACTGACAAACAAAGGAAAAAATGAAATACCCAAGTTGGAAAGATTTTGAATCTAAATATCCAGACTATCAGGAAATAGCCTTTGAGGCATTGGCTCGTATGTTGTTTAGATGCAGGTACGAGTTGGGGGATTCTTTGCCCTATTTCAAGAATCATGCGGGTAATGAAACCGAAACGATTGTAGTTGATGGCGAGGAAATTGGATTTCAGGCGAAGTATTTCGATAATGAGATCAATGCATCATTGATTGAACATTCAATTAAAACTGCGCACAACAATCACCCAAGCCAATCCAAGATGATTGTCTATACGAATCTTGAGTTTGGTAATCCCCGGAAGAGGGGTGAAACAAAGACTGAAAAACAGAAGAATATTGAACAGGTAGCTAAAGACTGCAATATTCAATTGGAATGGATGTATGGCGATAATATTCTTGATGCAGTTTTGAAAAATGAGCTTGCTTATGATGTATTCTTCAATTCAGAAAGCAATCTACAACATATTAGAGAGGATTTGTCTGCTTATAATAATTCTCAGTTAGACTATATAAAAAACCAAATAAACATCGAAGGCATAGCTTATAAATTTGATAGAAGTGTCGCAACGAATAGGTTGATGGCTTTGATTCCTGGCAATAACAATGTCATGCTGGCTGGCGAAAGTGGGTCTGGAAAATCGGCTGTATTGAAAGATTATTACGAGCAATATAAGGATAATAGAGACTATGTGTTCTTTATAATAAATACTGGTCAATTAAATGAGGTGGATCTAAACACTTTATTCCATCTTCATCACAATTATACCTTTGCAGAATTTTATAGCTATTTTGCTGAGGTTAAAAACAAAATTCTAGTATTGGATTCTGCTGAGCAACTTCTTGATTTGAATAATAGACGAGTAGCATTGATGCTAGTTGACAAACTGAAACGAGAAGGTTGGAATTTTATTGTCACTTGCAAGAAAAACTCACAAGAGGATTTAATTGCGATGTTGAAAGAAGATTTTCAATTGGATTTCATACTTCAGTCAGTTGACGCTTTGCAGGATTATGAACTTAATAATTTTGAGAAAGAAACTGGTATTAGGCTACCATTGGATGACAAACTCCGTCATCAATTTTCAATACCCTTTTATCTGGCAAGATACTGCGAGGTAGGAGGAACTGATAGCAATGAAAAGGCATTCCGTGAAAGAGTATGGAAGCAGAAAGTCAGAGGAATGTCATCATCTGGAAGAAAAATAGAGGCATGTCTATTTGAGATTATAAGAAGGAAGCAGACTACAGGTTTGTTTGTTATTCCAACAGACGGCCTTGATGTTGATTGTGTTGATAGCTTGATCAAGGAAGATATAATCGGCGAGATTGAACATCGTGGTGTGTTCGTAAAACACGATTTGTATACCGATTGGGCGTTAGATTATATGCTTCTTTCTGAACTGACAGATAAAGAATCAGTAGAATGTAAACTTGTTTCAAAACCGACTATTAGTTATGCCAATGCTTTTCGTAGATGGTTTACAGATAAGGTGAGCAGTAAAGAGGCCGTTGTTGATACCATCATAGGAGTGATGTTTGAGAAAGGCATTGATGACCGTTGGGTAAATACAATTTTGGAGGTTGTTGGTTCATCAGATGTTTATGCTCCAATTTTTATTAATAAGTACAAAACAAGATTAACTGAAGATGATTACTATTGGTTTAATACATTTGCGAATACAGTTAGTGTTTCATGCCATATAGTAACACAGTATCTGCCATATAAGAATGGCATTAGGATTCCAATAAGTAATTCTATTGGTTCTGGTTGGGAGGCTGTTATATCTTTCATCAACAACAATAAAGAGGATTATTATATAAACAATCTTTCTGTAGTTTATAATATCCTTAATGGATATTCAAATAAACGAAAGAAAAATGAAGAGATTGTCAAGATAGCTGGTCTTTTAGCTCTTAGAATATTTGATATTCAGGCTAATAAAAAAAATGGGAACCTCTATTTTTGGCAGATCAACATGAAAGATTGGGCTGCCTTAGTTTGTAGATATGCTATCTATATTCAAGATGAAATTAAAAGCGTACTTGCAAAAGTTGTCAAGAATTCATGGATTCATCATAATAGCCCATATCATGATATTGTAGAATATCTTATAACTCCTCAAGATGCATTGGTGGACATCAATGCCTATTTTGTATGCAGAGAGCAACTTCTTGCAATACTTAAACTCTTCTGGTCAGAGTCTAAAGATAATGACAGATATTATAGTAATATTGGTACAGAGCTATATTTTGGTTTGAATCCAGAGGGTTCGGGTATGAACTATTTTCCACCGAGCCCATACCAAACGCCTATCTTGGGACTTTTTAATACAGAAAGCCTTGCTTCACTTGAAGATAATGCAACTCTTGACTTTGTCATAGAGTTCGTTGACGCATGCGTATTTTGTTTTGACAAAAGAGGCAAGCAGTTACAGAAGTTGGATGAAGTTACAGTTTCCTTTGATGATGGTTCACAGCACAAGGTATTGTGCTCTTCTATGCTATGGAATATGTATAGAGGATCATCTGGAATATCAGTGCCAAATCTGTTAGAGTCAATCCACATGGCTATAGAAAAATACCTGTTGGATCAGTTAGAAGGAGAAGAAAAGAAAAAAAATATAGAGAGGGTTAGAATGATCCTATGGCGTATTTTAAAGAATAGTCATAGTGCTTCTTTGTATGCCATAGTAACTAGCATTGTGCTGGCACATTACAATGAGTTGTTTGATTTATTCTTGTTCCTGATACAGGATATTAGGTTCTTACAATTGGATTTGCATAGACAGATTAATGAGTATCATATTGCATCGATGTCTTTTGTGTATATGAGTCACAAAGATTATGCGACAGAGCGTAAGAAATCTGCTGATATGGAACACAGAAAACTCCATCTTGAAAACTTGCTCACTCATTTGCAGATAGCTTACGAGAATAGCACGAAAGATGAAGACAAGATACGGCTGAATCAACTGCATTTGTGTGTAGATAAATTGCTGAATGATTACAAATCCATGAAGAAGGAAGCAACGTCAGACGAACCATACATCATGGAGCGTATCAATGTTCGTAAATGGACAAAATCCACAGTTACAATGGCTAATGGCATTGAAGCTATTCAGTATGAACCAGTCTTCCCGGAGCATCTTGTTAAGGACAGAGATTTGACTCAGAATGCTTCTGATGAGGCTATGTTTGGTCTTAACATAACCGTATGGGCGGACAAAATGCTTCGAGATGATATTGATAGCGCGAGGATGTATCAGTTCCATGATAAGCCCAAGGAGATTCTTAAAATTATTTCTGAGGTAGTGGATTCTCTTACAAAGAATCCAACTTTCATGGGTTTGTCAATGGGCAGAGAGTATGTGCCGTACATTGGTAGTGCCGCATTGTTAATTTACTATCGTGAGAAGATTTCACAAGAAGAAATAGAACTATGCTCACAAAGAGTGACAGAAGCGTTACTAAACCCTGATTTTCTGCTATCGGGATTGATGACTGGTTTCGATACGATATTAGAGGCAATACCTGCATTGATAGAACTATATCCAAACGAGAAAGATACCATTGCAGATATTATTCTTACGTATGCAAAGCGTAGAAAAGAAATTGGCAATTTCCGTTCTTGTGACAAGATTCGACAGATCATTGTCAAGCATAATCTTTGGGACAGACAAGCAGATTTTATGCTGTATGTCCAGATGCGTTTCTACGGTGGTTTGAGTTTGGCTCGTATAGAAGAGATTACTCTAAATGACGCAGAGACAATGCTGAGTTTATTGACAGAGATTCCAAAAGACAGGGTAATTGCTAATAAATGTTTAGTAAGGCTTTCCGACCATTGGAAGAGTACAGGTTTTGATTCTATGGACTATGAGAATCAGATATATGATTCGGATTTGATAGCAGCCTATCTTATGAATACACCTGAGAATGAAATACAACAACTGGCCTCTGTGTTTGGTGACTGTATGGCAAAGAGGCAAAGTCACGAATCCATCTTGTCTTCAATCTTGATTGACTGCATTTATACTAAGAGGTATGAGCAGTTCTGGAGAATTTGGTATGCATTTTTCCCATCCTTAGTAAAAAAAGCGATACTGCTTGATTCAAGCACAAAGATGGACTATTTGCTATGTCCGTCATTCCTGCGTGAGTCAAGTAATGATTGGTTCCAATTTGAGGAAGATAATATAGAGTTTTTCGAGAGAGTCGTTAATCAAGTTGACCATGATGACGATGTGTTATTCTGTGTACTGAAGGTGTTTGATACAATAGCAGAGAAATACCAAATGAAATCTATTCCTTTGGTCTATAAGTTGACACGAGGGGATTTGTCTTCATGGAATAGAAATAAGAAGGTAATCATAAGCTACATGAACATGTATGTAGATAGCCTCAATATACATCACAGGTCGGACATTATATATGACAAGAACTTATATGACCAATATTGTGCTATATTAGAGTTTATGGTAAAGAATCAATCAGAAACGGCTTCAAGAATCTTAAAGACTTTATAACAATGCCAGTAATATTAGACTATAGAAATACAATACAAAACTTCATACATGAGTCAGGTCGCAGCGTATGGGCAAAGGATTTAGTTGCTGCAGCTGTTACCAACAATGGATGTCTCACTGACAATCAAATTTTGCTTATTTGTGAAGACATTGAAAATGGAGTTACATCTCCATCCATTGCCCTACCAGGTAATATTGGAAGTGCGATACCTCGTATAGAGTTAAAGACGTTAAAACATGTGGCCAATGTAAACAGACTCGTCCCTAATCAGACAATACATTTCTGTCATGATGGCATAACGGTGCTGTTTGGAGCCAATGGTTCTGGCAAGAGTGGCTATTTTCGTATTCTTAACAAATTGGCAAGTGGTAGTATTAATTATTCTGTCATGCAGGATATTTTTAATGAGAACCCACAACCAATGTCTATAGAAGTGACTTATGCGGAGAATGGTACCGATCATACCGATGCATGGGATTTAATCTCTCCTCTATCAACACCTCTCGGACATATTAGTGTATTTGATACGAACTATGCCAAAGGTTTAACCAATGAACATGATTCTAACATATACCTGTTTGATAGTATGGGGCTGAACATCTATCGAGGTATTGCAGACGGTGTACGTAGGCTGAAAGAACTTGGCTATGATGTATCATCCGATGAGGCAGATGTCAATAATTTGTGCACAGCGAACTATAGCGATAAGTTGGTACGTGCACTTGAAATTCAATTTAGAGAGGAATTAAAAGGATTTGAGATGGACTATCTAAACGTGTCGTTACAGCTTTCAGACATAACAAATCCTTTATCAAAGATTAAATTAACCATTAAGAACAACCATGAGCTTGATGTAGTTCTAAGTGAAGCGGAACAGAAGTGTTGTGCTTTGGCTCTTTTCATTGCTGAGTGTGAATTGCTGGACGTAAAGCAGCCTGTCATCTTTGATGATCCTGTCAACAGCCTTGATGCATGTGTTATCGGAATGTTTGCTAATCGAATTGTACAAATGTCTTCCCCAATAATACTGTTTACACACAATACTCAGTTGCTGGCAGAAATAAAGTATGCGGATAATGTAGACTTATATAAAGATTCTTCATCAACAAGAAGAGCAGGAAAAAGAGGAGTATTGATCTATGAAGTGTTAAGAAACTGTCCTGAGGAAGTTGGCTATATTGTAAACTATCATGAATGCAAATGCAAGCACTATTTGGCAATAGCTAAGGATGTTTTGGATAACCATTCTAGTCCTTTAACACCCGTCTACCAAAAACAACTTGCCGACAACTTGCGTATGGCTACAGAATGGGTCGTGGATGAAGTTTTCTTCAGAAATCTAATTCCAAATAGATTTAGGGGACGATTCGATAATATCAAGTGGACAAAGTTGGAAGAAATGGTGGGACAGAATAGCGCAGATGTTCAAGCAGTCCATACAATTTATCAAAAGCTTTCTTCTGTGGGTAGCCATGTTGGTGCAGCTCATGTCCAAGCCCCATTGAGAAAAGATCAATATCAAGGATTTTATAATACTCTGAAAGCTTTAGTTGATAATGCAGGAATATAGTATTAACTATTCTTTGAAGTATTCAACAGGCACACAAGATTACCTATCTAGGCAGTTATCAGTGATTGAGTAGAGTGGAGCAAACTATAAACGTTTATCGTGGAATATAATCGGGAAAATATTATTGGACTCCATAAGTTACATTATTATATATTACAGTCCGCTAACCTGCAAAGAGAATTGGCGTTTACTGATTAATGCATGTACAGAGCTTGGGTGAAAACTGCATATTTTCATCAGTTTACTACCGAAATATGACCTCAAAAGTAACATTAATTTTGCTTTCATAATCTTATATACCTTTGAATTTTGGGTAATAATTCAAAGGGTATGTACTTGGGACTCATCACTAGCTTTTAAGAGAAACAATAGCATGATGGATTAATCACTGAATTCGGGCGGAAACTGCGATAATTTGCATATTTCCGCCCAAGATATGATAGAATAGCCAGGCAATGACAAAGATGAGAAAGTATAGAATCAACTCATAGACTTACCCTGATTGATTAGATTGATTTGTTCCACTTTACCCGATTTTGAATGTCAGATTATATAAAAATCGTGAAATAACAACGGTTTTCGCAATGTTTCTGCTCGTAATCCAATAAAATTATATAATTTTTGCGTCTAAATTAAATATATTCAAGAACTATGGTTAAGATAAATCGCTTAAAAGTAGTGCTCGTTGAAAAAGAGAAAAGTGGAAAGTGGTTGGCAGACCAATTAGGGAAGTCAACATGTACTGTTAGCAAATGGTGTAGTAATACAACACAACCTGATTTGCAAACTTTGGACAAAATTGCCAAGTTGCTTGATGTTAATGTCAAAGAACTTTTAAACGATACCGAAAAGATTTAATAATATGGCTGCAATAAATGACTTGATTGCTCGAATACAAGACCCAGACCTTCGCCAGCGAATTGAAAAAGAGGTGAAGGAGTTAACAAAGCAGAAGAAATTCGGTCTTGTTTTTGAGAACCATATACCAGAAATGACTTTACTCTACGACTATCCTATCAGCCGTGGATGCAAAGTTATTCGCAAGTCTGATGATGACAAGAAACAGTCATAAAACCAAATAAGACATGTTTCTTGCCAAGTCATATTATGACTTTCGATGTATCGAACATTTGGGTCGTCAGATGGAAGAACCCATCTTCAATGCCCGATATTTCAAGTCTGCTACCTCCCAAGCTTGATGCTCTC
>ERZ1026901.1728-NODE-1728-length-11772-cov-9.079372_pt1 | contig 11772 bp, 9 predicted proteins | sample MGYA00380179_ERZ1026901 | MGnify/ENA primary metagenome ERZ1026901 (study PRJEB33269, sample SAMEA4719815) | human gut metagenome | biome: human-associated habitat; feature: organic feature; material: feces | place: Cameroon | collected 2013-10 ... | reverse complement strand
CTCCTATGGCTGCGCCGCCGAGACTGCGGATATCGAATTTGCCTGGACCCGCCGCCATGCCATCGACAAGGGAACGAACCTGGGCCGTCACCTGATCCAAGCCTTTCAGCCTGGGGAGGTCACGCCGGAGCAGGCCCATGAGATCGGCATGGAGCTGGCGCGGGAGATCCTGGGCGGCAGGTATGAGTTCGTCCTGACCACCCACATAGACCGGGATCATGTTCATAACCACCTGATTTTCAATGCCGTCAGCTTTGCGGATCACAAGCACTACCATTCCAACAAGCGCAGCTATCACTTCATCCGCCGCACCTCAGACCGGATCTGCAAGGAACACGGCCTGTCCGTCATCGTTCCCGGCCAGGACAGGGGCAAAAGCTACATCGAGCATCAGGCGGAGCGGACCGGCATCAGCTATAAGGCGAAGCTGCGCGCCGCCATCGACCAGCTGCTGCCCGGCTGCCATGATTTAGAGGAGCTGCTGGTGCGGTTGCAGCGGGAGGGCTATGCGCTCAAGCGGGGCAAGTATATTTCCGCCAGAGCGCCGGGACAGGAGCGCTTCACAAGGCTAAAGACCCTGGGCGCGGACTATGCCGAGGACGCCCTGACCGCACGGATGGCCGGACGCGCCAGACCCTCCCGCCAGCCGAAGCAGCAGAGCGGAAAAATCAGCCTGCTTATAGATATTCAGAACAACATCAAGGCCCAGCAGAGCGCGGGCTACCGCCATTGGGCGACCATCGAGAATCTGAAACGCATCGCCGAGACCAGCAACTTCCTGACGGAGCATGGAATCGGCAGCATGGATGAGCTGACGGAGCGCTGCGAGGCGGCTGCCGCCTCCGCCGCCCGGCTGAAAGCAGAGCTGCGGGAGACCGGGGCGCGGATCGAGGAGCTGACGCTGAAAATAAAGCACGTCGCCGCCTACCGTCAGCTCAAGCCAATCTACGACCGCTATCAGGCGTCGAAGGACAAAGAGAAGTTCCTGCGGGGCTATGAGAGGGAGATCATTCTCTTTGAGGCCGCCGCCAGAGAGTGCAAGCGCCTGGGCGCCGTGCCCCTGCCGTCCGCGGAGCGGATGCAGGCGGAAATGGACGCGCTCACCGCCCGGAGGGCGGCGCTGACCGCCGAGCGTCAGAAGGCGCGGCGGGAGGAGCAGGACTACGCCGCCGTGCGCCGGAACGTGGAGGAGTTCCTGTCCCCGCCCCGGCAGGTGCCGGCACGGCAGAAGGATATGGAGCTGGAATGACCCCTGGGACAAACTTTTTGCCGCGATCTGCGTTTTCCCCTGGGCTTTTGCCGAAACGTCAGATATAATGAAGATACAAACGATTTTGAAGGAGGCGAACCCCATGACAAGAGGCGAGGCCTTAAAAGACTTTTTCCGCAAGACCATCCTGCCGGTGGCGTCGGCCGCGCTGCTGTACTGCATCTTCCGCTCCGCCTGCGTAAAGAACGGGGAGCTGGATTATCTCTGGCTCTGGATCCTCTGCGGGCTGCCATTTGGGATCTGGCGGCTGCGGCTCTGGATCATACCGGGCGGCGGCTCTCTGGGCGGCGGGATCGCCCTGTTCCTTCTGAACTTCGTCTTTGCTGGCCTTATCGGCGGCTGCGTCCTTGTCTGGCGGCTGCTGGTGGCGGCGTGGTACATCCCGGTCACGGCGTACCGCCTGCTGACGGCAGACAGGTATTCCTTCCTCCCGGAGGAGTAGGATCCGCGCCATGGAAATGTGGAAAACGGCCGCTTTGCCGATGGAAAACGCATTCACGGCCCGATGGAAAAGCCGCTGCCTTTCCCACAGCCCGCAAACACCGTTTCCCACAGCACCGCCCGGCTTGGCCGTTTGCCCACAATCCCACAGCGCCTACGACTGCTGCTGCCGCAAAAATCGCATTCCCTGATAGAAAAAATCATCATTTCATGGTAGAATGGGGATAGCCCATCGAAGGAGGGAAAAGCCCATGGACGAGAACAATTCCATCCAGCTTTTTGAAGATAGAAAGATCCGCACTGCCTGGGACGAGGAAAAGGAAGAATGGTATTTCTCCGTAGTGGATGTGATCGCCGTTCTGACCGATCAGCCAACGGCAAGAAGCGCCAGCACCTATTGGGCGGTTTTGAAAAAGCGTCTGAAAGAGGAGGGCGCAAGTGAACTGCTTACAAATTGTAAGCAGTTGAAAATGCGGGCAACAGACGGAAAGATGCGTCTAACGGACGTTGCCAGCACGGAACAGCTTCTGCGCATCATCCAGTCCATCCCGTCGCCCAAGGCTGAGCCGTTCAAGCGTTGGCTGGCACAGGTTGGCCGGGAGCGCATCGAGGAGACCATCGACCCGGAGCAGGCCATCGACCGGGCGCTGGAGACCTATCAGAAGAAGGGCTATGACGCCGACTGGATCCACCAGCGCATCCTCTCCATCCGCGTCCGCAACGAGCTCACCGCCGAATGGCAGGCGCGGGGCGTGGAGCAGGGCCGGGAATACGCCATCCTCACCGACGAGATCACCAAAGCCTGGTCCGGCATGACCACCCGGCAATACAAAAACCTGAAAGGTCTCAAAAAGGAAAACCTCCGGGACAACATGAGCACATTGGAGATCGTGCTGAACATGCTGGCCGAAACCACGACCACGGAGCTTTCCAAGGCCCACCGGCCGGAGGGCTTTGAGGAAAGCCGGATCGTCGCCCGGCGCGGCGGCAAGGTGGCGGGAGACGCACGGCGCGCCATCGAAGCGGACACAGGGCGGCCCGCCGTCACAGCGGAGAACGCCGCCCAGCTCAACGCCGTGGTGACGGATGTGATCCAGGGCGTGGCGGAAGCGGACAAGCCCAACGGGGACGAGAAATAAGCAAAAAAAGAAGCGGGGACGCAGCCAACGGATATACCGAAGGCCGCGTCCCCGCTTTTGCTATGGGCGCGCATGGGAAAGTGTCGAAAACCGCTGCTTTCTCGCCGCAGGAGCGCAGAGAAAAGCGCGGATGGGAAATCATAAGGGCATGGTCTGAAAACGCCGCCACGGAGGACTATTTTGCCCGTTTTCCACCCTTATTTATGCCTTTTTTCACACGCTGGGACTGAAAGTGCGGACAGTCCAACACCACCGCCCGGAAGCTCTGCTTGCAGGGATGGACACAGCCCTTGCAGAGCCGGTTGTACTGCCGCCTGCCGTTCTCCCCCAGGAAGAAGGCCCATTCCAGCCGCCACTTCACGCCCCGGCTCACAGCTCCCCCAGCTCCGGGGGCTTTTTCTCCGGGGCAGGTCTGGGCTGCTGCTTCGCGCACTCCTGCTTTGCCGCCGCCAGCCGTTCCCGGATGGAGGGCTTTTTCTCCGGCTGCGTCCGCTCCGCGTGCTCCTTGGCCTTTTCCAGCTCCTCGCCCCGTCTGCCGTTGTTGATAACGCCGTCGATCATGCCGTAGTCGTCCTCCAGCGTCATTTCAACGGTGCGGAGGGGATTGTCCTTTTCCGGCGCATCAGCTCTGACCGCATACGCCTGGATCCCATTTGCCATAATGAGATATTTTCCATCCTCAGAGGCGTGATGAAAACCGTATCCGTCCGCCTCCATCTGCTCCCTTGTCATGCCGCAGAGATAGAAGCTGCCCCTGGGTGTCTGGATGCGCTCGGTGATCTCGCAGCTTTTCTGCGCCGGCTGCAAAAACTCCGGCACTTCGGAAAAGCCCACCCTATCGCAGTAATGGGCGGTGTCCTTTCCGTCCTGATGCAGCACCACGATATCCGATACGGACAGAGAGTGCCCCGTGAAGTCTGCCGGACGGTCCACATTGAACCGGGTATAAATGCTTTCAAGGTCGTCCTTTTCCGTCAGCGGCGCTTCATAGACCAGCTCGTAGTTTTCCGACTTCACGGAAAGGCCGTTGCGGTGGATGCTGTCCAGCGGCTCAAACCGATAGTCCAGCGTTTCGTTGCCGCCCTTGAGCTGGTAGATGGAGAAGCTGCCCACCGGCTCGCCCTGCGCCGCCCGCGCCTGCTCCACGATAGCAGCGGGGGTCTGCGCATAGGCGGCCGCCTCCGCCGCGTACTCCCGTTCCGCCTTTTCCGCCGCGGCCAGCATTTCATCCACACGGGATCTGTTCGGATCCTCCAAGGCCGCCTTGACCTCCGCCGGGTCAAAATCCAGAAACTCCTCGTAGCCCGTGGCGTCCTTGAACTTTTCAATCTCAGAGGGAAGATAGTCCTCCTGGGTCTGGCCCAGCGCCGCCAGCTTTTCCTCCAAAGCGGAAATGCGTCCTGCCATCAGGTTTTCGTAAAGCGCTTCCTTTGCGGCGTGCGCCTCCGGGTGCTCCGCCGCGTACTGCGGATCGTTCTGACGGAAAAACTCGTCCATGTCAAAGGCGATATCCATAGCCCACTCGGATTTTTCTTCTTCGGGAAGATCGTCCTGAAAGGTCATCACCCGGTACTCGTCGGGGATACTGCCGCGCTCACCGTCGTAATACTCATGGAAACTGTCACCCGTATCACGCACATAGCCCTGATCCGTGAAGGTGCCGTTTTCCTCCAACGCAACATCCCGGCCGTAGGCCTCATAGTCGATGTAATTCTGCAAATGCTCTGGCACCTGCATAACGTCCAGTTCTTCGATGTAATAGCGGCCCAGATCGTCATAGTCATGGATATCGGGGTAAACCTCATAGCAATCCAGATTCTCGGTGAGGTTGATGATCTCCTGCAGGCTGCCGCAATGGTCGCCCATTTCCATACCGGCCTGAAACTGTGCGTATTCGCTTTCGCTCATTTCATCCAGCTTCGACGCCAGATAATTCAGCTCGTCCAGATTTTCATATTCACCCAGCTTACTGTAAAGACCGTCCACATAGCAGTCATAGTCCGTGATGAACCATTCCTCATAGGGCTGGCCGAAGTCATCCTTCTGGCCGATCTCGATCCGCTTAAACACTTCCTTCAATTCCTCGGCGGTGGTGGGAAACTTCACCCACTCGCCCACAAGCTCGCCCTCGTTGTACTTGCCAAGATTGGTGATAAAGGCGGCAAAGGGATAGTCCTTGTTGTAACTGTAATCCGGCATATACGCTCCTCCTTCAGCTTCGCTTATTTTTGAGAAATTCCAGCTTGAAATCGATGTACCTGCCGCCCGTGTCGCAGAGGATCACGGCGGCGGCGTAGGCGGTCTGTTTCTTTTCAGACCACATCCCACGGACAGAAGTGCAGCCCTTTTTCAGAAGATCCGCCGCCATCTTCTTTGTCAGCTCCTTCCTGCGGCTCGTCCAGAAGCGGTCATTTTTCCAGAGAACAAAGCCGCAGGACCGATCCGAACAGGCAAAGTTTTTCTTCCCCTCATAGACCGGCTGGCCGCAGCGGGGGCAGGCGCCGATGCTCTCCTTCTCCGGGGCAAACAGCTTTTTGCCGTCCTCGGAAATACAGGAATAGGTAGACACGATCTCCCGGACCATATCCCGGATGCCATCCATAAAGGTGTCCGGGTCAGCGCCGCCCTTTGCGATCTCCGTCAATTTCTGTTCCCATTCCGCCGTCAGCATGGGAGAGGTCAGCGGCTCCGGCAGGACCGTGACAAGGTTGATACCGGCTTTCGTGGGGATCAGGCTCTTGCCCTTGCGCTCCACAAATCCGGCAGCCACCAGCTTTTCGATGATAGCCGCCCTGGTAGCGGGCGTGCCCAAACCTTTTCGCTCGGCATCCTCCGGCGTATCCTCCTTGCCAGCGTTCTCCATAGCGGACAGGAGGGTATCTTCGGTATAGGGCTTCGGAGGCTGGGTGAAATGCTCGGTAACGGAAACCTTCGCACCGTCAAAGGTCTGCCCTTCGGTGAAGTCCGGGAGCGTGCCGCCGTCCCAATCCACAGGCTTTTCTTTTAGGGAAGTGCGGAAAATGCGGTCGATCTCCCGCCAACCTTCGGAGAGGATGCGCCTGCCCTTTGCGGTGAAGGAATGGCCGCCGCAGTCAAAGGTGGCCGTGACCGCCTCATACACATAGGGCTCCGCCGACGCGCACAGCAGACGGCAGCAGACCAGAAGAAGCAGCTCACGCTCACCCAGGGACAGGGCGGGGATATCCGCTTTCTCGATCTCCATCGTGGGAATGATGGCGTGGTGGTCGGATACGTCCTTGTCTGAGACCATGGCCTCCACCAGCGGATAGAAATTGCTGATTTTATCAAAGGGCGGCAGCTTTGCCGCCAGATGGATCACGCAGGAGGCTGTTTCCGCCATATCGGAGGTCAGATACCGGCTGTCCGTGCGGGGATAGGTCAGCAGCTTTTTTTCATAGAGGCTTTGGGCGTAGTCAAGGGTCTGCTTCGCCGTGTAACCAAGCAGCCGGTTCGCCTCACGCTGCAAGGTGGTGAGGTCATAGAGCTTCGGGGGCGGTTCCTTCTTCTGCTCACAGGTGACGGAGGTACAGGTGACGGTCGCGCCCTTGCACATGGCCGCCGCCTGCTCCGCCTCCGCCGGATCGGTGAACCTCTCCGACACCGCCTCCGCGCCGTCCAGCGTCAGGCGCACATGATGATACTTCTCCTTCTGGAACAGCGCGATTTTCGCGTCCCGCGCCGCCAGCAGGGACAAGGTGGGCGTCTGGACGCGGCCCACATTCAGGGTGCGGTGATAGAGAACGGAGAAAAGGCGTGTGGCGTTGATCCCCACCAGCCAGTCAGCCCTCTGGCGGCAGAGGGCTGACTGATACAGGGCTTCATAATCGGCGCTGGGGCGCAGCTCGGAAAAGCCCTCCCGGATGGCGCTGTCCTCCATCGAAGAAATCCAGAGACGGAGGACCGGCTTGCGGCAGCCGGCCATTTCATACACCAGACGGAAGATCAGCTCACCTTCACGCCCGGCGTCGCAGGCGTTGACGATCTCCGTTACGTCCTCCCGCGCCATGAGGCGCTTCACATTGTCCAAAGCCGCCTCCTTGCCGGGGATGGGAGCGTAGCGGAAGGGCTCCGGCAGGATGGGAAGATCCTCATAGCGCCATTTTTTGAAGCGCTCGTCATAGCCGCCCGCGTCCAGCGGGGATACCAGGTGCCCCACGCACCAGGAAACGATCAGGCCGCTGCCCTCATAAAAGCCATCGGCCCTGGATGAAGCACCCAGGGCCGACGCGATGGATTTTGCCACGCTCGGTTTTTCCGCGATGATCAGCTTACTCATGCTGCGCCTCCGTTTCAGCCTCCGCAGGCTCGTCCTCGTTGACATACTCCTCGTCAGGGAAATCGTACTCGTCGGGATCGGCGCTGACCTTCACGCCGCTGCGGTTCGGCTTGATGAACTTCACATAGGCAAAGGCTCCGCCGCCTGCCAGCACCAGCAGCGCCACCACGGCCAGAAGGCCGCTGCCGCTCTTTTTCTCCGGCTGCTCCGGTTCCGGCTCCGGCTCCCTGGCCTTCTCCCTGCCCGTGCACTCGGAGAGGTTGGTCTTGCAGACAGAACAGGATGTATCCACCGCGCCGGCCGCGCATTTTTCCTTACAGGTACACACCGGGGCGGCGGGCGTCTCCTCGTCCATCAGGGCCAGCAGGTCGCGCTCGTCTACCTGGTTGAGAAAGTGGACGGTGTTCTCGCCGTCCTCCGCCCGGTCGATGATGATGTAGAAATAGTTGCCGCCTTTTGTGACCACGGTGATGAACTGCTTGTCTCCGGCGCTCTCACCGGCGATATCGTCCACCAGGGTCATGTTGCCCTCCGGGGTCAGGGGCTGGGGCTCATAGCCGCCCGTGGTCTCCTCCTCGGTGTAGTAGGGCTCGCCGTCCCCGCCGCCTGCGAAGGCCACGGTGGAGGTGGCCGCCATGCAGAAAAGCGCCAGGAACACGGCGGCGAAACGGCGAAAAGCTCTGTTACGCTTCATCTTCCGCACCCTCGCTTTCCTCCGTCTCCATCAGCCCGTCCGGCAGGGAGATCATGCCGCTGGCGTAGGCGCGCAGGAAGGCGGTGAGTTCCCTGTTGTCCATGCGGACAGCCTTCACCATGCGGACGATCTCCAGGTTCTCCTCCTCCGTGAGCTGGGCTTCCAGCGCGCGGAGACGCTTCTGCTGCTCGGCGATCTTCTCCCTCGTTTTCTCAATATCCTTGCGGATCTTCTCAGTCGTTGCCATGATTGCATTGCTCCTTTCCAAATCGTTCTTTCCATGAATAATTGCGCCCAAGCCCCCGAACGGTTTTCAGGTTGGCCCGTGCGTTATCCTCCAATGCCAGCGCGCGCCGGAACAGATCCGGGTAACGCTCCCGCAGGTCGATGATCTCCTCCGCCCGCATACTGGGGCAGAAAAAGCAGGAGGACTTTCCCGGCTGCGGCAGGCCCGCTGCCTCGATTGCCCGGACACACGCCTCCCGGTCCCAGCCCCATTCCATCAGGGGATACCATTTGCTGTACTTCGGGTCTGCCAGATCACGCAGAAGGACCTTATCGCTGCGGTAATGCTCGCCAGCATCATAGCCGATGAACTTGACCACCTTTTTCCCGCTGTTCCAGACCTCATGGCATGGAGGATAGTTGTTGCAGAACTTTTCCTGCGGTCCGATCTTGTGTTTCAGAGAACACCGCTTGAAGCCGTAGGCGATAGAGGGCAGCGTACCGCTTTTCAGACATTCATCCTCCAAGGTCAGCCGCCTGCCGTCCTTCGTGGTCTTATAGACCCGTGTGATCTCCGGCATACCGTGATCCTTCAGCCAGCGATCCATAATATCCAGATAGGCGTAGGTATGGGGATGCTCACCGCCCGTATCCGCAAACAGGATCAGGTCAACAGGGATACGGTGCTGGTGCAGCCCAACAAGAAGGGCGGTGCTGTTCGCACCGCCGCCATAGGAAACAATATTGATATGCTCACCTCATCTCAAAGCCTTTTCGTATCGGTATTTCATTTGTGCCGGATACAGCGGTTCGGGTGGGCGGCGCCTGCCGGTCCACTCCCGTCCGCCCGCCAGCCCCGCGCACTGCCAGCCGGAGGCACGGAGGCTGACGCCGCTCTCCGTGTCCAGAATGTAGGTGACGATCCTATGGTAGCCCAGGACCTTCGCCGCCCGCGCCGCCGCGCCATAGAGGAAGCTGCAAGCGTTTTTTGTCCCGTCCGTGCAGAGGCGGTTGACCTCCAGGGTCAGCCCATCGTCCAGGTATCGGCTCACCGGCCGCCCCACGATGGCGACGCCCGCCAGACGGCCGTTCGCCATGCAGCCCAGGGAAAACTTATGCCCTCGCACCGGCTTATGGTGGCGGTGGTGCTCTGCGACAAACCTGTTTGCGTCGGCAAGGGACATCGGTTTTACGGTCAACATCGGCTCCGCCTCCATCAGTTGTATGGCGGTCTGCCGTAGGCATAAAAGTGGGACTGCCAGTAATTCGAGTTGAGACTGGTGTACTGGATGGGATCGCCGCAGTGCAGGAGCATCCCGTCCCCCACATAAAAGCCCACATGGCTGACCCCCGGCGTGTCGTAGGTGCCCACAAAGAACACCAGATCCCCCGGCCTCGGCTCGGATACCGGCGTGGAAATGTTGTAGAGACCCTGCGCCCCCAGCCGCCCGGTATCGCACAGGCCGCTGTTGGTCAGGACATAGCTGACAAAGCCGCTGCAATCAAAGGAGGTGGACGGGCTGCTGCCGCCCCAGACATAGGGGAAGCCCAGATACTTCTCCGCCTCCGTAATCAGCGCCGCAAAGCGCTCGTCGGACAGGTACTCCACCGGGATCTCATACTTGGCGGGCGGGTTGGTCACATACTTTGGAACATAGCCGGAGGACGGGAACAGGTCGGGGCGGTTGCCCAGGGTGGACATATACACGGCGTACATGGAAAGCGTCTCCTGATCCATCATGTAGACCGGCAGATGGGAGAGGTCGAAGTTTTCCAGCTTCACGGTGCAGATATAATAATCGTAATAGACCCGGTAGCTCTCCGTATGGGTGTTGCCCTCCTCGTCCGTCCAGGTATCCGTCTCAATGTAGTACCGCCGTTCCACCTCCACCGTCTCGGTGAGGATATATTGCCGGTCAAACAGCATTTGAAGGTCGCCCTGCACCTGGTCTATGGTGAAGGTCCCCTCATGGAGCGCCGACAGGATGGACAGCAGCACATAGGGATCGTGCTCGATCTCGTCCAGATCGTAGTGATACTCGTCATAGTCGTGGGTCTGCTCATAGGTATCCAGATACCGCCGCAGCTCGTTCTCCTTGGCGCAGTAGGCGGCCTCCGCCGCCAGCAGGTCGGAATCCTCAGAGAGATAGGAGGAGGCCACAATGTTGGACACGCCTCCGCCGAACATGGAGGAGCAGGATTGCAGCAGGCCCAACAGCAGCACCAGCACAAGGCCGATCCCGCCGATGATAAGGAACGCCTTTTTGTGCCGGGCTATGAACTCGCCGGCCTTCTTCGCCGCCTCCGCGCCCTTCTTTGCGCTCTTGGCTGCCGTCTGTGCCGCCGCCTTTGCACCCTCCGCGCCGCGCGACGCCCGGTAGGCCGCCGCGTACTGCCGCTGCATCCGCTTCTTCTGCCAGATGCGGGAGATGGGGCTGCCGGACGCAATCTGGGGGTTATCATGGAGCGCCTTTTGGTAAAGCGCCTCCGCGTTGGCCCTGACCGCCGCCTGCTCCGCCTTTGCCGCGTCCCGCCAGGGCTTCACCTGCCGCTCCGCCCGCCAGTTTTGCAGCTTGCGGTTCCCATAGCCCACGGCTTTTTCCATGCCGCGCTCGGTGAGATGGCCCGCGGCCACGCCGGAGTTCTCCTGCTCCACCTCCCGCACCTTGGCATGGGCGGTGTGAGCGACCTCCTGCAAAGGCCGCGCCAGCGGGTTCGGCCCCGGCTGCCGGATCGAAGCCGGCTTATCCGTCTCATGGAATACCAGTCTTGTACGCCCGGCGCCGGAAGCCTCGTCAAAGACACGCTCCGTGCCCAGGACGCGCTTTTTGGGGATGGCGGCCCTTGCCGCGTCCAGCTTATCCGCCGCCTTGTCGGACTTGCGGATCGCCTTTTGCAGCTCCGGCGCGGCGCGTTCCTCCTCGGTGAATTGCAAACGGGAGGACGGACGGCTATTTGCCGCCGTACCCTCCCGGTAGGCTTTGCGGCGGTTCCGCCGCTTTTTCTTCTGAGACTTCCGGACGCGCCGGTCGTCCAGATGGTGGAGGGCAGTCCTCGCCAGCGCCGTGGAATCGCCGGAGGGAGAATAGTCCTGCTCCAGCGCACGGTCGGATACCCGGCTTGCCTCGCCTGTGACCATGTTGACGGAAATGGCTCCGTCACGGGTCATCTTCTGCGTTTCCTTCTCAGCGGCTTTCCACTCCTTCATGTTTCACCACCTGCCTTTCCGTAGGGGCAAATGCTGGCGCACTCGCCCGTCTCGATCATAGAGATATATTTGAAAATGGGGTATGCCTGCGGCGGGCAGACCGCGTTGCCCAGGGTTTTCAGCCGGAGGGCGCGGTCTGCGGTGTTTTCTGTGATACGGGGGACTCCCTCCGGTTCGGCGGCCCAGAGGATACGTCCGTCCATTTCCGGGGGAAGCCCATGAGCCATTCCACCCAATCCGGGTTCAGCGCCGCCGTCTCGGATACCGGACGCTCCTGCCGGATCACCTGGGATGACAGGTTGGCAGACGGAGCGCTGTTGCGAAACGCCGCCGGTTTCAGCGTGGAGCGGTAGCCCTCCGACGCTGCCGGGGTCAGATAGAACACCGCCGCCGACAGGCTCAGGCTCCAGATGGCCCCGTTCCGGTTCACCTTGCGGAAGATCCCGTTGTCGGAGAGGTACACATCCAGGTTGGCCGCGTCCCTGCAGGTGTTCTTGT
>ERZ1026901.1724-NODE-1724-length-11794-cov-13.218332_pt1 | contig 11794 bp, 15 predicted proteins | sample MGYA00380179_ERZ1026901 | MGnify/ENA primary metagenome ERZ1026901 (study PRJEB33269, sample SAMEA4719815) | human gut metagenome | biome: human-associated habitat; feature: organic feature; material: feces | place: Cameroon | collected 2013-10 ... | reverse complement strand
AAAGTCTATACGTTTCTCCCTTTTATACCGATACATCAATAGAATTACGAACGAGTCTGTTACCATTTTGGACAAGTGTAGCTTCTACGGATTCTCTTGTGACATTATCAAGAATGCCTGTATCAAATGCTTGTCCGGGCTTCCAATTTGGATTGGCTGATTTTACGGCTGCATACATAGCAGCTCTATATTGTCCTTCATATTGTTCTAAAGTCCATGTACCACTTAAACGCTTATCTTTGCTGACACTCAACTGATAATCTTTGAAAATATCGGAACGCTTCGTTGTGTCACCATTTGAAAGCCCTTTTTCCTGAATAAATTCCCGCTTCACATTATCAAACATTTTTTGACGATGATCTTCGGATACATTTGTAAGTTTCTGCCATGATGTACCCTTGCCAGTCACATCCATACCTGCAACACCATTTGCATTCAGTAAATCTCCGTCCGAATCAAACTGCTTCATCAGATTTTTAATAATCGTATCCCTTCCACCGAATATTTCATATATCATCTTTTCTTCCGGAGACATCATGGATTCATTTTCAATTACTCCAGATAACCAGCCTTTTTCTTTCAATGCCTTATACTGTTTGCTATTTGTATTGATACTATTATAGGTATTACCTAAAACGTTAATATTCATTGACATATAAAAGCCTCCCTGCAAATAAATTCAAAATCCGTTTAGAATCTGTACTATGCTATATATAATATATCGTCACAAATCCCAGAAAACTAATAACACAGCATATAATACAAGCTGCTTTTCCCGATATAATTAGGTAAGATTTATGATGTGAAATGAGGAAAAGCATGAACATATGACTTTATAGAATGTGCGTATAATCATAAAATATAGAACTAATATATATGCGCATAATCTGGAGGAGCCATGATATTATAATGAAAATAAGCATCGAAATGATATGGAAATTGATTTTATTATTTCAAATAACCGCAGATTAAAATATAAGATGTTTCCGATTGAAGTGAAGTCAGGAAAGCAATACAAAACGACCTCATTAAATAATTTCAGAGAAAAATACAAGGAGCGCATAGGGGAAAGTTATATTATTCATCCAAGAAATTTAATTGTAAAAGATGGAATTATATGCATTCCCCCATATATGACGATGAATATATAAAGATCTGACATACACACTTAAAGGAACAAGGTGCCTGACACAATAAAATTATTGTGTTGCTGCTTGTGACAGCTTTTGCACTTCTGATGTTTGGATGCGGTTCCAAACAGGAGGCATCTTCCGAAACCGGGACGCATCTGAATATTGCCATTCAGCCGGTTCCCGGCTATGTATCGCTTTACGTTTTGCGGGATAAAGGGCGGCAGAAATCGCTACCGAGACGGTAAAGAATTATATCAATGAGGACAGCAGAATAAAAAAAGTCATATTTAACGTATTCAAGGACGATGATCTGAGAATCTATCATGCACTAATTGGATAAATCGTGTTAGAATAAAACTGTCACGTAAGACAGAAAGGAAATTATTCTATGGAAAAGAAAACCGGTTACGATGCAGTTGTATTTGATATGGACGGTGTGATTTTTGATTCTGAGCGGGCTGTGATGCAGTGCTGGAAGGAGCTTGCAGATAAATATCAGATTCCAGATATTGAGAAAGCGGTGCTTTCCTGTACGGGGACGACGATGAAACGGACGCGGGAGATTATGCTGGAAATTTATGGGGAGGATTTTCCGTATGATATTTATGCGAAAGAGTCCTCTGCTATCTACCACAGCAGATACGATGGCGGCAGGCTCCCGATGAAGTCGGGGGTTGTGGAACTGCTCACCTTTTTAAAAGAAGGTGGAAAGAAGATTGCGCTGGCATCTTCGACACGCAGGCAGACCGTGACAAACCAGTTAAAGGATGCTGGAATTTTGGATTTTTTTGACAAAGTGATCTGCGGGGATATGGTGGAGCACAGCAAACCGGCACCGGACATTTTCTTAAAGGCCTGTGCAGAACTTGGGGTTGCACCGGAGCGCGCGTATGCGATTGAGGATTCCTACAATGGGATTCGTGCGGCACATGCAGGACATTTGCTTCCGATCATGGTTCCGGATCTGCTGCCTGCAAATGAAGAAATGCAGGAAAAAGCAGCGGTGGTGTTACCGGATCTATTCGAAGTGATCGCCTATTTGAAGGGAGAGGGAGCATGTTAACCGAGCAGTTTGATACATTTTTTTAGCCAGTCAATCATCATTTCCTCGCGCATAATAGCACCTAAGAGAACCAGATAGTCACCAAATTCATCGGAGGAACTGTCCGGTATCGCAGTAAATTTGGTCTGGTTGTTCTGCAAATGCTTTAAACGGGAAGTATGCAGGTGCAGCTGTTCTTTAGTTTCCTATATTGCAAAAGTTTGTTATACTAAAGGAAATAAAAAAGAGGGAGATAAACATGAATAACTGGGAAAGAATGAAAGCCGGCAGACTCTACAATGCCGACAGCAAAGATCTGGAAAAATACCATTCGTTTGGGATGGAAACCTGTGATAAATTCAACCGCACACCGCTGTGGATGAAGAAAAGAAAGCAGCGTCTGCTGGAAAAAATGATTCCATCCGCAAAGGATGGCGGGGTAGCAGTTTTTGCACCGTTTTACTGTGAATACGGTGTCAATATCCACTTTGGAAAAGGCTGTTTTGTCAATTATAAATGCACATTCCTGGACTGTGCCCCGATCACGCTGGAAGACGGTGTGTGGGTAGGCGCAAACGTGACGATTGCGACACCGTGCCATCCGTTCCTCTCCGATGAGCGTCTGCCGCAGCAGTATCCGGACGGTTTCCATGACCTTGAGTATGCAAAGCCGATCCACATCGGAAGCGGAAGCTGGATCTGTTCGAGTGCAACAATTTGTGGCGGAGTGACCATCGGGAAAAACTGTATCGTTGCGGCAGGAGCGGTTGTAAACCGTGATGTGCCGGATGACTGCATCGTGGCGGGAGTTCCGGCAAAGGTACTGCGGAAGCTGGATGAGCAGGACAGGATACATGTGTGGGATACCTATATGAAAAATGAAGTGCCATTGTCGGAGCGGGAAAGAGGGAGAAGTAGATCATGAATTCGTGGATGGATCTTGCAATGCGCGTACAGAGTATTGCGCAGGCAGGACTTGCTTATGGAAAAAATGAATATGATTTGGAGCGTTATGAGGAATTGCGTGATATAGCGGCACAAATGGTTGCTATCAACACAGATATACCAGTAGAGATTGTAAAAATGCATTTTTGTAATGAGGATGGCTATCAGACACCGAAGGTGGACACCCGGGCTGTTATTTTTCAAGATGGAAAAATTCTGCTTGTGCATGAGAAAAATGGAACATGGGCATTGCCGGGAGGCTGGTGTGACGTCGATCAGTCCATTGCATCCAATATTGAAAAAGAAACGAAGGAGGAGGCGGGACTTGAAGTAAAAGCAGATCAGGTCATTGCAGTACAGGACTGGCGAAAGCATAACAAGTGTAATCTGCCATATGGTGTCGTGAAAATCTTTGTACAATGTAATGTCATTGGTGGTAATTTTCAGGAAAACATTGAAACGACAGAAAGCAAATATTTTACAAAAGAGGAACTTCCAGAAAATCTTGCGGTAGAAAAAGTGACAAAGGAGCAGATACGGATGTGTTTTGAAGCTTATGAAAGTGACAGTTGGAAAACGTTGTTGGATTAAAATTATCAGAGAAAAGTTTGGTGAAGTACTTGCAGGAATGTAGAAGAAATACTACACCGATATCTATGAGGTGATGAAGGTATGGATGCAGTAACAATAATGACAGCTGTCAATAATTTGAATATGGTAAATACCCTCAATATGCTGGCAGTTCAGAATGAAGATGCGTTTATTGTGACAGAGAATGGAAAGGAATGTGAAATTATGAGTGGTTCAATTTTAGATGCTTATATAGGAAAAGACTGTGTGGTAAGTTTATTTAATGATGTGGGTGGCATCAAGGGAAAACTGATGGATGCGGATGCGCAGTGGGTGAAGATCGAGACACCGAAAAAGGGGACACAGATCATCAATCGTAACATTATCCGCAGTGTTAATTTTGAGAATAAGTAGTATCGTTTCAGAAGCCATTTTCGTAGGAGTTTGAAAGATAAGGAGGAGCGGGGTATGAAGAGAATCAGAGAACATCTGGGACTGGCTTTTTTGATTATAATTGCCATTTTTGCAGTTGTGATTGGTGGATATTTTACATTGCGAAAAGGGATTTATATCGGGGATGATTTTTATTACAAAGTCAGTGCAGATAAGTTTGTGCACAACACATCCAACTATGTGGAACGCACAAAAGATGACACTTTTTTACTTGTGGCAGATGGAAAAAAGCAGAGCGTTTCCTATACCATGAAAGGGGATCAGGTCACATTTTCGTTTGCGGATAATTCGATCAGCGGCACATGGACGGAGGGACAGTTGTTCGCGGCAGATGGAAGCCCTGTGGGCTGGGATGAAATGCAGATTATAGCAGGAAATGAAAAGCCTGCCATCAGTGATGAAACATACAGCAATGCATTGGGGCACGTCCTTTACGGCAATCTGGAGTCGATTTCATTTTGGGGATTTACGGTATTGGGAGTCCTTATTTATGTGCTTGGAATCGTACAGATTTATGATCCGGATAAGGTATACTTTTTTATGCGCAGATGGCAGTTTCAGAATGCGGAATTATCGGATGAGGGAAGAACTGTGACGATCCTTGGAGGTGTGATTATCTGTATTATCGGAATCGGGGTGATGTCCGGGTTGATTTTGTATTTAATAAAGTAACTATTCTGAGGTGGTCTGAACCGTTATGATAAAAAATGAGAGGAATGTACAGAATGGTAAAAGCGTATTATCACCTTCCGGGCTTGTTTGAATTTTATGAACTATACCGCGTGTTTCTTCCGTTATATCGGGAGCACAGGGACTGGTTTTATGACTGGTGTGAAATCGGTTCGATCTATGGAGCTCCGGCAGATTGTATCTGGGGCGGCGGACGTGCCGGTTTTGGAGAGAATGATCCGAAAGAAGTTCTGGCACTGATGCAGGAGTATGGAATATCCGCGCGGCTGACCTTCAGCAACTCTCTTTTAAAAGAGAAGCATCTTTCTGACCGGAAATGCAATGCGCTCTGTGCTTTACTGGAAGAAAATAAAGATGTGCAAAACGGTGTGATTGTCCATTCGGATCTGCTGTTGGAATATCTGAAAAAACATTATCCGCACCTTTATTTTGTTTCGTCCACCACAAAAGTAATCACGGATTTTAAGCAGCTGGTAGAGGAAATACGACGTGAAGATTTCCGGTATGTTGTTCCTGATTTTCGCTTAAATAAAGCCTATGACCGATGGAAGACACTGTCTTGGCAAGAAAAAGACAAGGTGGAGTTTTTGTGCAATGAATGCTGCTGGTTTGGCTGTAAGGACAGGAAAGCCTGTTATGAAGCGGTCAGCCGCAAGAATCTTGGAGAAAATAGGGAACATCACTGTACGGCACCGGAATCTGAGCAGGGATATTGCTTTTCCAAAGCCATGCAAAATCCGGGATTTATTGGAATAGAGGCAATCCAAAATGTTTACTTTCCAATGGGATTTTCTAATTTTAAGATCGAGGGACGGGGACTTGGAAGTGCACTGATTTTAGAGTTTCTGCTATATTACATGACAAAGCCACAATATCAGCTGCATGTCCGGGAAGAAATTTATCTGGATAACATGCTGGATTTGTTTTGAAAAATGTGCTAAAATTACTTGTTATCTGGAACAAAGGAGAGATACAGGAGAATGAAAGTATTATTTACGATTCTAGTAACATTTTTTGCAGGTATGGGAGCCGGACTTGGAACCGGTTTTGCCGGGATGAGTGCGGCAGCGGTTATCAGCCCGATGCTTATCACATTTCTTGGGATGGAGCCGTATATGGCGGTCGGGATTGCGCTGTCTTCTGATGTACTTGCCAGTGCAGTGTCTGCGTATACCTATGGAAAAAATAAGAATCTTGATGTGAAAAATGGTCTGATCATGATGGTTAGTGTCCTTGCATTTACCGTGGTGGGAAGCTATGTTTCAAGCCTTGTACCATCTGCCACAATGGGAAATTTTTCTGTCTTTATGACATTTTTGCTTGGTATCAAATTTATTGTTCGCCCGGTTATGACAACCAAAGAGACCATGCAGGGGGTATCCGCACAAAAGCGTGCCATCCAGTCGGTCATAAGCGGTATCTGTATCGGATTTATCTGTGGATTTGTCGGTGCTGGCGGCGGCATGATGATGCTTCTTATCCTGACTTCTGTACTTGGGTATGAACTGAAGACAGCAGTCGGAACCAGTGTATTTATTATGGCATTTACTGCGTTTACAGGGGCTGCTTCCCATTTTGTTATTGGCGGGAAACCGGACGGACTGGTGTTTACGCTGTGTGTGATTTTTACCCTGATCTGGGCGAGAATTGCTGCGGTATTTGCAAATAAAGCCACACCGAAAACACTTAACCGTGTGACGGGCGTGGTTCTTGTTATTCTTGGAATCGTAGTATTTTTATTTTCACTTTGGGGATAGAAAAATGCCTGAATCAAAAAATGATTCAGGCATTTCTTCTATTAAAAAATCAGTCCGCCAAGGTAAGCGATGATGCAGCAGGCGATCGCAACCGGGAAAAGTCCGAGTCCCTTCCATGCCATAAAGATGCCGGCAATTAGAGCAAGTGCTCCTGCAAGTGGTGTGGCTGTGGCATCAATGATTGCCGGAAAGGTCATAACCGCAAGTGTGACATAAGGTACATAATACAGGAAAGAACGGATAAACCGGTTTTTGATCGGCTTGCGGATCAGCGTCAGCGGAAGCACGCGGATCAGATAACTGGTGATCGCTACGATTGCAATGTAGATATAAATATTTCCACTCATACATCTGCCCCCTGTTCTTTTTGTGCGTCAGCATTTTCCGGAGTGATCTTCGTCTGCGGAGGGAAACGCCATGCGGCGATTCCTGCGATGATCAGTGTCAGGATGATCGTGCGCGTTCCGCTGGAAATGTCACGGATAACCGGGAGACGGCTGCACAGGTAACTTGCTGCAAAACTGATGATGATCAACACCAGCACGACTTTGTCTTTTCTGGCAGGCGGGATGATGATTGCCAGAAACATACCAAACAAAGAAACGCTGAGTGCTTTTACCATATCACCCGGCAGCAGATTGCCGGCGATGACACCGGCGGCGGTTCCGATGGACCAGCCCGGAAGTGCGACAAGAAAGGCACCGTAACTGTAGTAGGGATTGAGATATCCGGGGCGCCCGATGGCAATGCCAAACAGCTCGTCCGTCAGGTCAAATGCGACAAGAAACCGGTGAATCATCGGCGTATCCGGTGAAAACCGCTGGCTCATGGCGCAGCTCATCAGAAGATAGCGTGCATTGGCGATGATTGTCATCAGACACAGTTCAATATATGTGGCACCGGCACCGATCAGAGTAAATGCGATGTATTCGCCGGCCGATGCATTTTCCAGAAAGCTGGTCACGAACCCCTGAAGCGGAGTCAGACCAGCCTGTTTTGCAGAAATACCCAAAGAGAAAGAAACAGCGAGGTATCCAAGTCCGATGGGAATGCCATCGCGAAATCCTTCCCGGAAAGCTTTTGTATCCATAAAATCCCCTTTTGTAACTATCAGATAATGTAAAACCAGGATTCATCCTGTTCTTTGTGGTGAAGCGATTCATCACCACTGTGGTAGATCAGTTCCTGGTTGCGGACACTGACCTTGGTGCCTTTTTTAATGGACTGGGTAATAAATGAGTTACCACCTATTACAACCCCCTCCTCAATGACAGTTTCCCCACCGAGGATGGAAGCACCGGAGTAGATTGTTACATTGTCGCCGATGGTTGGATGACGACGCACATCGCGCAGTTTCTGACCGCCTTTGGTGGAAAGGGCACCAAGTGTAACGCCCTGATACAGTTTGACATGGCAGCCGATGATGGTTGTTTCACCGATCACGATGCCGGTACCGTGGTCAATAAAGAAATATTTGCCGATGGTTGCACCCGGATGGATGTCGATACCGGTTTTGCTGTGCGCCTGTTCCGTCATCATACGCGGGATAAGCGGAACACCCAGCAGAAACAGCTCATGTGCCAGACGGTATACGGTGATGGCATAAAGTCCCGGATAGGAAAATACGATCTCATCTTTGCTGCGGGCAGCAGGATCACCGTCATAGGCAGCCTGCAGATCGGTCTCCAGGTATTCACGGACTTTTGGAATCCGCCGCATAAAAGAAACGGTTGCTTTCTGTGCAAACTGTTCCAGTTTTTCTTCCTCATTGTCCCCAAATTCTTTTGTATATTTTAAGACAACACAGATCTGTTTGTTCAGGTGGAACATTACATCTTCGATCATGGTAGACACACTGTGTTCAATATTGTAGATTTTGTGGGTTTTATCGCGGAAAAATCCCGGATAAACAATGGAAAACAGACGGTCAAGAATGTCCATAATTTCGGTTTTATCCGGCTGGTTGTAGATATCCATCTTATCAACCGCGCGTCCTTTTTTATAATCGTCAAGGATATCTGTCAGGATGGCCCCGACTTCGTTTTCAATGATATTTTTCATGAATTAATCGACTCCTTTTCTTTTCCTTTTATTTGTACAAGAATAATGGCGGCAAACATCAGTACACATCCGGCAAGCTCGCGACCGTTCAGCATCTGGTGCAGGATGAGAAAACCTGCCAGAAGCGAGAATACGGATTCCATGCTCATCAGCAGAGAGGCTGTAGAGGCAGGAAGTCCCCGCTGTGCAAAAAACTGCAGAGTGTAGGCCACACCGTTGGAGAGTATGCCTGCATACAGGATTGGCAGCCATGCGGCAAGAATCAGGTGCATCCGTGGCTGTTCCAGTAAAAACATCGGGATCAGGGAACAGATGCCACAGGTGAAAAATTCGATGCATGCCAGTATGGCATTATCCGCGATCGGTGCATAGTGATCCACGGCAAGAATCTGCAGGGAAAACATGAGCGCACAGCAGAGTGTATACAGATCTCCGCGCTGCAGACGAAAGGAACCTCCGGTCATACATAAAAGATACAGTCCGCATACAGCAAGTGCCACAGAGATCCACACGCGGATACCGGTTTTCTTGTGAAAAAGTATACCGAGTACCGGAACAAGCACGATGTACATTGCTGTGATAAACCCGCTTTTTCCAACGGTCGTATACTGGATGCCGATCTGCTGCAGATTCGATGCGATACACAGCAGAACACCGCAGATGATGCCTCCGGGCAGTGCCTGTTTCCAGGAAGCGGATTTTTCTTCAGAAGTCCGGCCGGCTTTCTGCGCCCGGATGAAAATAAACGGAAGCAGTACGATACCGCCGATCAGTGAGCGGGCAGCAGTAAAGGTAAAAGGCTGCACATAGTCCATTCCCACACTCTGTGCAACAAAAGCAAATCCCCAGATAGCTGCAGTCAGAAGCAGCAGAAGGGAATGCCGCAGGGTATTTTTTTTCATAAAATTTCCTCGTAATGTGTAATAAAAAGCCAGATGCGATTGGGATACATCAAAAATGTACCGCAGGGCACAGGTTTTCTACTTATTATAGAGTATTCAACGTATTTGTTCAAGTGCCAATAAATCCGGAAAACTTTTTGAAAATTTATTACAATATCATTATGTAAGGGAGAAATCCCATGGACGTCTTTGGGAAATAGAAAGGAATCACACGTGACAAAACAAAAGTTTGATGAGTTTGTGCTTGCGCACGGGAGAGATATCCTGTGGTTTTGCAGGATGACTGCAGGAAATGCCCATGAGGGTGATGAACTGTATCAGGATACCATGCTTACGCTGCTGGAACATTTAGACCGGCTGGATGAGAAAAATAACAGTAAAAGTTATGCACTTTCTGTGGCAATCCGGCTTTGGAAAAATCGCAGACGAAAATTTGCATGGCGGATGCGGATTGCACCACAGGAGAGCTACGAAGTACATATACAAAACGGCGGGGAAGCATCGGAAACCCGGAATGCAGATCCGGAAGTACAGGTATTGCAGGAGGAAACAATACATGAAGTGCAGAAACTGGTGCAGCAGCTTCCCGAAAAATACCGGCTGGTGGTGTATCTGTATTATTCGGCGGATATGAAACTGACAGAAATTGCGGAGTGCCTGCATCTTTCCGTCAATACCGTTAAAACCCGTCTGCGCAAAGCAAAATCACTTTTAAAGGAAAAACTGGAGGTTATCGGATATGAACGATGAGCAATTAGATAAGATTTTAAAAAAGGCCCTTACACCGCAGCGGGAGATCAAAGAGGAGGAAATTGTACTCAAAAAGAGACGAAAGGAGGAAAAAATGATGAGAAAAAAACGAATGAAAATGGCCGGTATTGCAAGTACCGTGGCGGCTGCACTGGCACTTGCCTGCATTGTTCCACAGACATCTTTTGCGGAGCAGCTAAAAAAGATGTTTCAGGGGTATTGGGGACAGCGAAGTGAATTGTCCGATTACGTTACAAGAGGAGTATTCAGTGACCAGGATGAACATATGATTTTTTCGGTAGAGGAAATCCTTTCGGATGAAGTTGTTGTAAGTGCAGTTGTGCGCTATGAGGCAAAGGATGAAACCGGAGAAAAATGGCTGGCAACCAAAGGACCGGCGGGATCGGAAAGTTATGATGAAAATGGAAATCTTTTTTCAGAAAATCAGTTATATCTGATGTGGGGAAAGAAAAATGATTACCGTACGCTGACCAGCAATGCGCAATTGATTCGGGGACAGAGTGACAAAAAAGTACAGTATTTTGTTCTGGATCAAACCGATGGGGAATGGTCCAGCCGTTTAAAAAAAGCAACGCTATGTTACGATCTTCCTACAAAAGCAGGAAAAACCACAGAGCTGGATACCAGTTGCAATGTTCCGGTTTATGAGTATACGTTGAAGGCAAAAGATCAAGAGCAGATCAGCCCGAAATTTTATGAACCAAAGCGGATGAGGCTGACACAATTGAGTGTTGTAATTTATGGCACAACTACCGGGTATTTTAGAAAAACACAAAAGGAAACGGATTATCCGTTTGGAGTGGCAGAATGGGGAAAGGATCAGGAAAGCATCGGGGAAAACCTTGAAAATACTTCTTTGATTTATCAGGATGGAACGCGTAACTGGGATATTACGGAAAGTGAAAGTTTTAGGGAAATCAACGATGCAAATGCAGCTAAGAAATATGCAGACTGTAACGCTGTGATACAGTGGGGAACTTTTTACAATGTGACACCGTATCTGGGGTTGCAGCGGGCAAATAAAATTACTCCGGAAAATGCCAGTAAAATTGTTATGCGAACAAAAAACCGGGAGGTGACATATGAATTGACCAGGGAAGAGTGATGGAAACTTCTTTTGATAAATTGCTGGTTAACTGTGTGGTCTGGAGCCTTTTGTTTTTCAGAGGGACGGATTTGCGGGGGAGTTTTTTAAATATAAGGTTTCTCGATGCGACGGAAGAAGGGGGACATTCTCTTTCTACAGAAAAATTTACAAGTCCTGCGGTACATCTCTGATGTATCGCCTTGCGCCGATATTGATTTCAGGTCAGTTTGACAAATATTTTACTTTTATGCTATTAGCGCTACATGATGGAACTACGGCGCAGTTGTAAATTTGTTCTTCCGAAAGAAATGTACCCCTTCTTCCTGGTGGCTGGATAAAATATAATTGAGAAACATGCTCCCGCAAATCCTGTCCGTGGAACA
>ERZ1026901.1721-NODE-1721-length-11808-cov-20.772654_pt1 | contig 11808 bp, 8 predicted proteins | sample MGYA00380179_ERZ1026901 | MGnify/ENA primary metagenome ERZ1026901 (study PRJEB33269, sample SAMEA4719815) | human gut metagenome | biome: human-associated habitat; feature: organic feature; material: feces | place: Cameroon | collected 2013-10 ... | reverse complement strand
AATCTTTTCATATTCTTCTTATCGTTTAATCTTTTTATCGTTCTTTCGGAAGAAAACCTCCCGATTTCGGTTGCAAAAGTACTGCAAAAATCTCGTGTCAGCAAGGATTTATGATTATCAAGTCTTATCAGAAGTGTTATTTAGTCTTATCAAATTAGAAATAATTCCCCAAAAAGTATCTTACTTATCTTCTTTTTTATTACTTTTGCATTGTCTTTAGGATTAAAAAAGGAGAAACGATGAAGTTACATCTTAAATACATAGTTACGCTCGTCATCACGGCTCTGGTCTGCATCTTCGCTTATCAGACCTATTGGCTCGTGGGGCTTTATCAGTCTCAGGAAAAGGAGGTTGAAGCAAAAATCAAGGGTGGAATGGAGTACGCTCACTTCATGGAGATGAAGAAGCGAATCGAACGATTGCGCAATGATGATAAAGGGCCTCATAGACAACTGACGGGTACTGTTGCTTTTTCTATGGATGAAGACGATGATATAGATCAAAAGGTAAAGGTGAAAAAGGTTCGTGGAGGAAAGATTGTTCAGTCTGTTCAAACAACTTTTACCAAGCAAGAGAAGCGTAGTGAAGATGACAAGGATCAGGAATTGATGATGATGATGTCGGGCAAGCTGGCAACTATGGTGCAACAAGCGCTGTTTGGCAAATTGAATGAAATCGCCAAACCTGACATCAATGACTATGACAGTGCATGGGTTGCCAAGATGCTTTCAGACAGTTTGCTGGTGGGCGATAATGCTCATGCACTTCCGCATCAGATTCAGCTTTTAGCAGGAAAGAAGGTTTTGGCGAAAGTGACAATGAAGGGCTATGTGCCTTCCGCCAATGCCAAGCAATACCAATATGTGGTTTGTAATGAGGGGGAGGCGAATGAGGAGAAATATGTCCTTACCCTAGAGCCGCTTACGATGACTGTGCTCAGCCAGATGGCAGGCATCCTTGCCACATCGCTCTTCATCATGCTCATCCTGGCTTTCGTCTTCTGGTTCCTGATTCATACGATGCTCAAGCAGAAGACGCTTGATGAGATGAAAAGTGATTTCACTAATAATATCACGCACGAATTGAAGACTCCGATAGCCGTAGCCTATGCTGCCACCGACTCCCTGCTGAACTACGGAATGCTCCAGCATCCTGATAAGGCGCGTAAGTATCTCACCATCGCCCAGAAGCAGTTGCAGACGCTCAGCGGATTGGTGGAACAGATTCTGTCGATGAGTATGGAACGACGGAAATCGATGCTGCTCAATATCGTGGAAGTTCCAGTGAAGGAGGTGATAGAACCATTAATCTCCCAGCATCAGCTGAAAGTGAAATCTGGAGAAAGAACGGATAAAAAGGTGAGTATTTCGTTGTCCGTAGAACCGGAAAATCTGGTGGTTCATGCCGACCGGATGCATTTCTCAAACATCGTGAGCAATCTCATAGACAATGCCATCAAGTATTCTGAAGATAGCGTGAAGATAGAAATCAAGGCTTTCCAAAAAGCCGAGGATGAAGTGCTGGTTTCCGTATCAGATAATGGAATCGGTATTGCCCATGATAAATTGCCTTATATTTTCGACAAGTTCTATCGGGTGACGGATGGCAATAAATATACGGTCAAGGGCTATGGTCTCGGGCTTTTCTATGTCAAGAGCCTGATGGAGAAAATGGGCGGTTCTGTTTCCGTAGAAAGCGAGCCGGGAAAAGGAAGCTGCTTTACCCTGCATTTTCTTAAAGGGTAAAAAGGTAAAAGGGTAAAAAGTAAAAAAGAAGCAATGAATAAGATAAAAGTATTATTGGTAGAAGACGAAACATCCTTGGCGATGATTCTGAGCGACACCTTGGAGGCGCAGGGCTTCGAGATGCGTACGGCGCATGATGGCGAAGAGGGGCTTCGTATGTTTGATGACCAGAAGCCTGATGTGCTGGTAGCGGATGTAATGATGCCCAAAATGGATGGTTTCGAGATGGTGCGCCGTATCCGCAAGACGGATTCCCGTACTCCTGTGCTTTTTCTCACGGCTCGTTCGGCGGTGAATGATGTGGTAGAGGGATTTGAATTGGGTGGCAATGATTATCTGAAGAAGCCGTTTGCCATTCAGGAGCTCATCGTCCGTATCAAGTCGCTTTGTCATCGGGTTTCTGCAGGAAATATTTTTTCTGAAGAACAGGAAGGGGGGAATGTTTCTCCTGATAATCCGGATGCTGCTGATCTGTGGCTCTCCATCGGTCGTTATCGCCTGAATGTTACCAGTCAGATTCTGCAGTTGGAAGGTAAGGATACAGAATTGTCACATCGTGAATCCGAAATCCTTCGCATGCTTGTGGAGAGCAAGAACAATGTGGTAGAGAGCAAGGATATTCTCCTGCAACTCTGGGGCGATGACAGCTTCTTCAATTCCCGCAGTCTCCATGTTTTCATCACCAAGCTCCGCCACAAGTTATCTGCCGATGAAAATATCAGAATCATCAATGTGAGGGGGATTGGGTATAAAATGATTTGCTAGAATCTTGTAAAAGAACTATTCTTCCTCGCCATCAACAAGCGCATCGAATGCTTCTTTGAAGTATTTGTCGAACCACTCGGCTGGGTGATCTGTTATCTGATGCTTGCCTGATTTCTCGATGTGAATGGCAACACATAAATAATTAATGGAGCAAGTAGCTCATTTTCCCCATTCCCGGAGCTGCTACTTGCTGGATAACAGTATATTTTCTAGTCTTTACATCAAAAGTCACTTCATCATCACTTCCGTCAGGATTAGCTAGAAAAACTTTTTTCCCCTTAAAATACGGCACGGAAATGCCTTTCGCCCACGCTTCCAGGTAGATTCGTTCCACCTCATCGTGTACGGCATTATTGGTTTCCCGAATCGTCTTGCCATTCGAGAGTCGCCAACCTTCTATTTCTTCATATTTGCACATAAGTCTTTAACCTTTAGAAAACCTTTGAAAAATCTACTGCAAAAATACGAGGAATCTTTTTAATAGCCAAATGTTTTAACCTCTTTTTTCTATCTGCTCTTCCCAGAAGCATCTGTTTTTGAAAGTTTTTCCCAAAAAGGTTTGTGGTTTCAGGAATAATGGCTAATTTTGCGGGCTGAAAGGGGAATCGCTTGATAGGCGATGATTCTTGGAATGATATAATATAAATAGGATATGGATAGGAAAAATGTTGGCCTCAGACTGATGGATGGGGCTGGATATAAGAAGATAATAATTGCTTGCGACTCTTATAAGGGTTGCCTTTCGAGCAGAGAGGTAAATGAGGCGATTGCTTCGGGAGTGAAGGAATGGAATGCGGATGATGTTGCTCCCGAAATCATTACCCTGGAAATGAGTGATGGGGGAGAGGGTATGCTCGATGCTTTCCTCTCGGCAATGAAGGGAGAGCGAGTGAGGATTCATGCCCATGATGCGCTGATGAGATGGATTGAGGCGGAATACGGAATCGTGGATGATACGGCGATTATCGAGATTGCGCAGACCGCAGGACTGGCTCTGATTGAGCCTGAACAGCGCAACCCGATGAAGGCTACTTCCTGGGGCGTGGGCGAGATGATAATGAATGCTTATCGCCGGGGCGTGCGACGTTTCATCGTGGGCTTGGGCGGAAGTGCCACATCCGATTGCGGCATTGGAATGCTCAAGGCGATGGGCGATGACTGGAAGAAAATCCGCCAGGAATGCAGTTTTGTCCTGGCTTCAGATGTTACCAATCCGCTCTGTGGTGAAAATGGTGCGGCTCATGTCTTTGCGCCTCAGAAGGGAGCTGATGCTAAGATGGTGCAGATGTTGGATGATAGGGCAAGGAAGTTTGCCGAGGTAAGTGCCAAGCATTTCGGATATGATAGGAGTGCGGCTCCTGGGGCTGGTGCGGCCGGAGGACTGGGTTATGCATTCCTGCAATATTTCAATGCAGAGGCTCGTCCAGGGGCTGAACTGCTTTTAGAGAAAATAGAGGTTGATGTGCTCATTCAGAATGCTGATCTCGTGATTACGGGCGAAGGTCATAGCGACCGTCAGACCTTGATGGGGAAGTTGCCGCAAAGAATTCTGGAGCATGTTACCAATCAGAAAATATGGCTAGTATCGGGCGGAGTTAGCGATAGAAAGGCTATGCTGGATGCAGGATTTGATAGAGTTGTTCAGGTTACTCCTAAAGAAATGCCATTGGATGAGGCGATGAAGCCAGAAGTGGCTCGTAATAACATAATAAAGGCAATTCGTGAGCAATTTGCTTTGTAGTTTCAGTTATAATCTGTACCTTTGTGACCGTTTTCAAATAAGGTAAGAATAATGAAGTATATAATTTTTGATTTTGATGGAACCATCGGCGATTCGCAGAGTCTCATTGTGAAGACTCTGCAGGATACGATGCGTGCAAGAAAGCTGGAAGTGAAATCGGAGGAGGCTTGTGCCAAGACCATCGGTCTTCGATTGGATGAGGCCTTCGTTTCGCTCTTCGGAATGAGTGCTGAGGAGGGAATGGAATGCGCAGCAACCTATCGCGAAATCTTCCTGGAGAACAAGATGACGATGATCGTGCAGCCCTTCCCTCATGTGATAGAAACCCTGAGAGCGTTGCACCGTCAAGGCTATGTTCTGGGAATGGCCAGCAGCCGCAACCATTGCTCGCTGGATGGATATGTGCAGCAGATGCAGCTGGAAGATATTTTCTCTTCTATCGTGGCAGGCGATGATGTGGAGCATGCGAAGCCAGCACCCGATATGGTCTTCAAGGCATTGAAGAAGATGAAGGGAACGGCAGATGAAACCCTTGTGGTGGGCGATATGACCTTTGATGTAGATATGGCGCATCATGCCGGCTGCAAGGCCTGTGCCGTGACTTATGGCAACGGAACTCGCCAACAGCTCGCCTCTGCCGAATGGATCATCGATGATTTCGCAGAACTCCTGGAAATCGTAAAAGAATAAACTGAACTCTGAATAAAAAGATAATTTTATCCTTGTTGGAATAAAAAAGCGGATAAAGTTATCTTTTTATTCATTTTTTTATAGTACCTTTGCACCCGCAATTGGTTCGCTGCCACCTTCTGCCGCCTCAGGCAGGATGAGTGCGTAGTGATTAAAAGGGAATCGGGTGAGAAGCCCGGACAGTCCCGCTGCTGTAAGCGTCTTATTGCGGCAAGCACCATGGTCACTGACATTTTTTCGGGAAGACCGCTTGCCATGAGTTTGAGGACGCAAGTCAGAAGACCTGCCGTTGTCATCTCTACCATCAGGAAGTGATGGAGGATGAAATCATTGAGCCTCGTGGGTTAGGCTTTTGAATGAAGATAAAAAATAATAGTAGATGAAAAGATTGTTTGCAATAGCCATGCTGGGTGTTGTTGCAGGGTCTGCCTTTGCCAATGGCGAAACGCAGGACTCTGTACGAGTGCATCACATCCAAGAGGTTGTGGTTACCTCACGATTGATATCCAGGGAAACTATTCCATCACAGACATTGGGAGGTGAGGAACTCAAAAAGTTGAATTCCTTGTCGGTAGCCGATGCCTTGCGTTATTTCTCGGGCCTGCAGCTCAAGGATTATGGAGGCGTGGGTGGCATCAAGACAGTCAACATTCGCAGTATGGGTACCAATCACTTGGGTATCTTCTATGACGGCATCGAACTGGGCAATGCACAGAACGGGCAGATAGACTTGGGGCAGTTCTCGCTCGACAATGTGGAGGAGATTTCGCTCTACAACGGTCAGCGTAGTGCCATCTTCCAACCAGCGAGCGACTTTGGTAATGCTGGCTCCGTCTATATCCGTACCAAGGCTCCCCGCTTCATGATGGGCAGGCGATACAACTTGTTGGTGAGGGCTAAGTATGGGTCGAGCGATACCTTCCGGTTTTCATCGCTTTGGGAGCAGAAACTCTCCGATCATATATCTTCCTCGTTAAGTACAAGTGTGCTGACGTCGAGCGGACGCTATAAGTTTCGTTATAGGCGAGTGACCGAAGACAATACGGTGGCTTATGATACCACCGCCGTGCGCCACAATGGTGACATTTGGGCTTTCCGTATCGAGGAAAACGTGAGGGGAGGTATTGCCGATGGATATTGGAACGTGAAGGCATATACCTATCATTCGGAAAGGGGAATACCTGGTGCCATCGTCAACAATGTGTGGCGACGAGGCGAACGCCAGTGGGACCACAATACCTTCGGACAGGCTGTATTCCAAAAGTCATTTGGTGACAAATTCTCTACCAAGGCATTGGCTAAGTATGCCTATTATGTGACGCGCTATGTCAATAATGATGAGACGCAGATACATGTAGACAATACCTATCGTCAGCAGGAGATGTATTTCTCCACTTCGAATGTCTATGAGATATTGTCAAAGTGGAGTGTCTCAATGAGCTATGACTTCAAGTGGAGCAAGTTGAATGCCAATATGGTGGACTTTGCTTTCCCTCATCGCTACTCCAACTTCGTGTCGTTAGCCACGGCATTGACGTTATCACGCATCCAGGCACAAGCCTCGTTGGTGGAGCAGGTGGTCAAGGACCATGTGAAGTATGGGGCGTCTTCGTCATCTCGCAGCACACTGACGCCAGCATTCTTTGTAAATGTCTATCCGTTCGAATCCAAGTTGCTGGCAGTGAGGGCCTTCGCTAAGAAAAGCTTCCGCATGCCGACCTTCAACGACCTCTACTATGCCGACATGGGTAACAGTAAGTTGAATCCAGAGTCGGCGTTGCAATATGACCTGGGATTTGTGCTGAACAAGGATTGGAAGCAAGGCATCGTCGATCATTTCCGCTTACAGGTGGATGGCTATTACAATACGGTGCACGACAAAATTGTGGCTTATCCTAAGGGGCAGCAGTTCCGTTGGACGATGCTCAACTTGGGCAAGGTACACATCAAGGGCGTCGATGCCATGGCTGAAGTGGGACTGGAACCAGCCAAGGATTGGAAAGTTACGGCCCGCTTGCAGTACACTTATCAGGATGCTCGCGACGTGACAGATTTCAATACCTCTTATTATAAGGACCAGATACCTTATATCCCATGGCACAGTGGGTCTGCTATCTTGGGCCTGTCATGGCGGGAGTTGGACTTGGCGTATAGCTTCATCTATTCCGGTGAACGTTATTCGCAGCAAGAGAACATCCTCTACAACCATCTCCAGCCCTGGTATACGCACGACATGAGCGTGGTTTATCATGCCAGGAGATGGTCGGCAAGACTGGATGTCAACAACATCTTCAGTCAGGATTATGACGTGATACTTAACTATCCGATGCCGAAGCGCAATTATATGCTGACATTGGAATATAACTTTTGAAAAAAATGAAGGATAAGATATATCATCAACCCAATCTGGCGAAGTCTTGGTTCTTAGCCTTGCTTTGTTTTCTGGCTCTATGTATGCAGTCGTGTCGGGATAGCGACACCGTCATCTCATCTGAGCCTGAGGATACAGGCAGTAAGGCAGAGAAGGGCGATGTCATGGGACTCTACTTGCTCAACCAGGGCAATATGGGCAGCAACAAGGCTACCCTCGACTATCTGGACTTGTCGGGTGATAATAGTGAAAACGTCATTTATCATCGCAACATCTACTCTGAACGCAATCCTAACGAGATTAAGGAACTGGGTGATGTTGGCAATGATATCAAGATATATGGCTCCAAACTGTGGATGGTCATCAACTGCTCCAACAAGGTGGAGGTGGCAGATGCCTATACTTGCAAAAAAGTAGCGAAGATAGACATCCCCAACTGTCGATACCTTGCCTTTGATGGGGGATTTGCCTATGTGAGTGCCTATGTGGCTCCTGTGAATATGCGCCAGGATGCCGAAGTGGGAGCTGTTTATAAGGTGGACACGCTGACCATGAAGGTAGTGGACAAGGTGATGGTGGGCTATCAGCCCGATGAATTGGCTGTTGTGCATGGCAAACTGTATGTTGCCAACAGTGGCGGTTATCGCAATCCCAACTACGATCGTACGGTGAGCGTCATCGACCTCAAGACCTTTAAGGAGGAGCGGAAGATTGATGTGGCAATCAACTTGCATCGCTGTCGTGCCGATAAGTATGGACAGCTATGGGTGAGTTCCCGAGGCGACTACAAGGAGGTGCCTTCACGATTGTATTGGCTCAAGCCTAATGCTGCAGGGCAGATGGAAAAGGGAGGTGAACTGGAAGTGCCGGTCTCCAACATGTGTATCGTGGGTGATTCACTATATTATATAGGTGTGCAGTGGAATGAGACTTCAAAGAAGAATTCGATAGAGTATGGCATCGTGAATGTCAGCCAACACAAGGTAATTGCTCATTCCTTGTCTAGTGCTCCTGAGATACAATCCATCGAAATGCCATACGGCATCATCGTCAATCCTCAGAAGAAAGATTTCTATCTGATGGATGCTAAGAATTACGTGTCAAGTGGTGAGTTGTTTCACTTCAAGGCGGATGGCACCTTCGATTGGCGAGTGTGGACGGGCGATATTCCGGCAGAGGCAGCGTTTGTTTATCGCAAACCTCAGTTGCCATCGTCGGATCCGAACCAACCAGCCGAGAAGTATAGCAAGTATATCTTGGCGATAGATGAGTATGTGCCGGCTCCAGGACAATTCGTCAATTCGATGCCTCAATATGAGGAGGGTGACGATGCTAAGGAGATGGCAAGAAAATGTACAGAAGCCATCGGTGGAGACAAGGGCGGTTTGGTGAGTCTGGGTGCCTATGGTGGTTACATCACCTTTCATTTCGATCATTCAATAGCGAATGTAAAAGGTGAGAAAGACCTTTACATCAAGGGCAATGCTTTCAAGGACAATAGCGAGCCTGGCATCGTGATGGTATCGCAGGATGTGAATGGCAATGGGGTGCCCGACGATCCTTGGTATGAACTTTCCGGCAGTGCTGATGTTGACAGTGTGGGCAAGGTGGTATATGGCTATGAGATAACCTATACCAAAGATGCCATGCAAGATATTCCATGGACAGACAATCAGGGAAGGAGTGGAGTTGTTAATCGCAACACTTTTCATGCCCAGGAATATTTCCCTTTGTGGTTGTCAAGTCCATTACGCTTCGAGGGTACCCTTTTGCCGCGTAATGGCCATGATACCAGCGGCAATGGAACCCATTGGGTTTGTGATGCCTTCCGGTATGGATATGTTGACAATGTGAGCAATAGCGACATCGATGGATGTTGTTTCGATATCTCTTGGGCGGTAGATAAGAATCGAAAGCCAGTGGCACTCGACCACATCGACTTCGTGAGAGTGTATAGCGCACAGAATCAAATGTGTGGTTGGCTAGGTGAAACTTCCACAGAGGTGAGTGGGGCTGAGGACCTGCATCTCCAAAAGTCAATCAGTGCCAAGAGTAGAAAAAGAGATAATAAATAATAAGATAATTTTAGTAATAATAAATAAGGTAAAGTATGAAAAAGATTTACTCGTATTCTTTGTCGGCTGCTTTCGTTGCAGCTTTGTTGAGTGTTTCATCTGTAGCGAATGCACAGGATAACAGTGAGGTAACAGTAGAGGATGCTTCTGTAGCAACCTTCGAGGATTTGACTTTGAAGCCAGAGAGCTATTGGTTTGGTCCTGCTGATAATGCAGTGGAAGTAGAAGGCTCATGGGGTAGCAAGAATATGGTAGGTACCTTTAAGAGTGGTTCTTATGAGTTTGTGAACTCGTTCACACCTGCTTGGAGTTCCTGGACTGGCTGTTCTTATAGCAACATGACCGCAACATCTTTTGCTGATTACACAACTGACCAGTGGAATTCAGCTGCAGGTCATGGTGCTGCAGGTTCAGCCAATTATGGTGTCATCTATGGTAGCAGTACTCCAAACAAGCAGATGGAGATTATCAAGGTGGTTGATGGTGATGCTGAAGGCAGAATCATCAAGGGTATGAATATCACCAACTCTGCATGGACTGTAAAGTGCGTGAAGAATGGCAATGAACCTGCTAAGAAGTTTGCGCAGGGGTCCTGGTTCAAGGTTACATTCACAGGTGTGAAGTCAGACAAGACTACAGCTTCTGTAGATTATTATCTGGCTGATTACCGTTCTACAAATGAGGCTGACTGGACCTGCCTCACAGACTGGACTTGGATTGACCTTTCTTCTTTGGGCAAGGTGGTTTCCCTGAACGTCAGCTTTGATGGTACTGATGCTGGTGCTTATGGTTTGAACACAGCTTGTTACGTTTGCATCGACAATGTAGGTTGCGAGAAGAATACTTCTACTGGCATTGCTGCTAACAAGTGGAACAGCGTAGAACTTCGTGAGGTGGCTCGTTATACAATTGATGGCAAGCGCATCTCTGCTCCTCAGAAGGGTCTCAACATCATCCGCATGAGCGATGGTTCTACCCGCAAGGTGGTAGTCAAGTAATTCTGCTTTCTATAGCAAAGCGAAATTTCAGAAAATAAGAATGAGGGTGTGTCATATTTTTATGGCGCACCCTTTTGGGTTAGCTGCAACAGGTAGAATATTGAAAAAGATTAGTTTTCCCTATCTGCTGTATTATATGTTTTTTTTGTTTTTGTGTCAAAGAATTGCCATATTGCCATACTGAGAGGTTATCTCTTTGATTACGAATGTGTTATGGGTATGGCAATTCTTTGCTCTTCGGTTTTATCTGCCATATATTGCCATAAAAACAGCGAAATATAGGTGTTTTAGATGTTTTTTGGGGTGAAAACTAAGAGAGCATTGAGCAAAAATCCTTTTTTTCGGTTCAATGCTAGGCTTTTTCAATCGTTTTTTTGCCAATTTTATTGGCGACAATGAAGAAATTACGTCCCGACGTAGCGTCTGATACGTCCTGACGTAATAATCATTATGTCGCGACGTACTGCTAGATACGTCGGGACGCAGTTTCCAGAATGTCCTGGTTGCATCTGGTAAAGCTTTTGAAAACAGCTGCATAGAAACAAGAAAAGGTGTGTCTTAAGGCAAAGACACACCTTTTCTTTTGTTTTTTATTGTTTCAGAACCGAGTTCTTCTTTTCGTTTTCTAAGCTTTATTCCTCCATCAACTTGCGGTAGCGACCCTTTTTGATTTCTGTATCACCCAGACGGCGCGCCTTGTTGATTTCATACTCAGAATAGCTGCCCTCGAAGAAGAATACCTCTCCATTGCCCTCGAAGGCAAGGATGTGGGTACAGATTCGGTCGAGGAACCAGCGGTCGTGGCTGATAACCACCGCACAACCGGCAAATGCCTCCAAACCTTCCTCCAATGCACGGAGGGTATTCACGTCGATATCGTTGGTAGGCTCATCGAGAAGCAATACGTTGCCCTCCTGTTTCAATGCCAAAGCCAACTGAAGGCGGTTGCGCTCACCACCCGAGAGAACGCTGCAGAGCTTGCTCTGATCGGTGCCCGAGAAGTTGAAACGGCTGATGTAAGCACGTGCGTTCACATCTCTGCCACCCAGACGCAAGGTCTCGTTGCCCTGGGAAATCACCTCGTAAACGGTCTTCTGAGGGTCGATGTCCTTATGCTGCTGGTCAACATAAGCCAACTTCACGGTCTCACCTACCTCAAATGTGCCGCCATCTGCCTGATCCAAGCCCATGATGAGTCGGAAGAGGGTAGTCTTGCCGGCTCCGTTAGGACCGATCACACCTACGATGCCATTAGGAGGAAGCATGAAGTTGAGGTCGTTGAAGAGAACCTTCTCGCCGAACGCCTTCTTTACATGCTGAGCCTCGATTACCTTGTTACCCAGACGAGGACCGTTAGGGATGAAGATTTCCAGCTTCTCCTCGCGCTCCTTCTGCTCCTGGTTGAGCATCTGCTCGTAAGAGT
>ERZ1026901.1720-NODE-1720-length-11815-cov-29.814371_pt1 | contig 11815 bp, 9 predicted proteins | sample MGYA00380179_ERZ1026901 | MGnify/ENA primary metagenome ERZ1026901 (study PRJEB33269, sample SAMEA4719815) | human gut metagenome | biome: human-associated habitat; feature: organic feature; material: feces | place: Cameroon | collected 2013-10 ... | reverse complement strand
TGATGTTTTCAATAAACAAAGCCTTACATTCTGACTTTCCGAAACCTGCCGAAGATTTACAACGCATATTTATGCCGTATATTCATGCAGTAATTGCCGAAAAACGAAATTCCAACTGCAAATTTATATCGCCCCAACTGGAAAAATATTTTTTCCCAACTGGGAAATTATTTTTTCACAGTTAAGTACAATTTAACCGCGAATAAATATACAGAAGCTTTCCTGCCACTGTTTTCCGGATTTTGTTGAGAGTTCATAAAACATTCCTGCTTAAGCCAAATCCGCAAGGCAAAAACTTGCCTCGCCTATCAAGGCCAATTTTGGTCATCTATTATGACCGAACTCGGTCGTCTATTAAGACCAACGCCAGCCATCTATTATGACCAAGCCCGGTCGTCTATTATGACCGAAGCCAGCCATCTATTACGACCAACGTCAGCCATCTATGAATCCTGAATGATTCCGAAATGAACGAGTGCATTCTTGACGCCATCCTCGTCTACCGAAGAAGTCACATAATCAGCCATGGCCTTCACCTCCTCATTGGCATTTCCCATAGCTACCCCAATTCCAGCCTCACGAATAATAGAAATGTCATTGCCCCCATCACCAAAAGCCATCGTCTCGGAAATATCAAGTCCCAAGTATTCAGCCATAACCTGCAAGCCCTTTCCCTTATCAGCCTCGCCCGATGTTATATCCGTAAATGCCGGATGCCATCTGCCCGATGTACAGTTGCTCAATCTCAGCATCAAGTCAGCCTCCTGTTCTGCGCTGCAGAAAGGCGTAAGTTGCAAGACATCCTCGTTCTTCAAGTCATCAAGACACGTGCCGAAATCCAGGTTGACAACACCAAGTCCCTCAACAAAAACTTTTCGGACAATATCAGTAGGATGATAAACCACAAGATGACGTTCTCCCACCACGATGACCGAATAATCATTACGATCAGCATCAGCCACAACCTCATCCACATCAGCTCGTAAAATAGGATGCAGACAAACAGTATGATTGCCTACAAAACATCGAGCTCCATTAGTAGTTATATATCCATCTATGAGATGTTCTATTTGACCTAAGTTATTAATAAGCATAATAGGACGTCCCGTAGAGATGTAGACTGCCACCCCATTTCGCTTAGCTTCCTCCAGCGCATCTACCGTACTCTGCGGAATCTTATGAGTTCGGAAACTGACGAGCGTGCCATCAATATCAAAAAACAAAGCCTTAATCTTCTTATCCATCATATTTAATCATTTTGCCTGCAAAGATAATCATTTCAAAAGTTTTGAATGAAAAAAAGCTATTTATTTTTGTTAATAACGAAAAAAGCATTATCTTTGCGACATGAGAAAAACCTATCTTATAACACTGATAATCTTCGCCTTGACATTGATATCATGCGAGAAATTTGCGCTCGAAGAATCCGATGACACAACAGGAGATACTTCAGAGAGCAACGGCAACGTGACCCTACAAATAACCGAAGCATCGAAATCTCAGTTCAAACGAATTACATTCAGCATCTTCAGAAATGGAGGAAAGGTGAAGAGCATCAACCAGCAGAGTCCCTCCTCCACCTTTGGAGCAGCCACCTTTGCCCTCACAGAAGGCGATTATCAAGCAGTCGTGATAGGGCACAATGGAGAAGGGAACGCCACCGTCTCGTCGCCCGAGGAAATCAGATTCTACAGGAACAAAACCACCGATACATTCTGCTACTACGAATCATTCCACGTCACCGAAGACAATCTCAAGAAAGACATCACTCCCCATCGGGTCACAGGAATGTTTGTACTCCACATTAAAGACGCTATTCCCTCTGCAGCAAAGACCATAAAATTCTATTACACAGGAGGCAGCAGCACCCTCAATGCAACTACAGGATACGGATGCGTAAACAGCAGACAGACAGAAGAACGCGAGATGAACCCTCAACAGAAAGAATACCGTATCTACACCCTGCCCCACAGCGACGGCAAGAAGTTGCACATCATCATCACCGTCTACGACCAGCAGGGTAATACTATCACAAAGAAAGACCTTAAGGACATTGAAATCAAGCAGAACAACCAGACCATCTGCTCACTGAACCTCTTTGATGGCGAGGAAGACGGAAGTACAGCCGACTTCAGTTTCGACCCCACTTGGGAAGGATATATAGAGACAGAATTCTAAGTCCTAAATACTTCCACATCAGAACATTAATGTTCCTTTTTTCCACAATGCAAGACTATTTTAGTTTCTTAAATAAATGATAATATCATTTGTTTTGCATTTTAAAAATATTTCCATATTTTTGCACGCGATTAAAGGAATTTTAGATAAAGGAATGAAAAAGATTGTAACTATTTTCGCACTCTTAGGAACATTGTTGTCTGCCGAAGCTCAAAACACATTGAGCCTCGACAGTTGCCGTGCCATGGCACTTCGCAACAACAAGCAGATCAATGTCTCCCGACTCAAGAAAGATGTGGCTTACAACCTGCGCAAATCAGCCAGAACCCAGTACCTTCCCAAAGTTGACGCTATGGGAGGATACGAATGGTTTAGCCGCGAGATATCATTGCTCAACAAAGGACAGAAATCTACATTGAGCAACATCGGCACCAACCTGTCATCGGGCTTGTCGGGAGGCATGAACGAACTGCTCGGACAGATGGTAAGTCAAGGTCAGATATCGCCAGATGCAGCCCAGCAGTTAGGACAAGTACTTGGCGAGAAGATGGCTCCTGTTGCCAACAAGCTGAACGCTACAGGTCAAGGCATCGTCGATGCCTTCCGCACAGATACACGCAACATATTTGCCGGAAGCGTGATGCTCCGACAGCCCATCTATATGGGCGGTGCCATCATAGCAGCCAACAAACTGGCAGACATCGGCGAGAACATGGCAGCCAACGATCTGGATCTTCAGACTCAGACCACCCTCTTCAGCATCGACCAAGCCTACTGGATGGTCGTATCACTCAAGCAGAAAGAGAAACTCGCCATCAGCTACCGCGACCTGGTAAAGAAACTCAACGAAGATGTTCACAAGATGATAAAACAAGGAGTAGCCACCCGAGCCGACGGACTGAAGGTAGACGTAAAGGTGAACGAAGCCGAGATGCAGATTACCCAAGTAGAAGACGGACTGGCGCTCTCGAAGATGCTCCTCTGCCAGCTCTGCGGTATTCCGATGAATCAGGAAATAACCCTTGCCGATGAGGATAAAGACGCACTCAACCTCAGCATCGCCAGCACCCACGCCGAACAACAGGCTGCACTCAGCGACTCATCACTGAGTAGTCGTCCAGAGCTTCGACTCTTGCAGAACGTGACCGATGCTTCCAAGCAAGCCACCAACTTAGTGAAAGCGGCCTTCCTGCCCCATGTGGCACTTACTGGCGGCTACATGATTTCCAATCCTAACGTATGGAACGGTTTCCAGAAGAATTTCACTGGCGTATGGAACGTGGGAGTGCTCGTACAGATACCCGTATGGAACTGGGGCGAGGGAGCCTATAAGGTAAGAGCAGCCAAAGCCACAGCCCACATAGCCCAAATGAATCTCGACGACACTCGTGAGAAGATACAGTTACAAGTAACACAGAGTCAGTTCAAGGTAAAGGAAGCTGAGAAAAAACTCAACATGGCCCGCAAGAACATCAACAGCGCAGAGGAGAACCTGCGTTGTGCCAACTTAGGATTCAAGGAAGGCGTGATGGATGTGACCGATGTCATGGCAGCCCAGACAGCCTGGCAGCAGGCACAGAGCCAGAAGATAGACGCCGAGATCGATGTAAAACTCACCCAGGTGGGACTCAACAAAGCACTCGGAATCCTGAGATAAATCTTTTAGAGAGAACAGACATTACACATACATTTCAGTTATTACACATTATTATATATATACCTATGTCAAAGAAATCACAACATAACAACATTCTGCTGGCCGTCATCGGTTTTACAGCAGTAGTCATCCTCGTAGGCATCATCGGTTTCTTTACCCTTGAGCGCGATGAAGACACCATACAGGGCGAAGTGGAAGTTTCAGAATACCGAGTATCCTGCAAGTTGCCAGGCCGAGTCGTAGAACTTCGCGTCAAGGAAGGCGACTATGTGCATGTAGGCGACACCCTTGCCATCCTGGAAGTACCAGAGATGAAGTCGCAGGAGCAAATGCTGAAAGCCACCAATCAGGCCACCGAAGCCCTTAAAGACCTGACCGATGCCGGCGCCCGCAAGGAGCAGATCCAGGGAGCCTATCAGCTGTATCAGCAAGCCATGGCAGCAGCCGAAATAGCCAAGAAGACCTATGGTCGTATGCAGAATCTCTATGACGAGGGAGTCATCAGCGGTCAGAAGCGCGACGAGGCCTTTGCTGCCTATAAGGCCACAGAAGCCCAGGTGGAAGCAGCCAAGAGCCAGTATGACATGGCACGCAATGGTGCCCGCGAGCAAGAAAAGCGAGTGGCAGCCAGCAACACCGAAGCCTCGAAGAGCGCTGTCGATGTAGTGAAGAACCTGCTGAAGGAAACCGTACAGATAGCACAGGTGGAAGGCGAGGTAAGCAATGTCTACCCCAAGGTAGGAGAATTAGTAGGACTCGGCTCTCCCATCATGAGCATCTCCATCATGAGCGACATGTGGGGAACTTTCAATGTGCGTGAAGACCACTTGGCAGGCCTCAACAAGGGCGACGAGTTCACCGCCTTTGTTCCAGCCTTTGGCAAAGACATCAAGATGAAGGTTTATTACCTGAAGGACCAGGGGTCTTTTGCCACCTGGAAAGCCACCAAGGATAATGGCGACTACGACCGCAAGACCTTCGAGGTGAAGGCACGCCCCATCTCTAAGTTGGAAGGACTGCGCCCAGGTATGTCCTTGATCATTAAAAAGTGAAGAGTGAAGAACGAAGAGTGAAGAATTCAATTGTTTTATCACATGAAATCCATGCTGTTCGTTAAGTTCAAAGTTCAACTCTTAAAGTTCTATGTTTAAAAGCTTATATCATATTGCCCTGCGCGAATGTGGCATCATGCGGAAGAATCCCATTTACCTCTTCTGCATGGTGATATTCCCCATTGTCGTCATTCTGTTTTTCACCAGTCTGATGACAGAAGGAGTACCTACCGACATGCCTGTAGGCGTAGTAGACCAGGACCAGTCTGCCACATCACGCCAGCTCATCCACAAACTCGATGCCTTCCAGACCACCAAGGTCGTCTCTCACTACGAGAACATAGCCGAAGCCCGCAAGGCCATCCAGCGCAATGAGATTTATGCCTTCCTCCTGATTCCCAAGGGAACAGAGAGCGGGCTGATGACTTCCAACCAGCCCAAGATATCGTTCTATTACAGCAGTGTCTCGCTTGCAGCAGGTTCCTTGCTCTTCCGTGATTTAAAGACTATTTCCACTCTTGGAGGTGCAGCAGCAGGAATGGCAAAGCTTTCCGCACTGGGCAAGACGAATGACGAGATCATGACATTCCTGCAGCCCATAGCCATCGACTTGCACATGACGGGCAACCCTTACGCCAACTACAACTACTATCTTTCGAGCGTAATGGTGCCAGGAATCATCATGTTGTTCATCTTCCTGATTACACCTTATTCTATAGGTACCGAATTGAAGTTCAACAGGGCAAAAGACTGGATGCGAATGGCCCACAACAATCCCTATCTCGCCATCGCAGGCAAGATGCTTCCACAGACACTCATCTTCCTGAGCATCTTCCTCCTGTTCGAGTTCTACATCTACTATGTATTGCAGTTTCCCCATCCTGGTGGCGTTCTTCCCATCGTGCTGTTGGGCTTGCTGAGCGTGTTGGCTTGCCAGTGTTTTGGCATCTTCTTCTTTGGTCTGACCCCTTCACTCCGCATGTCGATGAGTATGTGTTCGCTGTGGGGTGTAGTGAGTTTCTCCATCTGCGGCGCCACCTATCCGCTTTTCTCTATGGACTCACCCATACAGGCTATAGGGCAGCTCTTCCCTATGCGTCACTACTACATGATTTACCAGATGAACATCTTCAATGGATTCCCCATGAGCGATGCCGCTCTGCACTGGTGCGCCATGGTGCTCTTCTGTGCCCTTCCCATCCTCACCATATGGAACATCAAGAAAGCCATGCTGGTTTACAAGTACTTGCCATAGGAAAGTGAAGAGTGAAGAGTGAAAAACGAAGAGTGAAGAATTCAACGGCTTTACTAATCATAAAGTTCAATGTTAAAAGTCCAATATTCTATGTTAAAAAGTAGTTTATTATATAAGATTCTACGAGGCGTGCAGGACATGTGCTACATCTGGAAGACCGAAATGCGCAACGTGTTTCGCGATGAGGGCGTTCTCATCTTCTGCATTCTGGTGCCATTAGGCTATCCGCTGCTCTACTCATGGATTTACAACAACGAGGTAGTGCGCGAAGTAGACACAGCAATTGTCGACCTGAGCCACAGCCATACCTCGCGGGAGTTTATCCACGAATATGATGCTACGCCCGATGCCAAGGCCACCTACTATTGCAACAGTCTGGACGAGGCGAAGCAACTGGTACAGAAACAAGCCGTTCACGGCATTCTTTATATCCCGTCCGATTTCGACACCCGTCTCAACCGTGGCGAACAGGCCCACGTAAGTGTTTATACCGACATGAGTCTGATGCTTACCTACAAGGCCATCTACCAGTCAGCTCTTGCCGTGGCGAGCCACATCAATTCGGGCATTCAGATTACGCAGGCAGGCGGCTTTACGGACAGAGACGATGAGATAACCACCGAACCTCTGGCTTTTGATGAGGTTCCTATTTTCAACACCACCATGGGATATGGCAATGCCATCTTGCCTGCGGTATTGGTTCTTATCCTGCAGCAAACCATGCTGTTGGGCATCGGAATGGCAGCAGGAACATCCAGAGAACTGAACCGAAACCGCGAGCTAATCCCAGTAAGCAAGCATTACGGCGGCATCTACCGCATTGTATTCGGCAAGGCGTTGGTTTATTTTATGGTTTATGCCGTAATGGGAATGTACCTGACATTGGTGGTGCCCAAGCTGTTCGGTTTCGTCAGTATGGTGACATGGACCACCATTCTCGGTTTCCTCTTGCCCTACATCTTGTCGTGCATCTTCTTCGGTCTGATGCTTTCGTGCTTGGTAAGATACCGCGAGAATGTGATGCTTTTAGTAGTATTCACCTCAGTACCTTTGCTCTTTATGACCGGCGTTTCATGGCCCTTGAGCAACATGCCCTCCTTCTGGCAAGGCATCTCCTGGGTATTCCCATCCACATTCGGCATCAGGGGATTTCTCAGAATCAGCAGCATGGGCGCATCGCTTGCAGATATTCTCCCCGAGTTCCGTGCTCTTTGGATACAGACAGCCGTTTATTTCTTTGCCACCTGCTTGGTATTCCGTCAGCAGTTGCGCTCAGCCAGACTCAAGGCTCATCTTTCTGCAGAAGTGGCAGAAGAAGAAGAGGATGAAGCAGAAACAGAACACAAATAAAAAAGTTAGGAATGTTTGTCTACATTCCTAACTTTTTTATTATAGATATATTTCTTCTTTTAATCAAGAATTCAAGAATTAGAGAATCTTCATTCTTGCTCTTCAGAAGTAATTGGAAGGACAAGAATCCACATCGCTTTGCGATGCTTCTCTTTCTCTCTCATTCAAGAGTTGAATAAGAAAAGTACAACTTCAATCATTCTCCAATTCTTGATAAATTCTTGAACGTTGACATGTTCAGAAGTTGATTGTTTCTTCTTATTTTGTTCCTACTATCTTGGTAGGAGCCTGTTCCTTGTTTCGGCGGTTTACTACCGTCACCACACTCTGTGCCAAACTCAGGAAGGCCTGTCCCGTAATGGTGTCCACCTTGGTGGCAGCAGGAGCTCCGTCGTCACCGCCCTCGCAGATACCCTGTACAATAGGAATCTGTGCGAGCAAAGGCACATTCATCTCCTTTGCAAGATTCTTGCAGCCTTCCTTGCCGAAGATGTAGTACTTGTTCTCGGGCAGTTCGGCAGGAGTGAAGTAAGCCATGTTCTCTACCAGTCCCAAGATAGGCACATTCACCTTGTCGTTCTGATACATGTCAATACCCTTTCGCGCATCAGCCAAAGCCACTTGCTGCGGTGTGCTCACAATAATGGCTCCCGTGATGGCAAGTGTCTGAAGCAGCGTGAGGTGAATATCGCTGGTTCCTGGAGGAGTGTCGAGGATAAAGTAATCCAAATCGTCCCAGTCGGCATCAGCTATCAACTGCTTCAATGCCGAACAAGCCATACCTCCACGCCAGAGAGTAGCAGTGGTAGGGCTTACGAAGAAACCGATGCTGAGCAGTTTGACGCCATACTTCTCGATAGGTTCGATGAGGTCGCGCCCCTCCTTGTGTACCGAGTAAGGGCGAGCATCTTCCACACCGAACATCTTGGGCATGGAAGGACCGAAGATATCGGTATCGAGCAGACCCACCTTATAACCCAACTTCGCCAGGGCGATGGCGAGATTGGCAGAGACGGTGCTCTTACCCACACCGCCCTTGCCCGAGCTTACGGCGATAATGTTCTTTACCTGTGGCAGCATCTTGCCCACCTCAGGACGTGGAGCCGACTTGAACTCGGTGACGATCTCCACCTCTACGTCCTTCGATATATGATAATGTATGGCAGCCTCAGCAGCCTTAACCGTACTCTTCAGGAAGGGATCGGTATCACGAGGAAACTCCAATATCACCTTCACCTTCATTCCGTCGATGGCAGGCTGATCTGCCACCATTCCGCTTTCCACCAAGTTCTTCTTGGTGCCAGGATACACCACTGTTGCCAGGGCGTCCATAATCAACTTAGGATATAATGTCATTTCTTTCTCTGTATTTTTGCTGCAAAATTACGCATTAAATCACGAATAAGCAAATAAAAACTAAATTATTGCAGTTAATGACCTGAGAATGACGGATATTTCCCAGTTTTGTGTAACTTTGCAAGAATGAAACGCAAAATACAAACCATAACAACCCTCATCATAGCCGCCATTACGCTGTGCGGCACACCTCTCAAGACTCAGGCAGCCGAGACTGCCCGACAAGTATTCTGGACTGACGGCAACTCGCAGGTCAGTTATTCTGTCAATGCCAAGACTTCCGACGTGGTGAAGATTGCCCTGCAGCTCTTTGCCCACGACATGCAGACCATTACAGGCAGGACTGCCAAGGAGAAAGCCAATGCACCCTTGCAGATATTCCAGATGGACCAGCTCAGCAACAAGGAGTTCGCCATACTCGAGAAGTACAATCTCCCCATCCATCACTTCATCACCAAGAAGGAATCCTTCTATATTGCTACCCGCAACGGCAAGCTCGTTGTAGTGGGAAGCGATGCCCGCGGCACCGCCTACGGCATATTGGAGCTATCGCGCATGGCAGGCGTATCGCCATGGACCGACTGGAATGACGGCAAGCCCCATAAGCAGAGCACCATAGGCACACAGCAGGGATACGAGAGTCTGCAGATACCTGACACCGAGTATCGTGGACTTGCCCTCAACTCCTCACGATGGATGAGCAGCCGGAACTTCAGCAGCATCGCCCGCCTGATGTTGCGACTGCGTGCCAACACCCTGTGGCAGGAGAGCTCTCATCACGAAGTTCTCTACGACAAGGCTGTCGCCGACAGTTTCGACATCATCATAGGCTCAGGTCACAAGGTGCTGCAGGCACAGGGCAAGAAGCACAAGAAGCACAAGCACACCGTCAGCGACATCAAAATACTGTGGAACAATCCCCAGCTGTGGCTGAGAAGCAGCGCTCCCGGCGTCATCGTGCAGGAAATGAGCACGAAACACGAAGCCTGCATCGCCAATGTGTACGACCCCAAGAGCGCAGCCTATCAGCTGCAGCTCGTCATGGACATGGCATGGAACCGCAAGAGTGTTTCCGCCTCCACCCTCACCAAGCATCTCCAGTCATGGCTCTCCTCTCAACTGGACAGCAACCTGGGCCGTCATCTCCTGCCCATCATGAAGGAATACTACAGGCTCACCTCCATCCGCCAGCCCGAATACATGATTATGCCATTCGGCAACATGGAGTTCCACTCGGGCGAGTTTGGCAACGAACTGGAACGTTACCTCTATGCCTACGACCAGCTCAAGGCCAAGGTGGCTGGCATAGAGCGCTCTGTGCCCAAGGAGTTGAGCGATACCTATTTCCAGTTGGTGAAATACCCCGTCTTCTCGGCAGCCCTCATTGCCGAAAAGGAGTTGGAGGCACAGGAGGCACGCCACATTGCCCGCCCGGGACTGTTCGACAAGGACGATGAAGCCAAGGCGGCAGCAGCCCTCAGCCTGAATGCCTATCAGCAGCTCAAGGCTCTGGTGCAGCACTACTGCAGCATAGGAAAAGGAAAATGGCGCAACATCATCGACCCCAATGACGGAGCCTTACAGATGCCACAGTTGCCGGGCCGTCTGAGCAACGAGCAAATAAGCCAATACAAGCAGGAAGCCTTTGACCGCGAGACCGACTTGCGCCCTCTGCGCGCCATGAGCAACGACATCATTGCCAAGAATGCATACGAATGGAACAGCACATCGGGCAAACAGCCCGTCACGCTCCTTCCTCTGTCGGGCCATAGCAACCAGTGTGTCCTGTTGCCCAAGGAGTCGACCCTCCACTACACCTTCAGCATTCTGAAGGGAGGCGATGCCCGCTTCACCCTTGCTTCTCAGCCCGACTATTCGGGCAACAAAGGCAATCAGCAGGTAAGCATCCGCATCGACCAGAGCGAACCTGTAGTCATATCGTTGCACGATGATTACAACTCTTCTTCATGGAAGAGCGACATTTGGCGCGGGCAGACCTTGAAAAGCATCTTTATCACTCTCGACAAGGGCGACCATACCATAGACATCACCGCTCTCGACGACTCCGTAATCCTCGACCAATGGGTTCTCGACTTCGATGTCGACCGAGAGTATTATGCCATACCTACCGTCAACAAGATGTAAGTGCTCGGGATAAGAAATTCCTCGCCGAGTTCGTTTATATTATGTCTTTCGGTATTTTAACTGTCTAATTCGGTCGTTGAGCGTAGACAACTTGCTTATCAGTTCCTCAAAAGAAGGCATCAGCCCGAAAATCATGTGCTCACACATGAACTTGTAGTCATCTTGCCAAATCATATATATGGCGAGACATACGCTCCACTCTGACCTCGTTCTTCCTGAACTCTTCATGCAGCAGAAATACCTTTTCAAGGAAAGTACGCTCTGGAATGACAGCGTTCACCTCGAAAGGCTTTTCTGCAAATGGTGCTTTGCTGAAAAGGGTGTCAACAGCAGCGTTTATAGCCTTTTTCTCAATCGGCTCCATCATCGACCTGCCGCTGATTTCTATCTTTACCGTATTCTTTATATATGGCGATACTTCATACAAACTATGATAGGTTATAGTTATCACCTCTGGGTCAGTTGTTGTAACAGGTGTGATGACAACATCCACGGAAAAGGCATCAGCCCGTATGCCCAAATTCATTAAAGCTTTCTGCACATCGTACTGCATCTTCTCCCTTACGAAAGAACAGGCAGCACGACGCAGCCTGTCGCTGATTTGAGTCTTCGATAATTCACCGCCAAATCCAAGGAATTCTCTGCTGAGTGCAATATCCACATCTTCGGAGAATCTGGCTATCAAGTTCCAGCATTTGCTGAGACTTGTACCTCCTTTGAAAGCAATATGTTCTGCATATGGCAAAGTATGAAGAGCTTTCAACACATGCGTTACCCACCAGTCCTTTTCGATACTTGACGGCGGTAATCCGGTCTGCAATG
>ERZ1026901.1715-NODE-1715-length-11837-cov-32.013410_pt1 | contig 11837 bp, 7 predicted proteins | sample MGYA00380179_ERZ1026901 | MGnify/ENA primary metagenome ERZ1026901 (study PRJEB33269, sample SAMEA4719815) | human gut metagenome | biome: human-associated habitat; feature: organic feature; material: feces | place: Cameroon | collected 2013-10 ... | reverse complement strand
AGTCATAACCGGATGCATTCTGTACGACAGGAGTAATCCAGATGGCAGTGAAACCGAGCGCCTTGATGTAGTCGAGCTTGTCAATGACACCCTGGAAGTCACCGCGCCAACAAGGGTCCCCGGTACTCTTCTGTGCTTCCTGGTTGTCCCAGCAGAGCACGTTGTTTTTAGGATCTCCATCGTAGAAACGGGTGGTGATCATAAAGTAGATACTTTCGTCTCGGAAGTCAGTACGATTGCTGGTAAACGTATCCGTTGCCATCGTCTGCAAGGAGACCAACATGAGCATAAGGACTGCCCATAGCCTTGATGTAAATCTTTTCATAAGATTGACAGGTTATTATTTTTTAGTTAGTGATGAATATCTATGTTAGTTATGTGATTGTTAATTCCTTCACTTTAAAACTCTTGGCAAAATATAAAGCTTTTGCCCTTACAGGGCGCATTGCTCATTGCCATTATACCCAGGGCGCTGCCCTGGGCTATGAGCTTCTGCCCTTTCAGGGCGTGCTGCTTATAGGAGCTTTACCTTTCCAAGGCGTGCTGCTTATAGGAGCTTTACCTTTCCAGGGCGTGCTACTTATAGGAGTTGCTGCCCTTTCATATCCTTCGACAAGCGATTTACAGAGATAACCCTGTCCCCTACACGCCCTGAAAGGGCAGAAGCTCTTAGCCCAGGGCAACGCCCTGGGTTGTTGGGGCGGTAACCTGTCGCCCTGTAAGGGCAAAAGCTTTAAAACTCCTGGCAATATATAAAGCTGTTGCCCTTACAGGGCGCATTGCTCATTGCCATTATACCCAGGGCGATGCCCTGGGCTAAGAGCTTCTGCCCTTTCAGGGCGTGCTGCTTATAGGAGCTTTGTACTTTCTGCCCTTTCAGGGCGTGCTGCTTATAGGAATGGTCCTTTAATTAGCTTACTCATGCAAAATTACACATTATATATATATGATGGGGAAATATGATGCAAAAAAGAACGAATAAACGTGTGCAAACGATTACACTCAAATCTTGACAAACAGCAGACAGAAAAACAAAAAAAGAGGACTGCATCACTGCAATCCCCTTTTAATAGCACTTAATAAAACCTAATTAACTAAACGTATATTTATATTGACAATTTGCAATCATCAAAAGTTACTTAATCACAAACTTCTTACCGTTGCAGATGTAAGCACCTGGAGCCAAAATGTACTCAGCATCCTGAGCGTTGCTTACCTCGGCAACCTTCACACCCGAGAGGGTGTAAATCTTCACTGCGCCTGCCTTCTGAGCTGCTACAGTCTGGTTGATGCCTGTTGAGACAGACTCATTGGTCTTACCGTTGCGGTCATAAACTGCACCGTTTACGAAATCGAAATTACCTGTCTGGTTGTTACCATTACCATTATTGTTGAAGATAATCTTGGCAGGAAGTTCAGTCTTATCACCATCATACTTCCACATCCAAATATCCAAACCGTTCTTCTTCTCACCAGTCTTGGTACAAGCTACACCTGGCCATCCGCCAGTATATTCGCCACCACCATCAGTCCAAACATAAGCGTGAACATCCTTCCAGTCTGAAGGAGCGAGGAAGTAAGCGAAGATACCTGTTGGAGTAGGAATAACCACCTCTTTTATCTTGTTGAAGGTAGCAGAACCAGTCTTGGTTTCATTCTCAGCATTAGTTGCGCTCCAAGTTACAGTCTTGCTCTCGCCTTCCATCATGTCAGCTCCGAGGGTGAAGGTAACTGGCTTACCAGGAGTAAGATCCACCTGCTCGCCATCGCCAATCTTATACCAACCACTCTTGGCATTGTCGCTGAGGGTTGCAGTAACCTTGATGGTCTTCTGGAAGTCACCACCGTTAGGACTCAGAGTAACCTTGGCTGCTGTGTTGACAGGAGCATCGAGCGTCTTGACATTTGAACCACCATCGTATTCCAAGTAGATATCGCCTGTAATACCAGTGATGTCACTTGACTGCTTGTCATTACCATTATTCAGAATCACATTGAAGCTCTCTACTCCATCGAAAGTCTTGTACCAGTAGTTGACACCACCAATCTCTTCAGGACCATCCATGGTCTGACCGTGCCATGCACCTGTCAACTCCTTAGCTGGAGTACCAGGAACCCAAGCATAGATAGTTGGAGCATTGTCTGCCTTTACATATACGGTGATAGATGCGTTAGGATCCACCTTGGTGAAGGATACAGAACCATTCTTCTCACTCTTGTCGTTCTTAGCATACCATGTTACAGTCTTGCTCTGCTTGAAGTTCATGTCTTCACCGATAGTGAATGTCTTGGTCTCGCCAGGAGCCAACTCTACCTTGTCCTTACCTTCTACCTGGAACCAACCAGAAGTTGCCTTACCGCTAAGGCTTACCTCTACAGTAACAGTATTGGTGCGGAATGTACCACCATTCTGAGAGAACTTCAAACCAAACTCATTAGTCTGTGGCTCAACCCATGTTGTACCATCTTCCTCATGACCATCGTAAGCCTGATCAGCCTCTGACTTAGACTTAGGAGTCTCATTATAGATGAAAGGACCATCCTCACCTATCTGACCGCCCTTCCAGTCCTTCACGAGGACACGGAGCTGACCCTGAGTAGCAGGAGCATCAACGGTGATAGTAGTACCAGTGTAAGTCTTGCCTGTTACCACGTCGGTATAAGTACCATCAGGGCAATCTGTGAATGTTGCACCACCATTGATGGCTACGAGTGCATAGCTGTCATTCTTATAAGCACGCTTGAAGGCGATACCGCCCTTGGCAGGAGTACAACCATCGTCGGTCCACTGACCCTTACGCAAAGCAGGAACAGCCTGACGAATCTTGTTCAGACGGATGAGGTGCTGAGCGACATCATGATTCAATGTAGCAGCCACATTGCCTGTAGCCGTGTAGTCACCGAAATCCTTGGCTTCTACATCACCAGTGAGGTAACCACCGAAGTAAGCACGACCAGTTTCTGAAAGAGGACCGTGAGGACCTCTGTCAATCGGAGCACCGCGACGGAAACCAACCTCAGAACCATAATAGAGACATGGAATACCACGGAAGGTAAACATCAGAGAGAGATTCTCTGCCCACTGAGCATCATCACCAGAGAAACGGAATTGGTCGTTGGTTTGCTGAGGACCGTAGTCGTGGCTATCAACATATACCACATTATAGGTAGCATCATTATATCTCTTGTCACCTGACTTTGCCAAACCGTATGCGGCGGCAGCATTACCGAAGTTGTAGTGCAATGGGAAGTCGATCACATGGAAACCACTTGCCTGAGAATAGTCTGGCTCATGCCACTTACCATTCACCATAAAGGTATTGTCGCTTGTTGGTGTTGGGGCATTGTCTGACTCACAGAGAGCCATCTGATGGTCATCCACACCTGTACCGCCATTGGCTTTATCAAAGAGTACCTGTGTATCCCAGTATTTCTGGCTACCATCCCATTTGTCGAGCAACTCCTGTGGAGCCTCCCATGTGTAATAATAGCAAGAGAGGTTATCCTGACCACGGTATGTGACATCACTGTAACGGGCGCAAACCTCACCATACATGAAGAATGGAGCCTTGTTCAATCGCTTGTCCTCATACTGCTTACCGAGGGCTGTAAACTGAGGAATAAACTGCTTGCAGAATGTCAAACGTGAGATATGACCGGATGTATCGATACGGAAACCATCCACACCCATCTTGATGAAGCTGCCGTAGCACTTCACAAGATAATCTGCTACGTAGTCGTTTTCGGTGTTCAGATCGACGCAGTCGCCTGCAATCTGAGCCCACCAGCGGTTAGGATAATCCCAGTTGAAGTCACCAAAGTGGTGCCAGTAGTTGTGAACATCCTCGTTCTTACCACGGACGTTCTTCAACAAGCCAAGACGACGCTGATACTGCTCATAAGGGACACTTGTAAGGTAGTCGGAACCCAACTTCTCCTCGTTAGGAATCATACAAGCATTGATGAGTGCCTGAGTTTCCAAGTCGGTATTACGGTCAAACTCCTTGCAGAGTGTCTGCTCACCGAAGTTACCGGTGTGGTTGAGCACGATGTCGAGGATAATCTTGATACCCTTTTCGTGAGCCTTGTCAATGAGTTCCTGGAACATGGCGTCACCGTCCTTGCTACCATCGCTGCTCTGATAACGGCAGTCAACATGCTGGAAATCCATGGCATGATAACCGTGGTAGTCGTAACCGGATGCGTTCTGCACTACTGGTGTAATCCAGATAGCTGTAAAACCCAATGCCTTGATGTAGTCGAGCTTGTCGATGACACCCTGGAAGTCGCCTCGCCAGCAAGGGTCTTTTGTTTTGATCTGCTCTGACTGGTTGTCCCAGCAGAGCACATTGTTACCTGTATCACCATCGTAGAAGCGAGTGGTCATCATGAAATAAATACTTTCGTCTCGGAAGTCAGTACGATTGCTGGTAAACGTATCCGTTGCCATCGTCTGCAAGGAGACCAACATGAGCATAAGGACTGCCCATAGCCTAAATGTAAATTTCCTCATTTGATAGACTGGTTATTTAATTTTTAGTTAGTGATGAATATCTATGTTAGTTAGTTGATTGTTAATATCTTTCGTTGCTACAAAGTTACTCATTATATATATAAGGTGATAGAATATATGCAAAAAAGAACGAATAATTATGTGCAATCGATTGCATCATAACGTAAAATATTATTACGCAATCGATTGCATGGAATATTTCAAAGATTTCTACTAAAAAGCTTGCATAATTCAAAGAGGGTGTGTCATAAAATCAGTCCTTTACAGTTTTTAGGCACGGATTACACGGATTACACAGATTTTTTTAAGAGAGATGATAATCGCTTTACTTATATTAGCACTATAAATCCGTGTAATCCGTGCCTTATCTATATCCCAAGAAGCTTATGACACACCCTCTAATATTTTAACCGAAAAACTATTGTAACATAGCATTCATGCTAATTAACTTCTTTCCAATCGATGAGTCCCTTACCCATATCATCCAATTCAACAGCCAAAGCTATAACCTTTCGACCATCAGCTTTAAATGGTTCAACATACTGTCTGTCTTTTATCTGATGCTCAGCCGCCTTAACACCACCATTATTAGTAAGTTTAAGCTCAAACACATAAATAATACGACGAGTAAAAACCACCATATCTATCCTGCCAGTAGAGATTTGCTTTTCTACTTCAACCTTGAAACCTATAGCATTAAAAATGGTACTAATGATAAGACGATAACGTTCTTCCATATCCATGCTTGCCAACTTTTTATTGCTATAGGGCACATCAGCTATCAAAGCCTTCAGGGCTTTCTTGGCTTCATCAAGATTACCATCTTGCATCATCTTTAAAAGAATATTCTGTGTGGTAATAGCCTGAGCTTTTGTCTTCAAAGTCAAAGCCGGTACTACTATTTTGTAGAGCGCTTTCCTTACTTCAAAGTTAGGAATACCTAAAGTATAAACACCCTCATCATAATCCTTGATGGTCAGATAACCGGATTGATAAAGGAAGAGTTCTGTTCCTCCATCAGAAACATCAGAAGTCTCCAAAGTATCACGGTCAATATAGCAATGATCGAAATGCTCCAACTGAATTTCCATATCACTGACAAACTTAGGCAATAAAGACGTAGCACCAGAAGCAGCCCAGTAGTTTTTCAGTTCTTTATCAGCCAAAGCATTGAGCAGACTGAACGGATTGAAAATATCAACAGGACTGTTCTTGCAGAAATGATAACCGTCATAATAAGCCTTCAACTGCAGAATCGTTTCTTCCGGAGTCCAACCATTGTGTTCTCCCATAACCTCAATTTCAGGCATGAAATTGTTCACCACTTCCTCTTTCGTAATACCACAGATAGCAGCATAAGGAGGATCAAAACTGATATTGCTCAAATTGTTCAAAACCGAGAACAAGGAGATTTGAGTAAACTTGGTAATACCCGTGATGAAGACAAATTTCTCGTATGCGTCATCTGCTTTGAGAATAGCAAAAACACTACGATAGATAGAGGTACAATCTTCATGATGAGGAGTCATCCAGGAATGCAGCAAGGGCGAGTCGTATTCATCGATGAGAATCGCCACCTGAAGCCCAGTTTTATTGTATGCCCCCTCAATGATATTCTTGAATCTTACAGCAAGAGAACTATCCTGTCGTACAGCAATATCATACTCCGACTCAAGTTGATGGAAGGCATTGTCCAGATAGCTCCGCACACTTTCCGGTGTAGCTCCTGCCTGACTCATATCCAGTCGGATGACAGGACGCTTCACCCATTCCTTTTCCAAATCCATGATTTTCAGTCCTTCGAAAAGTTCCTTTCTACCCTCGAAATAAGCCTGCAAAGTATCCACTAACAATGATTTACCGAAACGTCTTGGACGGCTCAGGTAATTATATGTTTTACCGGTATTAACAAGATGCCAGATAATCTCAGTCTTGTCAACATAGAGCAAACCTTCCTTTCGAATTTTCTCAAAAGACTGTATGCCTACAGGTAATATTCTATTATTCGTTTCTCCCATAATCGATAAGTTATGATTTCTATGAAAATAACTTCACGATGCAAAGTTAAGGAAAAGATTTGGGAAAGGCAAACTTTCAACTCGTTATTTTTATTGCAGCATCCAACCATTTATATATTGTCGTTACTAAAGCATAAACTTTTTGAATAGAAAAGCCTCGAAATATGAAAGCGGCTTCGATATTATACACAAGTTTCGCAAGTTCAGAAGTTAAAGGAGTTAAAGAAGTTAGAGAAGTTAAAGCCATATGCTTTACAGCTAAATCTTCAACCAAAAAGGCTGTTGGCTATAACTTCTAACGACCAAAGGGAGTGATAACAGAAAAGAGGACTGCATCTCTGCAGCCCTCTTTAGTGATAATAGCGATTAATTAAACTAATTAAACAAACCCTTTAATTAATTTTACACTTTTCTTAGCCTATTCTTACTATTTACTGAAAATGTAATGAAGCCTAACCATCAGTCTTCCCAGGGTGATTTACTCTTAGGCCAAGCTGTGTTGTCAAAACTGTCGTCGGTGAAATCGTGCTGTTTGGAGAAACCTCCACCATACTCACCTGGTCCAAATTCAACTCCTTTAATTTGTGATTGTCCCAACAGTTGAGACTCCACAACAACAAAACTTACTGAAACATTCGGTTGTATATATTTCTTTTTCATCTTACTCTTCGCTTACTTGTTCTACAATGCTTATATTTACTTAACCACGAACTTTCTGCCGTTGTGGATATAGATACCACCTACTGTAGGCTTCTCTACCTGCTGACCACTCAGGGTGTAGTATTTGCCGTCGTTCAACTTAGTGCTCTGATTAACCACCTCGTTGATACCTGTTGTACCGCCAACATTAGCAAAGTCGAAAATGACTCCTGGAACCTTCTTAGCACTGCCACCAGATACAAAATCATCATAACTTGTACCAAGGCGATTCATTGTTGCTGCTTTTTCCTTAGATATTTGCAAATAACTACTGTTACCTGGATATGGCTGGCTACCCTTGGGAATCCAGAATCCAAGGAGGTAGTCTGATTCACCATACTGGTCGGTTTCCTTTGTCGCAATAAGAGCATTATAGTAAGCAAAGAAATAGTTAAAATTCTTATCATCAGAAGCTGGAACCACCTTAGATTCATACAATGTGTTTAGGAGGTTATCATTATCAGTATATTTATATTCTGACTCAATTTCCTCCATTGGAATAACCAATTTGTTGTATGAAGTGTAATTTTGACGAGCCACAAAATGAGCTCCAGCTATCTCGGAAGCCTCACTCTGTGTTGCAAGAATCACACCAGTTTCAGCAGGAATAATGTGGTATTTACCTGTTTCATCGTCTTTATTAATATTCTTCAAAGTCAACTTAACTGCAGATTCGCCTTCAGCCACATTGTTCACAACGAAAACATCAACTTTATTTGATATCTTCCATGTCTTATAAGCACTCCATGTTCTCAAGAACTTATAATTACCCTTGTTATGGATATTCTGCTTGTTGGTTTCGGAACCATAAACAATATCCGTTATATCATACAATTCCATATCCCTACTTGCAGTAATGGTATAATAATAATCAGTCTTAGGATTATTACCATCACTGGTAGTATAGAAGAAAAGACGTACAGTCCATCTACCTGCAGGGCGGTTCCAGATAATGTTCCAACTATTATAATCTGCACTGGTAGGGTCACCATTTTCTGTATAATTTACCTGATTAGGATCATTAGCATCAGCTGTATGACCATATACTGATGGATCATTAGATTTATAAGGATGCTTTGCCATCTCCTTGGGATCAGTATTAGTATTCTCAAACCAAGTAATTTTGTGATTACGGTTACCTACGAATCTGAAATGCTTTTCGCCATCAGCTACAGTTGTAACGACTGTTGCCTTGTAGCACTGCTCGGTTTCATCATAAGTCATATCTGCAACATTAGATTTGTAATTCCATGTACCATCCGCATTCAACGTACCAGGAATAGCATCACCTACCAGAGAAACAGAGGTAAGTTCGTTACGGTCATTACGGACAATCACTTGTCCACGAATACCAAAATGCTTATCAAGATTAGCATTTTCTCTATTACCCATTGAAGGATCGTATTCTACAACTACAACACTCTGTTTCTTGCCAGAACGAGCACCAGGCATAGGCTTTTCGTTAGGAGAGAACTCATTAAACTGATTTTTATTATCTTTCAGAGCGATATCTTTAGCTGCATTACCCAACATGAAAAGTTTTGTAGTCGTTGGACAAGAAATAGCATGAAGATTTGGATTAAAAGCTCCATAAGATTGCGCCTTATCAGCATCTCCAGAATCTCTAACATAATTGGATATTACATAGTATGAACGATTAGCAGCGAGATTGACTGTAGCAAAGAACCTATGGCTAAATCGACCACCTTGATCATCTGATATGAAAGCATCATAAAGAGGTATAGCTGTGGCATCAGGAGCATCGCTGATAAAGTAAGCTACACGCATATCTGCTTTATGTGTAATCTTCCACTTAGCTGGCTCATGAGTATTCTTGTCTACAGCAATATATACTTCGTACAATCCATCAGAATATCCTATATTAGGCTTATTACGAGTAGAAAAATCCCAATAATTGTTATTCTCTTTAAATTCTTCCGTTCCATTCAAAATTTCCCATTTAGTAGACTTAGCCTCTGTTGTAGGATAAGTCTCACTAATGCCACAAGCAGAAGTAGGACCAAATACCTTTACAGCTTTTCCGGTCTCATCGACATACATTACCTGTGCATGAGCAGTAAGAGAAGCAGGTATCTCAACCATATATACATCATATTCAGTTTCTGCAACTGCACTAATTGATTGATCATTCTGCTGCTGGAACTTAAACACAGCATCATCATAATTTATCTTATATTCTCCATCAACTTTATCAAAGGTAAAGAAGCTACCAGCGAGATAGAAACCCTGAGTATATACACGTTTTTTTTCTGTGAGACGATTCGTTTCCACTGTATTCCAATCAACGGTTGTGCTGCCGCCGCCACCAGTTGAGCCACTATCACCGCCTTCTGAAGGAGCATCTGTCTTACCGTTATTATTGTAATATTGATTATTAGCTACTTCAAAACCACCATTGTCAGGAGCAGGATACTGATTGCCCTTACCGCCACTACCATTATTAAAAATAATACGAGCATTAGCAAGTGTACAATCAAGCAAATCAATAGTCCATGTTACCACTTTCTTACCATTGATAGTTTCTGTAGTGTAATTTGTGCGCTTACCAGGCCAAGGATGATCTTTTACGGAAATCGTCGCATTCGTACTTGCATCAAAAACATAAGCATCATAACTGCTCCATTTGTTTTCATCAATGAAATGAACGGTGACAGTTTCAGCCATCATTTTCAGTGGTATGCTCATTAAGAAGCACAACACCATCATCATTAGTGTAAATCTTTTCTTCATATTTTTATAGTTTTAAACTTTATGTTTAGCTTTTAGTTAACTCGTCATTTCCGTTAGGTTTTACTTTCCTTGTTTTCCTAAGCCAAGGAATTCCATTGATATGGATAACTACATTGTTCTTTATTGAAAGAATAATAAGTTAGTAAGAAACAACAATTTTCCTTTGCTCAATATTTCTGTCTCTTGAGCTGCAGGCCTTTCCTGCAACGCCCGTAGGCGATTTTTATCTTGTTCATTTTCCTTTTCCGCTGCAAATATATAAAGAATGTAAAAACAACGGTACTAAATCAACGTATTTTCTGTGCAAACATCTGTGCAAACGTTTACACTGGCGTTAATGTCAAAAGGTTCGCAAGTATGGAAGTTAGTACATCTCGGCAAGTCACAGAGATGTCTCAATGACTTACCGAGAAATCTCTGTTAGTCATTAAACGGGCCTATATGCCATTATAATTTGTGCATATAGGCCCGTTTATATTGACCATATTTATCATCTAAAATTCCGCTTTCAGCTGCCGCATCTGCTCCGCCGACAGACCAGTAATTTCCATCACCGACGCTGCATCCATTCCCTTTGCCAGCATCTTTCTGGCAATCTCAAGGCTTCGCTGCTCCAGACCTTGCTTCATACCTTGCTTCATGCCTTTCTCCATGCCTTGCTTCATGCCCTTCTCCATGCCTTGCTTCATGCCTTGCTTCATGCCTTCAGCGATTCCTTCACGCTTGGCTGTATCCACAGAATTCTTAATGTCACGATAAGCCTTTTTACTGGCTTCATACTCCCGCATTTCCAGCGGAGAAAACTTGGCTATCTCTGCTTCCTCGAAGAGGCGGTCGAAAACCTTGTCGCACAGTTCCTTAGGTCGTTGACTAAGCTTATAGAGGTTCTTCAGTGCATAGAGCCACTTTTCGTAAAGCGTCTGCAACTCATCCAGCTTCTTATCGAACTTTGCAATCTCGACATAAATGAACTCAAGCTTGTCATAAAAGACCTTGTGAGTAGCTGTGTCGCACAACTGCACATGATGGCGGATTTTTTCCTTGTCGAAGGCATCGTCGTTCATGCAGAAGTTGAGCAGCGCAACGGTATAGACATGATTCAGTTTGAAATCCCAGTCATCCCCCTTGGGTGCCTGTTCTCGAATAGGAAATGTGGAATAGAACAGGGAGCGATCCTTGAAATACGTCTGATAAGCGTTCTGCATCTCAACGATGAACTTCTCACCGTTTTCGCCCTCGCAATATACATCAAAGATGGCTCTGCGGTCGGTGTAGACATCGCCCACATGCTCCGGGTTAAGATACGACACATCCTTCACAACCTGTTTGCCATTAAACAAGCTGTTGAGAAAACAAATCAGCAAATCCTTATTGGGAGCCGATCCAAAAATTCGCTTGAAACCAAAGTCGGTTAGCAAACTAATATATCTTTCTTCTACCTGTTCCATAATCGTTTGTTTTTTAAAATCTTATGCAAAGATAGCACAAGCGAGCGCAATGAAAGCTATCTTTCAGATTGCCCAATGCAGGATATCTTATGCAAAATTACGTTTTTATTTTGAAACCAACAAGGATTTATCTAAGAAAGTTGCTTCAAAAATCTGAGGTTTAACCTTCTGTCACACTGGAATTACAAAAAATGTGGGTGATGTGAGGTGGTTTGTAGTAGCTCCATATGCCTTTTAATCCAAGGACGGGACATTCTGACAGGCATGGTAGCACGAATAGAGATTACACCAAATGGCAATATCTCGGCCAGCATCCATGAAGATGGGTACTGATTGGTATATGTCTCTTTGAAATACCCATAAAAACAAAAACGACCCGCACATTTGAGCATCGTTGAGAGGCTTGGC
>ERZ1026901.1698-NODE-1698-length-11939-cov-8.183777_pt1 | contig 11939 bp, 10 predicted proteins | sample MGYA00380179_ERZ1026901 | MGnify/ENA primary metagenome ERZ1026901 (study PRJEB33269, sample SAMEA4719815) | human gut metagenome | biome: human-associated habitat; feature: organic feature; material: feces | place: Cameroon | collected 2013-10 ... | reverse complement strand
TATATAAATATATACATCTGTTTTATTCTTGTGTCAATATCTTTTTCTATTTTGTTTTGTTTTTTTGTTTTTTGTATTTTTTGTTTTTATTTTTTCTACATAGTGTGTTATAATCATAAGAGATGTCGGAATATTTATTATGCATCTCACCTATGTTTTATTAATAAAGAATGGAGAACTCTATGGATCAGCAGAAACAGACTTACATCAGTCCCATTGACAATATTCGTAACTCCTATTCCTCTTTAAGTTCCGCGCAAAAAACAATTGCAAATCTGATTTTAGATCAGGCAGAGAATGTCTGCTTTATGCGCCTTGAGGACATCAGTAAAAAAATTGGTGTTACTAATGTGACCGTGATACGTTTTGTGAAAAAAATAGGATATGAAAGTTTTGGAGCCTTCAAAAAGGATTTGCAGAACTATATTCAAAATAATGTTGTGCCTAAACGAATTGTAAAATCAGAAATCAGCGCTTTTCGCGATTCCTCTGTGGATGATATGATCCACAGGGTCATTCAAAATGAGTTTGACCTTATGAAAGCAACCTATGATGCCATTCCTATAGAAGTTTTGTACGAGACTGCTCTGTGTATAAAAAACGCTCGAAAAATTTATATAGTCGGTACCGGCCTCAATGAGCCTGTATCAAAAGTTCTGCTGACCCGCTTAAAATATTTTTCTCTCGATGCCCAGATCATTCACGATGACAACCCAACGCTCCTTCCCTATAGTCTTATTAATATTGGCAAGGATGACGTATTCATTATTTTCTCTTTCCCAAACTATAAAAATTTTGCCATCAATATTGCAAAATGTGCCCAGGATATGGGATGTCACACCATTTGTATTACAGATCGTCCAACCTCTCCTGTTGCTTATTATGCCGAAAAGCTCCTTCTATGCCAGACCTCTAGTCTGATTTACTACAATTCCATGACAGCTCCAACTTCCCTTGTCACGATGCTGTCATCGATTCTCGCTGTCTGCATTCAGAAAGACGAAGCGGTTCAGGAGCGTCTCAATCATATCTCATCATATTTTAATGAATAAAAAGAATATATTTTAGCACATTCTCGCACTGAGCACAGTTGCGTACTGCAAGCTGCATATTCCCCGCTGGCGTAAAAAAGCGCTGTGTCACAGCCCATTTTCTATGACACAGCGCTCATTTTTTCTTTACTTGCAGTTTTATGTAAACTGCATCTTCACACAGCCAGAAATCTCTCCCCAACCAGTATGATCCTTATTTGTAATTTACGATCTTTCCGAAATCAGCCTTTAAGGACGCGCCGCCGACAAGTCCTCCGTCGATATCCGCCTGCGCAAAGAGCTCTGCAGCATTTCCGGCGTTTACAGATCCACCGTACTGGATGCGGATCGCTTCCTTTGTTGCCTCGTCGTAGATCTCACCGATGCACGCACGGATCGCTCCGCAGACTTCCTCAGCCTGCTCCGTGGTAGCTGTCTTTCCGGTTCCGATGGCCCAGATCGGCTCGTAAGCGATCACAGCAGTCTTTGCCTGATCTGCTGTCACGTTCTGGAACGCGATCTTTACCTGTTTGCGGATCCAGTCCAGAGTGATGCCCTGTTCTCTCTGGGTAAGAGTCTCACCGCAGCAGATAATCGGGGTCAGTCCATGCTCGAATGCCTTTAAGACTTTCTTATTGACAGTCTCATCTGTCTCAGCAAAGTACTCTCTTCTCTCGGAATGTCCGATGATCACATATTTTACGCCGGCATCCGTCAGCATGTTCGGAGAGATCTCGCCTGTGTATGCGCCCTTCTCCTCGAAATACATATTCTCAGCGCCAACCTCGATATTTGTTCCCTCGCATGCCTTTACGACAGGAATGATGTCGATAGCCGGTACGCAGAATACAACGTCCGCTTCCTCCGTCTTAACAAGCGGCTTTAATGTCTCAACGAGTGCCACTGCCTCGGACGGAGTCATGTTCATTTTCCAGTTTCCAGCGATAATTTTCTTTCTTGCCATGGTTATCTACCCCCATATATACCAATTTTATATCACAAAATCCGGGACGGGATCGCCGTCCCGGATCTGGAATCTCGGACACTATAATATTTACAGCCAGGGAAGTAAATGCGTACATCTACTTCCCACCGTGCATCTTCTTGTTTTTATTTCATAAAAACAAGAAGCCGGGGGCGCGCCCCCTATGCCTGAAAAGACCTGAAAAGGCTTATGCAAGCGAGCTTGCAGCGCCTTTTCATGCCTTTTCAGGCGCACTGTGTACTGGTTTCATTTATTTACTTATCGTCAGCTGCTGCAACGCCCGGGAGTTCTTTTCCTTCCAGGAACTCTAAGGATGCGCCGCCGCCTGTGGAGATGTGGCTCATCTTGTCACCGAAGCCGAGCTGGTTGACTGCTGCTGCGGAATCGCCGCCGCCGATGATCGTTGTAGCGTCTGTCTCAGCAAGTGCTTTCGCAACTGCGATGGTACCTGCAGCGAGAGTCGGGTTCTCGAATACACCCATCGGTCCGTTCCATACAACCGTCTTTGCACTCTTTACAGCTTCTGTGTAGAGCTTGCAGGTCTCCGGTCCGATATCAACGCCCTCTTTGTCTGCCGGGATTGCGTCTACGGAAACGTACTCAACCTCAACCGGTGCGTCGATCGGGTTCGGGAATTCAGCAACAACGGTTGTATCAACCGGAAGGAGAAGCTTCTTTCCAAGCTTTTCTGCCTTCTCCATCATCTCCTTGCAGTAATCGATCTTTGTATCGTCAACTAAGGACTTACCGATCTCTTTGCCCTGTGCCTTTAAGAAGGTGTAGGCCATGCCGCCGCCGATGATGAGGGTATCACACTTCTCAAGCAGGTTGGAGATAACATTTAACTTATCAGCAACCTTTGCGCCGCCGAGGATCGCTACGAACGGACGAACCGGATTCTCAACCGCGTTTCCAAGGAACGCGATCTCTTTCTCCATCAGGTAGCCGACTACATTGGAGCCACCCTTTGCGGAGATGAATTTTGTAACACCGGCTACGGAAGCGTGTGCTCTGTGGGAGGAACCGAACGCGTCGCATACGTAATCGTCTGCGAGGTCTGCAAGTTCTTTGCTGAACTTCTCGCCGTTCTTTGTCTCCTCAGCACCGCGGAAACGTGTATTCTGAAGAAGGACTACGTCTCCCTCTTTCATCGCGTCCACTGCCTTTGTTGCAGCCTCGCCGGTTACGTTGTAATCAGAAACGAATACAACTTCCTTGCCAAGCTTTGCGGAAAGGCTCTTTGCAACTGGTGCAAGGGATTCTCCCTCGTTCGGGCCGTTTTTAACTTTTCCGAGGTGGGAGCAGAGAATTACCTTGCCGCCATCGTTGATCAGCTTCTGGATCGTCGGAAGAGCCGCGTTGATACGTGTCTCATCTGTGATCTCGCCGTTCTTAAGCGGTACATTGAAATCGCAGCGGACTAAAACTCTTTTACCTTTTACGTTGATATCATCAACTGTTTTCTTATTTAAAGACATGTCGGAATTCCTCCTTGATATTTTCTGACAGACATCTTCCTGTCTTCCGACCCACGGCAGCCGCCGGAGTCTTACGCGGGAGGCGGGCTTTCGCGCGCTTTCCGCGTCTTTTTATGTAACAGGGAATTCCTCGGAATTTCCTGTTACATAAAAAAGGGATCCGGTCCTCAACAGACCGGACCCCTCAGTGAGTCTAATTTGTCACAATTTCTGTGGACCGATTAAGCATTTAACAGTTTTCCGAAGTGCTTAATTGTACGAACCATCTGGCTTGTGTAGGAGTTCTCGTTGTCGTACCAGGATACAACCTGAACCTCAGATGTGTTCTCGTCGATCGGGAGAACCATTGTCTGTGTTGCATCGAAGAGAGAACCGTATCTCATACCAACGATATCGCTGGAAACGATCTCATCTGTGTTGTAGCCGAAGGACTCGTTGGAAGCTGCCTTCATTGCTGCGTTGATGGATTCCTTTGTCGGCTGGCCCTTAACAACAGCTGTTAAGATTGTTGTGGAACCTGTCGGTGTAGGAACACGCTGAGCAGAACCGATGAGCTTACCGTTTAATTCCGGAATTACAAGGCCGATTGCCTTTGCAGCGCCTGTGCTGTTCGGAACGATGTTGATCGCTGCTGCACGGCTTCTTCTCTTATCGCCCTTTCTCTGCGGTCCGTCAAGTGTCATCTGGTCGCCTGTGTAAGCGTGGATTGTGCACATGATACCGGACTGGATCGGGTAAGAATCGTTTAATGCCTTTGCCATCGGAGCGAGGCAGTTTGTTGTACAGGAAGCAGCGGAGATGATGTGGTCATCTTTGCTTAATGTCTCATGGTTTACATTGTAAACGATTGTCGGAAGATCATTTCCTGCCGGAGCGGAGATGATAACGTGCTTAGCACCAGCATCGATATGAGCCTGTGCTTTTGCTTTGGATGTGTAGAAGCCTGTGCACTCAAGAACAACGTCTACACCGATCTCGCCCCACGGAAGCTCTGCTGCGTTTGCTTTCGCGTAGATCTTGATCTCTTTGCCATCAACAGTGATAGAATCCTCACCGTAGGATACTGTATCCGCAAGAGCGTATCTGCCCTGTGTGGAATCATATTTTAAAAGGTGTGCGAGCATCTCCGGAGAAGTTAAGTCGTTGATCGCAACGATCTCGAATCCCTCTGCGCCAAACATCTGTCTGAATGCAAGACGGCCAATACGGCCAAAACCATTAATCGCAACTTTAACTGCCATTTTTCTTTTCCTCCTAGAAAATGATGTGTGGTCGTTTCATAACCATTCAGCATGTCCGCACGTTTCACGGAACATAAAGGATACTCTGAAACGCCAAACAGTTATGATTGTTAAATATTAATCAACCTTGGTTTTATTGTACCTAATTCTGCCAGAAATAGCAAGTCCTTTTTACAAACTTTTCCCAATATGAATCGAAGATTTTCTCCTTTTTTCGGCAAAAGCCGGGAATCCCTCTTCTTTTCGTCATCTTTCCTCTTGAAACTCCTTCTTTTTTTTTTTATACTAAGGCATAAATATCAATACCCTGTATTCCACTATGGAGGACACGTTTCATGATGCAGAAATTTCGAAAACTATCCCTGGAGAGCCAGTTGTTTTTCAGCTTTATGGCAGTGTCTGTCTGCCTGCTGCTCCTCTCCTTAAGTATAACCCTTTTTTCGACGATTACACGTCAGCGTCAGGAAATCGATAAAAATATCAGCGCCCTCGCCGCCTATGTCGCCTCCATGGACAATGTTGTCTCCATGCTGGAAAACGGTTATCCGGACGGATCTGCCAATGAAGAGCTGGATTCCCTGTCTGAAAATTTTCCCGATCTCAATGTTATGGCCATTTATAACACGACCGGGCTGCGGTTCTACCACACAAATCGGAAGGAGACAGGAGAAACCTTCGTTGACGGTGAGGAGGAGGCGATCTTAAAGGGCAGCCAGCCCTATATCACCATCGGCTACGGTACAAACGGTTCCCAGCGGCGGGCTTTCCATTCGATCCGGAACAGCGACGGAGCGATCATCGGATTCGTTATAGCGTCGGTCTTCAACACTTATATCTCCGAGCAGATCCACGAAGTCTTTCCTACCTATTTATTAGCAGCGATGATCATGCTGCTCGTCAGCATCCTTCTGTCTCACGGACTCGTCTCCCTTCTCCGGGATTCCCTGATGGGACATCATCCGACGGAGCTTCTCGACCTGTACCTGCGTCAGGATACCGTGCTGAATGCACTGGAGGAGGGTCTTGTCGCCACAGATTCCACCGGTTCCGTGGTCTACGCAAATCAGGCGGCAGCGCGGCTCTTTCATGTTCTTCCTGAAAAACCGGAGGATCCGCCGTCTGTCTCCCCGGACGATGGGACTTCTGGACAGGAACGGACCGAACCTCTTATGGAAGGACGCATTTTCAGGGATTTCTTCCCGGAATCCCAGGCAGACCGGGTCCTCGCGTCCGGCACACCGTCCTACCACCGTGCCTGCACCTGTGAGAACCGAAGACTTCTGGTCAGTGAGATTCCGGCAGACACCCAGACGGAGCATCCGGTGATCCTCACGATCATCAATGACCAGACGGAGATGGAGACAGTCATGGACGAGCTCACAGGAGCGAAGGCGATGCTTGACACACTGCGCGCCTTCAACCACGAATTTTTAAATAAGCTCCACGTGATCCTTGGCTACCTCCAGACCGGCCAGACGGAGGAGGCCATCAGCTTCATTATCAACAGCAACCTTGTCTCCAGCCAGTCGATCCGCCAGACAGCGGACTGCCTGCGCGTGTCAAAGATCTGCGCCCTTGTGATCGGAAAAATGATGCATGCCGCGGAGCTCGGCATCCTGCTCACCGTCTCCCCGGACAGCCGCTGTCTGGAAAAAGATCTCCTTCTTCCGGTCGAAAACTATATCACGATCGTCGGAAATCTTCTCGAAAATGCCATTGAGGAACTTTCTGCCGGCAGTCCTGAGATCCGGGAGATCACACTCGGGATCTACTGTGACCCGGGCTGCAATATCATCACCTGTGAGGACACCGGGCGCGGGATCCGTCCGGATCTGATCGACAGGATCTATGAAAAGGGCGTCTCGTCCAAGGGCACAAACCGCGGGACCGGACTTTTCCTGATCAAACAGCTTGTAGACAGCGGGAACGGCGAGATCTCCATCGAGACAGAACCGGGAGAGGGCACCTGCTTTACCATCACATTTACGGAAAGGAAGCATACACCATGTACCATGTAATCATCATTGAGGACGATCCGATGGTCGCCTCCATCAATAAACAGTATGTCGAGGTCACTCCGGAATTCCGGGTGGACCGGATCTTTAAAAACGGGTCGGAGGCGCTCCCCTACCTGAAGACGAATCCCACTGACCTGATCATTCTCGATTACTATACCCCGGTCATGAACGGCGGTGAATTTCTCGATGCCCTCCACAATGCCGGCCTCACACCATCCGTCATTATGGTCACCTCCGCGAACGATACGGATATCGTCCGCTCCCTGTTAAATCGCGGGATCACCGACTATCTCGTGAAACCCTTCGAATATACGCGTTTTAAGACAGCTCTTGACCGTTTTACCGAGACAAAGAAGTATCTGGAGCACAGCCACGGGGGACTCGGCCAGCACGATATCGACCGTCTCTTTTCCGTGAATGACCAGAGGGCAGACGCAAAGCCGTCACTCGCAAAGGGATTAAACGAGACAACCCTCGCCATGATCCGGGAATATCTGCAGAACAACAGGAATGGCTTCTTTACCAGCGAGCAGATCGCCGAGCAGATCCACCTCTCCCGCATCACGATCCGCAGATACATGAACTATATGGTAGACACAGGCGAGATCATCAGCACGATCGATTACAAGACCGGCGGCCGCCCTTCGATCAAATATGGATTCGGGCAAAAATGATTTGCCCTCCGGCGGCAGTTACGATATTTACAAAACCTGTTACTTACTTACTTAAATTGACACCATGCACAAAATCTTTTATTCTTTTTATAAAGTTTTTACACATTTTCATCAATGTAAACGGGGTATAAACAGATGGAGCGCTTTTCTTTTCATCTGTGAGCTGTTTCCGGATTCCCGGGACAGGAAAAGAAGAGCGGAATGTGTAAGGCAAAAAAAGGATAGGAGGATATTTTATGGAAAATATCATCAGCTATTTCGGCACCTACACACCAGCTGCCGATGGCGCAATCGCAAATTTTAAATTTGAGTATTTATGTACTCTCGGCTTTGCAGCAATCGTAATCTTCCTCGGACGCGCAATCGTCGCACATTCCGCGGCATTAAGAAAATACGCGATTCCCGCTCCGGTTGTTTCCGGTATCATCTTTTCACTCGTGATGTCCGCGATCAAGATGACCGGCACAGTCAGTATCAGTTTTGACGCAAAGGTCATGAAAGACCTCTGTCAGAACCTCTTCTTCCTCTGCGTAGGCTTCGGCTTCAGCGCAAAGATGTTAAGACATGCAGGCGGAAAGCTCTGCGTCATGATTGCATTTGCAGCCTGCCTCCTGATCACCTGTCAGGATGTTCTCGGTGTTGCGATCGCTCACCTGATCAACTTAAATCCGCTCCTCGCTCTTCAGTGTTCTTCCTCAGCGATGTCCGGTGGTGTTGGTACCGCATCTGCCTTTGGTCCGATTTTCGAGGGCTGGGGTGCACAGGATGCTACAACGATCGGTGTTGCGGCAGGTACTCTTGGTAACGTTATGGGCTCCCTCATCGGTGGTCCGGTTGCGGCTTTCCTGATCGCAAAGCACGGTTTAAAGTCTGACCCGAACGATAAGCCGGAAGCAAAGGCAACCGGCAAGGCACCGGAGCTTGACAACACAAAGATGATCATGATGTTCGCAATGTGCTTACTTCTCGCAGCTCTCGGTATGCCGATCTACTGCTTACTCGACAATATCCCGATGATCGAGATGCCGAAATTCATCGGCTGCCTCTTCGCTGGTGCCATCGCAAGAAACGTCATGGAAGCAGCAAACATCAAGTTCTATGTTCCGGAGGTTGACGCCATCGAGCATATGTTCCTGGAGCTTTACCTTGCACTTGTTCTTATGACAACAGACTTCACAAAGCTTGCCCCGGTTGCAGGCCAGATGGGTATCATCCTTGTAGCACAGGCGATCCTCATGGCTCTGTTCGGTATCTTTGTATCCTTCAACCTCTTTGGCCGTGACTACGGCGCAGCCGTTATGACAGCCGGCAACATTGGTTGGGGTTGCGGTTCCGGTCCAAACGCGGTAGCGAACGAAAAGGCTGTTATGGATCAGTACGGATGGCACAACATCGCATGGGTTCTTTACCCGTCCTTCGCTGTTATCATCGATGATATCTACAACCCGATCTTCCTTTCCATCTTTGGTGGCTTATTCAAAGGCTGATCGTAAGTCAGATCCCATATACAGTTTTTGATCTTGATACATACCCCTCTTATATCCGTCCGGAGAGATCCCCACTCTTCCGGGCGGATTTTTTGCGCGAAAATGCAGGCTGCCGCAGGTGGCTGCGCGGGACGCTCAAAGATGTCAAGTCCCTTGCCGCTAATTTTCCGTACAGCTTTATATTCTCTCTGTATCTGTTTTTGCAAGTTTTTTACTGCATTTTTGTTACTTTAGTTACAATTATTGGTTAATACTTATTAAAATTGCATTTTGTTTGAAAATATTTTATTCTTTTTTCATAAAGATTTTACCTTCCCAGACAACTCCGGCAGATTCCTCTGTGGGGAAATAAAACAGTTCCATTCACTGTTTCGTTTTCGGGAGTCTTTCGGAGCACACCTACTAAAAAAGGATTGGAGGAACTCTTATGGAAAGTATCATCAGTTATTTCGGCACCTACAAACCGGCAGCCGATGGCGCAGTCGCCTCTTTCAAGTTTGAGTACCTGTGTACTCTCGGTTTCGCAGCCATCGTGATCTTCCTCGGCAGGGCCATCGTTGCCCGTTCTGAGACGCTCAGAAAATACGCGATCCCGGCGCCTGTTATTTCCGGTCTGATCTTCTCGATCATCGTATCCTGCATCAAGGGTGCAGGAATCGTCGGAATCTCCTTTGACGCGACGATCATGAAGGATCTCTGCCAGAACTTATTCTTCCTCTGCGTGGGCTTCGGCTTCAGCGCGAAAATGTTAAAGCACGCAGGCGGAAAGCTCTGTATCCTCATCGCATTTGCAGCATGTCTTCTGATCACCTGCCAGGACCTCTTAGGATACGCACTGAGCCGGCTCATCGGAATGCACCCGCTCTTAGCGCTCCAGTGTTCTTCCGCGGCGATGTCCGGCGGTGTCGGCACCGCGTCTGCGTTCGGCCCGATCTTTGAGGAATGGGGCGCGCCGGATGCCACCGTTGTTGGTGTCGCGGCAGGCACCATGGGAAATATCATGGGCTCCCTGATCGGCGGTCCGGTTGCAGCCTTCCTGATCGCGAAGCACGGCTTAAAGTCTGATCCGCACGACAAACCGGAAGCACATGCAACCGGCAAGGTTCCGGAGCTTAACAACACGAAAATGATCATGATGTTCGCGATGTGTCTTCTTCTCGCAGCGCTCGGAATGCCGATCTACTGCCTGCTCGATAACATCCCGATGATCGAGATGCCGAAATTCATCGGCTGCCTCTTCGCCGGTGCCATTGCAAGAAACGTCATGGAAGCAACCGGAATCAAGTTCTATGTACCGGAGGTTGACGCTATTGAACATATGTTCTTAGAGCTCTACCTTGCTCTCGTACTTATGACCACCGATTTCACGAAGCTTGCTCCTCTTGCAGGACAGATGGGCATCATCCTCGTAGCGCAGGGCATCTTCATGGCACTCTTTGGAATCTTTGTATCCTTCAATCTCTTCGGCCGCGATTACGGCGCAGCTGTCATGACAGCCGGAAACATCGGCTGGGGCTGCGGTTCCGGTTCCAACGCCGTCGCAAACGAGAAAGCGATCATGGACCAGTACGGCTGGCACACCATCGCATGGGTTTTATATCCGTCCTTTGCCGTTATCATCGACGATATCTACAACCCGATCTTCCTCTCCATCTTCGGAGGTCTGTTCCGGAGTTGACAGAGCCCTACAACGTTTATTGGTTTCTCATTTGTATAACCCTCTTTTCCGGTCGGAGATCCCCCTCTCCGACCGGTTTTTGTTTGTTTTTCTAAAATACATTGTATCTGCCGCAGATTTTATGTTATACTCTAAAGATGTAAAGTTACAAAAGCTGTCCGGAGCTTTTTCCGGTTTTACAGCCTGACACACAAGGAATAGGATATCTTCATGCTTAAATTTTCACACATAATTTCTTTGTTCCTCCTCTGCACCGGTCTCGCGCTTGGTGGGTGCGGAAAGACTTCCGCGCCCCCGCAGGACCAGACAGGGGCAGCATCAGATTCATTAAAAATCCTGACGATCGGAACTGCCGACAGCGGCGGGACCATGTACCCGATCGGAAAAGCGATCTCCGGGGTCGTTGAGGATGCTGACTCCACCCTCAAACTGAATGTCAGCGCTTCCACGGGCTCCGCCGGGAATGTCCGTTCCCTCGAACAGGGAAGCATCGATCTCGGACTTGTCAGCGGTGACGTGGCCTTTGCTGCGGTAAACGGAAGCGGGGAATTCAAGGACGCTCCGTTTAAAGGGCTCAAGGTCATCGCAGCCCTCTATCCAAGCATCTCGAACTGGATGGCCCGGGATGATTCCGGTATTTTTTATGTGCATGATCTGAAGGGGAATAAACTTGGGGTCGGTCCTCATGATTCCACCACGGAGCTCGCCGCAAAGGTCTCCCTGAGTGTTCTCGGTGTCACGGAACAGAATTCCACCCTTGTCAACTGTGGCCTCGGATCGGGCGCTGAGGAGGTTAAAAACAGGACCCTCGATGCGATCCACGGGTTTACCGGTGTGCCGATCTCCGGACTCACAAAGCTGGCGGACGCGGTTCCGTGCCATCTTTTAAAATACACGGATTCTGAGCTCCGCTCCATCATCCGTTCCAATCCATTCTATTATATGGAGGAGATCCCCGCCGGTACCTACAACGGTCAGGACGAGGATGTTGCGACCTTTGGGATCAAATGTCTCCTCTGTGTCAGCGAGAACATGGACGACGATCTCGTCTATGAGATCACCTCGATCCTCTACGAGAACCGTGACCGCTTAAAGGATCTCCATCCCGCCCTCTCCTATGCCTCACAGACGGGATTCATGTACGAGGATCTTCCGATCGAGCTTCATCCGGGAGCTGAACGGTATTATGCGGAACAGGGACTGCTGCAGGAGCACAGCAGATAACCTTTCAGTACAAAAGAAAAACAGTCGAAAGCGCACCATCCGGGATATCGTTCCCGGATGATGCGCTTTTTGTTTAAAATCATCTTTGCCCCTTGTCATATAGTTTTTAATACTATATAATAG
>ERZ1026901.1688-NODE-1688-length-12008-cov-32.998996_pt1 | contig 12008 bp, 11 predicted proteins | sample MGYA00380179_ERZ1026901 | MGnify/ENA primary metagenome ERZ1026901 (study PRJEB33269, sample SAMEA4719815) | human gut metagenome | biome: human-associated habitat; feature: organic feature; material: feces | place: Cameroon | collected 2013-10 ... | reverse complement strand
AAGAGACAGATAAAATTGTGACAAAATTTGAGATTTTGATGCTTGTGGGCATAAGGAAGATTGAGTATATATGTAATATCTTTTCTTACATACTATAAGTGAAGACAGAAATTCTGTGCGGAAATATATCAGGAAAGGAGAATAACATCGATTCCGCTATATTCTAAGATGTTAGGAAAAGAAGAAATGCATAAGAATACATTTAAACCTTTATGTATGCTTGCGGCGATTACACTTGCATTTGGAATATCTACTTCCTCTGCACATGCAGCTGATACGGATCTTTCCATTACGCAGAAAATTGATAAAATTACCGGAAAAGAATCTCAGCAGAAATATACGATAAATTATACGGGCGAAAATAAAAATACAGCATTAAAAATCGAATATGACAGAGGATTTTATGCAAAAGAACTTAAAGTAGGTGATTGGGACAATTATACAGGTAAAATTAAGGTTACTGCATATACAAAAGATACCAAATCCCCAGTTATGACTACGGAAGCTGATGAAAATGCAACGGTTTCACTGGAAAATTACAGCAATATTGATTGGATTGAGATGAATCCGGCTGGTGATGACGGAACTCAGGAAGATATGACCGAAACCCAGAATATCAAGGATGTTGATTTATCCGGTACAATCTATGCAGGAAAATCTGGTAAAACAGTGCAAGTAAAGGGAAGCGTTTGGCTAGATGATACTTATTCTGGAAATGCAGTATGTGAAAAAGTGATTACGACAACCGCAAATGATTATACAGTTGCTTCTCCATATGTGCAGGTGAACCCTGATCAGGTCAATTATCTTGGCAGTACTGCTATGACGATCAAAAATTTACAAGGAAGTCTGAAAGCAGGACAGCTAAATTCTTATCATGTAACTTTTAATATTCCAGCGAGAATGTTTGTTGATTCTATCACTTTGCCAAAATTTGATAATGCAAGCTATAAGCTTTATGTCAATGGAAATCAGATGGATACACGTAATTCAAAAATCTATGTAAATGATAAGGCAGCAAATATCTCCATGGATATTACACCAAATGGTGATTTCTTCTCTCAGTCACAGGATATGGTGATTGATATGAGAAATACCGTAAATCAGTCTGGAGATAACAAGGTCAGTGTAAGTGTACTTGCGGTATGTGGAAACGGCTGTGAATTTAAAGCAGATAGTAATGCAATGCCAATCAAATATCAGGAGCAGACAGTAACTCCAAGTGAGCCGGACACACCGGAAACTCCATCAGAGCCGGAACAGCCGGATACACCGGAAACTCCAACTCTTCCAGATACGACTGGAACTGATACGAAAAAGAACAACCATCAGACAACAGTAAAAAAGAATAATACAGTCACAAGTCTGGATCTGATTAAGGAGGATTCCGATGATACAGATACCAAAAAAGAAACCGTAGTTGATCTGTCAGGTGTTAATCTGCAGAGTGCAAAAGCAACAAAGAACAGCATTAACACATTTTCAAATCCCAATGCAACAAAGAAAAGTACTTCACTTGCCGGTTTAAATTCTGAACGTATCCAGACAACAGATATTCAGGATTTTGAAAATTCAGATGATACAACAGATAACCAGAATATTAAAGATCAGGTGGCATCTACAGATGATGGCATTATGGATGAATCACCTGGCGGACATGAAAGTGCAGCGCAGAAGGCGAAAGAAACCGTATCGGACAATCGTGGAGTACAGTTAGGATTGATTATAGGAGGAATTGTACTTGCGGGAATTGTGATAGTGATTATTGTATCAAAAAGAATGGGTAAAGAAGAAATATCGACTGTTACCAAAGAAGAAGAGAAACCTGATACCATAGAAGATCAGGAATCGGGATCGCTTGATCAGTCGGAAGAGTTGAATACAGATGATACAAAAGAACCCAAACCTTGAAATGAGAAATGATTTCACAGTTTAACAAAAAGGGACCTGGAAATGAGGTCCTTTTTTAATGTATCCATTTCTGTAATAGTGTATCCCTGCAAAGCTGATAGCAGTTTCTGTCAAACTAATAATATAAGACAAAAAGGGGTGGTAAGATGCGTAAAAAGAAAATTCTCATAATTGTATTTATTCTGTTATGTGCACTAACTGGCATATCTGTAGGTCATTATTTTTGGAAAGAATCAAAGAAAATGACAGGTGTAGAATGGTTTGCAGAGCAGGAATCTTATGTAAAACAGATGGAAACATATACGGATTCCATGGATGATATCATGACGCTTTATTTGAATGGTACAATCACAAAAGATGATTTCCTGAATCATTTATCGGTAAAGCAGGATGAACTGACGATTATGAAAGGGATGTACCAGAAAGAAAAAAAAGCACATCCGGTTAGAACCGGTACACATAATTATGCTACAAAAAAGGGCTGTGAGTCTGTAGAAAAATGCTATCAGGCATTTGACGATTTGATTTCAATGGCAGAAAAGAATGCAGACGATAAAAAAGCATTGGCTTATAAATATATCGCCGCGCATGAAACATTGATCGATCATTTATCAGACTATATGGCATCTTATGAAACAGTAAGTGAGCAGTTGGAGGAAATTAAAGATGAGTAAATACATATGCGGAGCAGTCGTGGATATTGGTGTAGAACGTGAGAGTCAGGAAGACTATGTACAATACCGGGAATTTGGTGACAATTTATTTTGTGTAGTAGCAGATGGGGCAGGATCCCAGAAAGGATTTCCGCAGCCGGCAGTTATTGCAGTATCTGATATTTTGGAAACATTGACAGAAATTTATGAAGAAAATGAAGAATTATTTTTACAGAACCCAGAATTCTTTATAAAGCGTGCAATGCTTAGTGCAAATCGTGTTCTCGGCGGCTTTAAAATGGGAAATGAGGAAAGATATTATGGCTATGCAGCCAGTGTAACATGCTGTTTGTTCTGTCAGGATGGAATCTTTTATATGGGACATACCGGGAATACAAGATTATATATTTTAAGAAATAGTGCGTTGACACAGATAACAAGAGATCAGACAAAAGCGGCTGAACTTCTCAATGAAGGGAAAATTGACCTTGAAACATACCATGTGCATCCGGATCGTCTGGTGATTACAGATGGATTAGGGATTCTTTTAAAACCACACATCCAGATCCTTCATGGTAAATTAAAAGAAAATGATATTATTTTGATGTCTACGGACGGCTTACATTATGCGGTTCAGCCAGATGCAATGGCAACTATTATTTTAGAATCGAAAGACTGCATGGAAGCTGCAAAAAATCTAATAGATGCCTCTAAAAATATCATCAAATATCCGGATAACATGAGTGCCATGGTTATATATCGGGAGAAAAAATCTTAAAAGAGCCGGAGTTGGCTCTTTTATTTTGTCGGAAATACATCACTCTATTTACAGATACATTTATGCGATGAGGGGAGGAAAAGAAGAAATCGCTGTATCAAATCTAATACAGGAGAAGAATTAATTATGGAAAAAAATAATGCACAGGAAGAAATCATACATACAGTAAATGGGCAACTTCTTGTTGTTGCCTGCCCTGGCAGCGGTAAAACAACAACTTTGCTTCGGCGAATTCATTATATGATCAATGAAGCGAAAATCCCGGCACAGCAAATTTTAATGGTTACTTTTTCTTCGGCAGCAGCAAAGGAAATGAAAACCCGGTATCAGAAGAAATTTGGAATGGATGCGGTCACTTTTTCGACGATTCATTCTATGTGTATGTCTATCTTAAAGAAATTCGGAGGATATACGAAAGAATCCATCCTTTCTGATCCGAGAGAATATTTTTATGAAGTGTTGCGGAAACAGAAAGGAATTAACGATATCAATGAATTCATTACTGGTTTAATTACGGAGATATCTGTGATCAATAATAACAGTATTGATTTTAATTCCTATAAGCCGAAATGTACGAAAGACAAAAAACTTTTTCTGAAACTAATTAATGGTTATCAAGAATACAAAGAGGAATTGCACTTGATTGATTTTGATGATATGTTACAGAAAGCGTATGAAATTATGGTAAATGACAAAGAGTGTTTGGATTTCCTTAGAAACAAGTATCGTTATATCCAAGTGGATGAATATCAGGATACAAATTTGATTCAGAAAGATATTATTTACCTTCTTGCTGGTCAAGATGGGAATCTTGCGGTTGTTGGAGATGATGATCAGTCAATCTATGCATTTCGGGGAGCTAAACCAGAAATCATGTTGAATTTTCAAAAGGAATACCCGAAATCGAAGATGGTTAAAATGAGTACCAATTATCGATCTGGTAAAAAAATTATATCTGAAGCGGATCGAGTGATTAAATCGAATACCAACCGTTTTCAAAAAGATTTTATCGGGTTTAAGCCAGAAAATGGAGCAGTAGAGTATATTGTTACAGAAGAAAAGAAAGATGAAATTTTGAAGATATACAGCCGAATTAAGAAGTTGTTAAATGATGGTGAGAATCCAGCAGATATTGCTGTATTATTTAGAACTAACCGTCAGGCAGAAAAAATGGCTGCAATTTTATTCCGGAATCAGATACCTTTTCAATCCAATGAAAAAATTCAGAGCAAGTATGAACATTGGATGTTTCAGGATCTGCAGGCTTATTACAGACTTGCAAATAAGCATTTGGATAATAAAAGCAGTGATGCGAGAAGAGATCTGTCACGGGTTCTTAATCATCCTAACCGATATTTATTCGGATACGACTATATTGTTCATGGTTTAAATCGAAGAGCAATGAAAGCGACTGTTTACGCAAAGGAAAAGGAACCGTGGAAATTAAATGCAGCAGAAGGAAACATAGATCTGTTTTTTATGCTGCTGAAAAATCTGCGAGGGAAAAAACCATCTGATTTTTTAAGATCCTTGTATAGCATAGGCAAATATAAGAAATATCTGGAAGATTATGCGGATTTCCGAAACATGGAAGTAAGGGATTTGTCTTCAATCTGGAAAGAATACCAGCATGATGCTTCTACCTATAATGATTGGGTAGAATGGGGAAAATATATCGTAAAATACAATAAGGAACTCAAAGAAACCCTTAAGAACAAAGATGGCATTATGCTTTCTACTATGCATGGTTCAAAAGGACTGGAATGGAAACATGTATTCATCATTGATTGTGTGGAAGGGGTATGCCCTTCTCCAAAAGCTGAGACAGCGGAAGAACTGGAAGAGGAGCGCAGATTGTTTTATGTCGCAATGACACGTGCAAAAGAGCATCTTTATCTGTGTTATTATAAAGCAGAAGAAGGAAAAACAGTTGTTGCTTCTCCGTACATCATGTAAGAAAAACCTGTCGGAATTAATCCGGCAGGCTTTCTTTTCTCTTTTTTTCACATGCTTCCATATATTTCTGTAAGGTTTCACTATCTATATGATCTAATGCTTCCTGGGACAAGACTTGCATTAAGATCAGTGTGGTGAAATATAAAGATGTATTTCCTGTATCTTTTGAGTTTTTTTCAACTTCCTCCATAAACTTTGCAACCATACGCTTTGCAGCGGCCGTTTCTTTTCGGTCAAGAGGAATTTCAATTCCATTCACTCGGTATTTCATCGATAAATAAACGAGAGTACTCCATAAAAATAAAAGGAGATTCTTCGTTCCCGCATAAGGAAAGCGGGCCTCCTTTCTCAAATTTTGTATTATTTATTTTGCTTTCCGCTTTTTCCCTTAGTTCTCTTCTTTTTGGCATGGATTGGTTCTTTAGTTTCTACTTCGTGTTCGGAAGAGACCTCATTCCTTTTTTTTATAATATCTTTTTGTTCTTTTAACAACATTTTGAAACGTTCATAGCGGTAACATAATTCATTTTTTTGATTATCTGGCAATGCTGCATGCAAAAAATCGATAGGATACTCGAATATCGAATGGCATGGAGCATTCAAACGCACGTTTCTTAGAAATCGTGTTACTTTTGGCCTGTTACAAAAAAATGCATATAAATCTTCAATATTATTTGAGGGCATCTCCTGATTAATGGCATATAATAGACAGATACAGGCATTTACTTCGCCATCTGCTTCTAAGAAGAATTTTTTAGGATATTTTATCAGTTTATCACTTAATACTTTTTGATAAACATTTAAAACAAGCTCATGTCTGGAAATATGAATTTGTTCCGGATAAACCATCCAGGCAACACTGAATAGATCCTGGTCAATATTAATCTCTGGCGGATATTCCAATTTCCTTAATGGCCTCATCAAATGTAGCTTTTGAATGATATCCATCGTAAGATAATCTCTGGCCATTTCCGGTGTCCATTCCAATAAATTTTCAAAAACATATTGAAACAACTCTTTAATATCTTTTTGTGAAGCATTCTGCCCTATATAGGTTGCAGAAAAGTCCTTTCTCTTTTTAAGGAGTATATCTTCATACTCCATAAGAAGTCCCATATTTTGCATCGGTTTTCTCCTTTCCTTTTAGCATCCTAAAGATAGTATGTCAGAAAATTTTTCAATCTTTTTTTTCTGGACAAAAAATATTTCCTTTATTATCTGTCACTCTAACATTGAATAAAAATGGAAAGGAGTGGTTGCTATGAAAAAAATGGTAGTTGTGAGTTTATTAACACTATCGATGGCTGTTGGGAGTTTTAGTTGTGTTTCTGCAGCAGCATTGGATCATACATCTGAAATAGCAGTACAGTCTGCTACAGACTCTGCAACAAATAATACAGATGCATTGCAGACGGAAGATCGGACTGCAAATACGGATGAAAAGGTCAATGAAATGATGAAATCAATAGAGAATACGTTAGCCTCCAGTTCGGATGATATCAGCAGTGATTCAACTACAGATAACGGTTTAGATTCTATATTTGGCAGTTTGTTTGGAGATAGTACAGATCAGATGTTTTCAGAAATGAACCAGAAATTGCAAAATGGAGAGCGGATTTCATTCTCTGAACTGTTTAAAAATTACAGCCCACTGCAGTTGGATTCAAGCAGTTTATTTGATATGTCGGATATGGGATCCCTTTTTGACAGTAGTAACAATGATATGAGCATCACAAATTTAAAATATGCAGTGGCGGCTTCCGATATGGAAACAACCTATGCAGAATCCGATTTAAGTGGACAGTCAGGAAACTGTATGGATCTGTTTAACAGTACATATGGTGATATTGCAAGCCAGATGCAGCTGAAAACACCAGAAATCCCGGAAAGTTTTAATGTAAACTCGATGTTATCCAGTGAGGCAGATTCCATTCAGAAGGCATACTCCAGTGCCACAAATTCAGCTGCATTCAGCAGTGTAAAAAATAATATTAGTATCAGTGATATTTTTTCAAAAGCACGGAGCGGAGTAAGTAGTAAAAGTCTTGCTTCAACCTCTACATTAAAAAGCATGCTGTCACAGATATCCGGTTCCAACAAATCATCTGTCTTAAGTGAATACAATAAGCGGAAAGACTGGCTGAGTGATAAGAACAGTTCAATTAAACAAAATACCAGAAAATATCAGTTACAGCAGAAATTAGCAGTCAGTGATGTAGATCAGAGCATTATTGAAGCTAAAAAGAAAACAGGACGAAAGCAGACAGAAAATGAAGTCAGGGAAGAAGAACGGAAGAAAGGTATTGTGAATTTCAAAAACTAATTTCGTTTATTAGCTGTTCTTGTAATATGATGTAAGAACATGATAAAATATAAATGTAAGAGTTTATTTCATTTTATATCGTCCACTCTATTATTGAACAATATAAATGAAGAATGGAGGAAAATGAAAATGAATGTTAAAAATTCTTCTCAAAACACTGTTAAAAAATATGAAGAATTAACTTTTACGGATGATTTCATGTTCTGTAAGGTAATGCAGAATAACCCGGATCTTTGTAAGCATCTAATTGAGCTTATCATTGGCAAAAAGATTAAAATGATTACATATCCGGATACGCAAAAGGCAATTGAAATCACAGCAGACGGAAAAGGAATTCGCATGGATGTATATGTAGAAGGTGATGAGGGCACAATCTACGATATTGAAATGCAAACCTCGATGTTATCAAACCTCAACAAACGTGCAAGATATTATCAGGGAATGATTGACCTCAATACCATTGAACGTGGCGCGGATTATAAGGAATTGAGAAAAACATATATAATTTTTCTTTGTAAATTTGATCCGTTTGGACAGGCTCGAATTAAATACACATTTATGCAGACTTGTCAGGAGGATTATCAGATTAAACTCGGTGATGATGCATATATTATTTACATTAATCCGTTTGGTATGAAAGAAAATCCAACAGAAGATATGATTGCTCTGATGAGTTATCTTAGAGGTGAGATGATTAAGCGAAACTCATTTATTGAGGACCTGGATGCAGCGGTTAAACGCGCCAGGGAAAAAGAAGATTGGAAGGTGGAATATATGGCACTTTCGTTAAAATTTCAGGATGCTATGGAAGAAGGACGTGCGGAAGGACGTGCGGAAGGACGTGCAGAAGGACGTGCAGAAATGCAACAGAACATTGTAATTAAATTACTTTCTGCAAATCAGTTTTCGGACAAAGCAATTTGTTCGATTGTTGATATTTCCGAAGAAAAATTGGAAGAATACAAAAAAATGTATATGGAACAAAATGAAAAGAAATAGCATTCATGACGTAGCCCGGAGATTTCTCCGGGCTTTTGTGATATTTCTATAAAATATCTTATTTTTTGCTCTGTCTTCCACTCTATGAACAAAGAATCAAATGATGAAATGGAGGGAAAGACATGAAAAGATGGAAAGTTGGTCTGGATGTAGATGATATTATATTTTCCTGTAATGAGTATGCTGTCGAGCTTACAAATAATGAATTGCATATGATACCACCAATTCAGATGGATGAAATTACTGCATGGGGACCTCTTGGTACAAGAGCAGACCTACGGCTAAAATATTTTAACTCAAAAAAATTTTTTGAGACACAGCCGGTATTGCCGGGAGCCGTAGAATTTGTACATGATCTGCAGGAATACGGAGATGTATTTTTTGTAACAGATGTGCAGCAGGAGTACCATGGAATCCGTAAAAACAGACTGTTGGAATTATTCCCAGAAATACCGGAGGAACACATTATTATTACACCAAGAAAAGAAGAAGCCAACGTAGATGTGCTTTTAGATGATGGAATTCATAACCTGAGAAGAACAACAGCGGAATATCCAGTGCTTATGCAACGGCCATGGAATGCAGCTGAAAAGAATTATGTAACAGTATCTGGATTTGAGGAATTTCTGGCATTCATGGGATCAATTTCAATCTAACAATTTATTTTCAATGTAAAGGTAGTCTTTTGAGGCTGCCTTTTTTGTATGGTGCGCCTAGCGGCGCACGTTTCTAACGGGTTAAAGTCCCGAGTCCGCCCGGTAGTGGGAAGGATATAGCCGAAAGCAAGGGTGTCCATCGTGAGATGGAATCTGAAGGAAGCTGGATGTGAGGAACATACTAACTCACGGGCAAATCTCTGGTCTGACGAACAGAAATCTCATATGAGGTTATGCATGAGGGTAAGATTGCATACCAAATCAAAGCCCAATAACTACACGGAATCATGCATGATAAATGAGGCAGATGGATGGAGAGGAAGAAACGTGTGGTACCTAGGGAGGTCTGTGCGGTACGCCTTGAGAAGGGTAACCATTGCATAAAGCAATGCTGAACGTACAGAAGTCAGCAGAGGTCATAGTAGCCGAGAGGTGAAGGACTGAATCAGTAGGAGTCTTGAGTATGCCCGAGAAAGGAGGAGTGACCATCTATGGCAGAAAACATTGAAAACAATGGCTGTTCACAAAGAGATAATGCGGAACATGAAGGGTATGTGAAAGCGTCTAGGTCATTCAATCGGATATGGAAAGAAAGAGACAGTGCACAGCCGAGACTTTTGGAAGCGATACTGTATAAAGACAACTTTAACAGAGCGTATAAGAGAGTTAAGGCAAACAAGGGAGCGCCAGGAATTGATGGCATGACCATTGAAGAGGCTCTTCCATATCTAAAGGAACATCAACAAGAGATAACCGACCGCATTTATCGTGGAAAGTATACTCCGTCTCCAGTAAGACGAGTTGAAATTCCCAAACCAGATGGTGGTGTGCGAAAGCTTGGCATACCAACAGTGGTAGACCGTACACTTCAACAGGCAATAACCCAACAGTTAGTGCCAATCTATGAACCGCTGTTTGCAGAGGGTAGCTATGGCTATCGTCCGAACAGAAGTGCAAAAGATGCAATACTTAAGGTTAAGGAGTATGCCGAACAAGGCTATACATTTGCTGTAGTCCTTGACTTGTCAAAGTACTTCGATACTCTTAATCACGAAATTCTCATCAACCTTCTCCGAAAGAATGTAAAAGATGAACGTGTAGTACAGTTGATAAAGCGCTATCTGAAAAGCGGTGTAATGGAAAACGGAGTAGTCATTGACACAGAGGAAGGCTCACCACAAGGTGGAAATCTATCACCATTGCTGGCAAATGTCTACCTCAATGAGTTCGACCAGGAATTCCTGAAAAGAGGTGTTCCATGCATAAGATATGCAGATGACATCGTGCTTCTTGCAAAGAGCAAGCGAGCATCAGAGAGACTCCTGGAAAGCAGTACAAAATATCTTGAGGAGAGGCTGAAACTTACAGTCAACCGAGAAAAGAGCCGTACTGTCAGCGTATTTGCAATCCGAAATTTTAAATTCCTTGGCTTTGCATTGGGAAGGAACGGAAAAGGCATTTATGTCCGAGCTCATCCGAAGTCATGGAAGAAGTTTAAGTCTAGACTGAAGGAGTTATCTTCCCGTAAGCGATGTCAGTCAATCAAGCCAAGCCTTGAGAAAATCAAGGTGTATGCGAGGGGATGGCTTAACTACTACGGAATTGCAAGTATGAAGAACAACATAGATGACATCAACGGATGGCTCTATCACAGAATACGTATGTGTATATGGAAACAGTGGAAGAAACCGAGGACAAAGGCACATAACCTCATCAAGATGGGAGTACCCGAAGACTTGGCAAACCGAGTGGGTAATACCCGACGTGGACATTGGTTCGCAACGCATACAGTTGCAGTAAACATGGCAATGACAAAAGAAAGACTGATAAACAGTGGCTTTTATGATTTAGCCACAGCCTATCAGTCTGTGCACGTCAACTATTGAAACCGCCGTGTACCGAACGGTACGCCAGACTGTCTAACGATTAAGAAAAATGTTATAATAAAACTACCAAATACAGTATCGTAGGGGGATTCGTTATGGCATATATTGTTGGCGCAGATAGATATCAAACAAGAATGGTAACCACTTCATTAGATGACTTAATAAGTAAGGATAATTCTGTCCGAGTAATAGATTCTTATGTAGAATCCTTAAATTTAGAAAATCTAGGTTTTATAGAGTATAGTGGTAGGAATCGAGGACAATCACCTTATCGCCGATCTGATTTATTAAAACTTCATATCTATGGCTATTTAAATAAGATTCGTTCTAGCAGAGCATTGGAAACGGAAGCAAAACGCAATCTGGAATTAATGTGGCTTATAAACTGCATAACACCTGATCATGGTACTATTGCAGGTTTTGTTCAGAAGAATAAGGCTGCGTTTCACAATACATTACGAAATCTTACCCTTATTCTCAAAGGTTGGGGATTCATTGATGGAGAACTGATTGTTATTGATGGAACTAAGATCCGTGCTCAAAACAGCAAGCATAATTGTATTACGCAAAGCGGTTTAGATAAAAAAATCGAATATGCGGAAGCTCAGATAAATGCATATCTTATGGCAATCGTTCAAGATGAAGCGCTGGCAGATGACCTTACAGATAAACTAAAAACATATCAAGAGCTAAAAGAACAGTATCTTACACAAAAACAGGAATTAAAGGATGAAGGACTGGAACAAAAGAGTTTGACAGATCCTGATTCAAGAAGGATGAAAAATAACGGTTCATTGGATATCTGCTACAATGTACAGTCTGTTGTAGATGCAAAGAATCATTTTG
>ERZ1026901.1680-NODE-1680-length-12062-cov-16.469976_pt1 | contig 12062 bp, 8 predicted proteins | sample MGYA00380179_ERZ1026901 | MGnify/ENA primary metagenome ERZ1026901 (study PRJEB33269, sample SAMEA4719815) | human gut metagenome | biome: human-associated habitat; feature: organic feature; material: feces | place: Cameroon | collected 2013-10 ... | reverse complement strand
GGACGAAGTGGTTGTTGTAGGTTACGGTGTTCAGAAGAAGAGCGTGGTAACAGCTGCCATCGCCAAAGTGAGCACCGAAGATTTGGCTGGCAAGAGCCCAGTGCGTGTTGATAACGCATTGAAGGGTCTGGCTGCCGGTGTCAACGTAACCTCTTCTTCGGGTCAGCCTGGTGAGGGTTCCAAGGTTCGTGTACGTGGTACAGGTACCATTAATAACTCTGACCCTCTCTATATCGTAGACGGTATGCCTATCGAGGGTGGCTTGGATTACTTGAACCCTAGCGACATCGAGAGTATCGAGGTATTGAAGGATGCCGCATCAGGTGCCATCTATGGTGCTCGTGCAGCCAACGGTGTTATCCTCGTTACTACCAAGAAGGGTAAGATGGGCAAGGCACAGATCAACTATAACTTCTCTTATGGTTGGCAGAGCGCATGGAAGAAGCGCGATGTAACCAGTGCTACCGATTATGCAATCCTTCAGAATGAGCGTGCCGTAAACGGCGGTCAGGCTCCAGTTTTTGCAGACCCTTATGCATTGAAAGATTCCAATGGCAAAGCAATTAGTGGTTTCGGTACTGATTGGCAAGACCTTGTTTTCAATGACAATGCGCCTGTGCAGAATCATGAGGTGAGCATCAGTGGTGCTTCTGAAAAAATCAACTACTATCTCTCTATGGGCTATTATAAGCAGGAGGGTATCGTAGGCGGTAACTACGGACAGAGCAACTATGAGCGCCTCTCACTCCGCTCTAACAATATATATAATGTGATGGATGCATCGAAGGAGCGCAACTTCCTCAACAAGCTCGATGTAAACGTCAATATGGCCTATACACGTGTCAAGAGCACCGGTATCTCAACCAATTCTGAGTTTGGCTCTGTGCTTGGCAGTGCCCTCTATATGGCTCCAACATTGGCTCCAACTGTTACAGATGGGAATGTAGCAAAGTCTTATTATGACAAACTGGAAGATCCAAACGTTTATGATAGTGAAGGAAAAGTAATAGGTACACGTGATTTTTATGAAATTCCTCGTGATGCCAATGGTAATTACTATACAATTCCAGGTATGGCTGGTACCTATCAGGAAATGAACAACCCATTGGCTATGATGAGTATTCCTGCAGCCAAGAACTGGTCACACAAGTTTGTGCCTAAGTTTTCCATCGATCTCCAGTTGTGGGACAACTTGAAATATCATTTTACTTACAGCGCCGACCTCAGCTTCTGGGGTACAGACAGCTATGTAGCTTCTAAGTACTACTTGTCTGGTAATAACAAGCAAACCCACACCTCAGCTACCAAGAGCTCTAGCAAGGGTATCAACTGGCAGGTGGAGAATACTTTGACTTACGACAAGACCATAGGTAAGCATAGTTTTGCTGTGGTGTTAGGTCAGAGTGCCATGAAGAACAAGAGCGATTACCTAGGTGGTAGCCGTTGGAACTTGGTGAATGTAAACAAGCCTTCTATCGACTATGCAACAGGTAACTATGTGCAAACTATCGTTACAGATAAAGAAGGAAAGATAATCTCTGTAGGAACTCCTACCATTCAGCACTCTGTATATGGTGGAAATAATGTGGTTCATACCATTTCTTCTCTCTTCGGTCGAATCAGTTACAACTATGACGAGAAGTATATGTTCCAGGCAACTGTACGTCGTGATGGATCAAGCCGTTTCGGAACCAATAATAAGTATGGTACTTTCCCATCTGCATCTGTTGGATGGAACATCATGAATGAAAAATTTATGGAGAGCACTCGCGACTGGTTGAGCAACTTGAAATTCCGTGCCAGCTGGGGTAAGAATGGTAACGATAATATCGGTGATTTCCGCTACACAGTGCTGACCTCTATGGGCAACAACGTACTCTTCGGTAAGAATGCCACCAAGTTTAATGGCTCTAAGGCGAATGCTACAGCCAACCCAGACTTGAAGTGGGAGGAGAGTGAACAGACTGATATCGGTTTCGACTTCGGCTTCTTCGGCAGTGCATTGACATTCAGTGCCGATTACTATGTGAAGAAGACCAACGGTATGTTGATTACCATGCCTATCCCAAGTTATGTAGGTGAGACAAAGCCTATCGGCAATGTGGGTGATATGAAGAACTCTGGTCTTGAGTTTGAACTCGGCTACAAGTGGCACATTTCTGATGCTCGCTTCAATGCCAAGGCTAATGTAAGCTACTTGCACAATGAGTTGACCAACCTTGGTAATGACACTGGTTATATTGACCTCGATAGCTTCCAAGGTCTTTCAGGTGGTGGCACCCGTGGTAGCAATGGTCAGCCTTTCCCATATTTCTATGGTTATAAGACCGCTGGTGTATTCCAGAACATGGATGAGGTGAAGGCTTATGTCAACAAGAATGGTAATATGATTATGCCAGATGCACAACCAGGTGATGTCCGCTTCGTTGATGTGAATGGTGATGGTAAGATTAGTGCAGACGACCGTACCAATATCGGTAACGGCACACCAAAGTGGACCTTCGGTTTCAACCTTGGTGCTGAGTGGAAGGGATTCGACTTCAACCTCTTCCTGCAGGGCGTGACAGGCAATAAGGTGTTTGATGCCACTTATCGTACAGATGTCTACTCAGGTAACTTCCCATCTTGGATGCTGAGCCGTTGGACAGGTGAGGGTACATCCAACAAGTATCCTATCTTGAAGGCTGGTGATGCAACCAACTGGCAGGTATCAGATCTCTATATTTGTGATGGCTCTTATCTCCGTGTGAAGAATATCTCATTGGGTTATACTTTGCCAAAGAACTTGACACAGAAGCTCTCCATCAGCCGTTTACGTTTCTATGTGATGGCAGAGAACCTGATTACATGGACAAAGTATTGGGGCTTCGACCCAGAAATTTCTTCTGGTGGTACCTCTCTCGGTGTTGACCGTGGTATCTATCCACAAGCACGCACCTACACCATCGGTTTCAACCTTTCATTCTAAATGTAGAACATCTTAAAACATTGACAATTATGAAGACAATGAAATATATAGCACTCGGTGTTATGGCAGCCAGTATGACCTTGGCAACCACATCTTGTAGCGACAACTTCCTTGAGGTAGAGAACCCATCGGGTGAGCCTCTGGAGGAATATTATACCACAGATGAGCACATCAATGAGGCTTTGAATGCTGCTTATGACCCTATTCACTGGCCAGATTGGGGATTGGGACAGTATAATGCTCTTAATATCGATGCCGAAATCATGGGCGATGATTTCTGGGTAGGAGGTAGTGATAAAAATGATAACCAACAGTGGCATATGCTGTTTAACTTTGAGGCGAATGCTAGCCATACATTGAGTTCACTTTGGACAGTTGATTACTCTGGCATCAAGCGTTGCAACGACCTCTTGAAGTATATTCCTTGGGCATCGGGTAATCTCACCGCAGAAAATAAGGCTTCCTATGAGATGCAGGGACGTGCCCTCCGAGTATATTTCTACAACAACTTGTGGCATTACTTCGGAAATATCCCTTTCTATCTTGAGAATTTGAGCACTCCATATACAGCTCCTCAGTTGAAGGCAGACGAGGTGTATAATAATCTCATTACCGAGCTTGAGGCAGTCATTGACTCTAAGGTTTTGCCTATGCGTTGGGATGACAAGAACAGCGGTCGTATGTCTCAGGCGATGTGCTACATGATGTATGCCGAAATGGTAATGTACCAAAACGATAAGACCCGCTATCCAAAGGCATTGCAATATATGCAAGAGATTATCAACGACAAGAGCAAATATGGATTGATGGATAATTTCGCCGACATTTGGAAGGAAAGTGGTGAATGGTGCAAGGAGTCAATTTGGGAAATCAACTACGAGGATGGTAACAATGAGCGTGGTTGGAGTTCTCCATTGGCTATCGGTGGCACAATTCTTCCTACTTTGATTTCACCTAATGCATGGCCAGGTGGTGATGGCTGGGTGAAGCAAGCCAGTGATGGTTGGGGCTTCTTGCCTGTAAGACAGGAAACATACGACTTGTACTCTGACAATGACACTCGTCGTGCAGCAACTTGCTGGGATTGTCGTGGAATGGGTACTGATGGTGATGCTGATGATACGCATTATCATAAGCGCTATCAAGATACAGGTCTTTGGTTGGCAAAATACCGTCCTTTTACTGAGAACAACGCCGATGCAGGTTTCGATGCCAATCTGAACTATAACAACAACTATCGTTTCTATCGTGTAGCCGAAGCTTACTTGAATGCAGCCGAGTTGTTGCTTGAGACTGGTGGTGATGCTGGTTTGGCAAAGGAATATGTCAATGCCATCCGTAATCGTGCTGGTGTTGCACAAAAGACCAGCGTGACAGTAGACGATGTTATCGAGGAACGTCACTTGGAGTTTGTTGGTGAGGGCAAGCGTTACTTCGACTTGGTTCGTACTGGTAAGGCTGCCAGCGTCTTGACTCCAGATAAGTATGGCTATCGTACAAATTCTTGGACAGAATCAAAGAAGTATATTCCTATCGCTCAGGCAGAGCTTGATTCCGACCCTGCTTTGGTTCAGAACAATTATTAAAACTTATTAAGGTAGAGGAACAATAGTTTCCTCTACCCCCTAATAAAATATTAACTTTAAGATTTCGACAATATGAAAAAGATATTTCTAAATATGGCATTCGCCCTCATGGCTGTTCTCATGCTAGGTGCTTGTTCTGCCGAGGAGTTTTCGGGAGCAGACAAGAGTCAAATTCCTACCATGGAAGGAGTGAATGTAGATTGGCAGGTAGACGAGGAAACGAATACTGTTACAGCTTCTGTTAGTGACTTGAAGGGTAAATATCCTCTCTGGTATATTTCTTGGAATAATGCCAAAGGCGATAAGCAGTCAATTTATTCCACATTGCCTACTTTGAGCAAGCAGTTTGTCAGCGCAGGTACTTATACCATCTCTTTGCGTCTTGGCAATCGAAATGGTTTCAGTTCTGATGAGGTGAGCAAGACAGTTTCTTTCACCAAGTCACAGGTAGATTGGAGTGCTGTAACTTCTAAACTCTGTGGTACAGCAGAAAAACCTAAGGTATGGCGTATCGACCGTAAGGCTGCTGGACACCTAGGTTGTGGTCCTTCAGGTTCTGCCGGTACAGCATGGTGGTCGGCTGCTGCTAACGACAAGAAAGATTTCGGAGTCTATGACGACCGAATCATCTTTACTATGGGTGACGAGACAGGAGGTCGTTATAGCTACAATCCGGGCGAAGATGGCAAAATGTATGTAAACAAGGGTACAACCATTTGGGGAACAGGTGCTGCAGAAGACTTCGATACTGATGTTCAGAAAAATGAGACATCATTCTCTTTAGAGTCTGATTTCTACACACCTGAAGGTGCAAATGAAGAGGTACAGGCCAACTACATCGTTTTGGTAGCACAATCTTACTTCCCTTATATTTCTGACGACTCGCAGTATAATAATGGTAAGTATCGCATCGAGAGTATCACAGCTACCAAGCTGGAATTGGTTTTCGATGTTCCTGGGGCTATAGCTTGGCATTTCATCCTTACAAGCACAGAAGACAAGCCAGACAATCCTGATGCTCCAGAGGCTATAGTTGATTGGGATTATAATTCTGAAAACAATTTATGGAAGCCATTCATGGGCATAGAGCCTGCATCATTTTTCTATGCTCCGGGTTGGGCACAGATTGACAATCCTAAGTTTACTTATAAGGATGGACTCTATACTGTAGAGTTGCCTGCTGCAACATCTGATCAGTGGCAATCTCAGATGGCTTTCGAGACAGATTTGACAGCATCTTTGAGTGATACTTACAATTTCTATTGTGTACTCAACTCTAGTGAGGATCATCCTGGTGTAACCGTTAAGTTGACAGAGACTGATGAAAAGAATGAGGCTGGAGAAACTATCAAAAAGCACGATGACAACTTCTTCTTCGCTGATCGTGTGAAACTAACAGCAGGCGAAGATTATGTCTTCAAGAAGGAAGGTGTAGTCTTACCAAAGAACGATGCCCACGCTTTGAGTTTGGTATTCGACTTCGGAGGTAATGCTGCCAATACTGAAATTTCTGTTGGTAAAATATATTTAGAAAAAGTAAAGAAGTAATTATTATATGATAGGACAATTAAAAATGTTGGCTCTATCACTGTCGCTACTGCTGCTTTCTTGCAGCAGTAGCTCTTCAGATGTTGATAGGGAACTGAAGATAAACTGTTCGCCTACGAGTATTGACGCTCCTGCCAAAGGCGGTACTTATAAACTTATGGTAGTGGCTTCTGAAGGTGGCTGGGAAGCGAGAGCATCCTTCCCTGGAGAAGGAAATGTATACCCTTGGTTTAAAGTGAGTGCCAGTGGCAATAACAAAGCTACGGGTATGGTAACTGTAGATGTTGAAGAGAATAAATCGTCTGTAGCTCTTGACGGAAATGTCGAGATTTCATTAGGGGATAAGAAGGTATCGGTGCCAGTGCATCAGGCTGGCAAGACTGTTACTCCTATTGAAGGGGGCGAAATGGTGATTCCAGAAGGCTACAAACTGGTCTGGTATGATGAGTTCAATGAAGGTTCTGAGTTGAATAGTACCGACTGGCGCCATGAGGTACAGAAGGCGGGCTGGGTGAACAATGAACTTCAGAACTATGCGAACGGCTCTGCTGATGGTAAGCGCGTAACAGAGATTGCTGATAACCGGCTTTATATCAACTGTTTCAAGGGCAGCAACGGCAAGATTTATTCGGGCCGCGTATATGCTCACGAAACCCAGGGCTGGCTTTACGGTATCTTTGAAGCTCGCATCAAATTGCCTAAAGGTAAGGGCACGTGGCCTGCTTTCTGGATGATGCCTTGCAACAATGATTTCGGAGCAAATCCTTGGCCTAAATGTGGCGAGATTGATATTATGGAAGAGGTAGGCGTTAATCCTAACTATACTTCTTCGTCGCTCCATACTGAGAAGTTTAATCACGTGATGGGAACCCAGATTACCAAGGAGCGCCTGACTGCTGGTGCTGAAGATGGTTTCCACGTTTATCGCCTGGAGTGGACTCCTGATTATATCAAGACCTACGTAGATGGTAAGGAACTGCTCAGTTTCAATAATGACGGTAAAAATGATGTGGGTTCATGGCCTTTCAATAAACCGTTCTATGTTATCCTCAACCTGGCTTGGGGCGGTGATTGGGGCGGCATGAAGGGTGTTGACGAAAGCGCCCTCCCTGTTCAGATGGAAGTGGATTACGTGAGAGTATTCCAGAAAAAATAAGGCTTGATTTTTTTAACTATATAAATAATAAGGTCTTAGGAGAAGTCGTACCTGCACTTACTCCTAAGACCTTTTTCTTTTGTTCCAATTTCGCTCTTTTTATTGTCTTTTTCTGCTTTTCTTGCTTACAATTTGCTCATTTCGAATAAAAGTTATAATTTTGCAGTTGAATTTCAAAAATCAGGAAAATAGAATGAAACAGAATAATAGTAATTTATTATATCATCTTGTGGCTTTTATCACCGTAGCCATCTGGGGAACCACCTTTGTATCTACCAAGGTGCTGATGCTGAACGGACTTTCGCCAGCACAGATCTTTACACTCCGTTTCAGTATCGCATATATCATGATGCTGATGGTAAATCATAAGCGGATGTTTGCTGATAGCTGGAAGGATGAGTTTAAAATGGCGATGCTGGGCATTACGGGCGGTTCGCTCTATTTCCTGAGCGAGAACGAGGCGATGAATTATACCACGACAACCAATACATCGCTCATCGTATGTTCCTGTCCGCTTTTTGCTACCTTGCTGGTTCGTCTGGTTTTTCGCCATTCTTCGCGCATCAACATGGTACAACTGTTGGGCTCTCTGCTTGCTTTTGTAGGTATGATTATCGTGGTGCTGAATGGCAGATTCGTGCTGCATCTGTCGCCTGTAGGCGATGCCTTGGCTTTTACGGCATGTATGAGCTGGGCTGTCTATTCGCTCCTGATGAAATCGGTATCGGGCGATTATGGCGCAGCTTTTATTACCCGCAAGGTATTCTTTTATGGTGTGCTTACCATCTTGCCTTATTATCTTATCATTCCTGGTTGGCCGTCATGGGATGTGTTTATGAAGCCTCAGGTGGTGGGTAATCTCTTGTTCCTGGGCTGTTTGGCATCCATGATATGTTTCCTTACCTGGAACTGGTGTATCTCTAAGTTGGGTGCCGTGAAAGCTACCAACTGGGTTTATTTCAATCCTATCACCACTATGATTTTCGCCTCTCTGGTGTTGGACGAAAAGATAACTCCTTACTTCCTGGCAGGTGCCTGCTGCATCCTGGCAGGTATGTATATTGCGGATAGAATGACGAAGGCGGAATAAAAAAAGTTTCCTCTATTTTGAGGAAACTTTAAGTGGGTTTCTTAGTGCATCGAGATAGTCTTTGATGCGTATCTGCCATTCTGCATAGCTTCTCACATCATATTTACTCCAGGCTGCACCAAAATAGTAGCTGTATTTTTCGCCGTTTTTCAAGCCTCTCTTCAAACCGAGCGCATGACCGGTAGCACCATCGTGCTTCTCATCGAAGAGCTGGTAGTAGGTATTGTCAACACCATAAGGGAAGAGAACGCCTACGTAAACCTGTGAATTGTTTACTTCGATATTGTCTGTTGGGTCGGCATAGCTTACATAATCCTTGGCGAAAGTCTTGGTTTCGGTATCCTCTTCATGGATAGGGAAACCGGTAGCAAAATCGGTAGGGGTAGTCAGTCCGTCATACCATACGGTCATCTTGTTGAAATTGCTGCCCTTGTCGAGCGAGATGATACGGTGTTCTACCACATTCTTCATATCGCCTACGGTAGATGGATTGTAAGTCAATTCTACGGTAAAGCGGAGAGGACCATTGTCCAGAATCTTATAATCCTTATAGCAGTAAGGCAATACCTGATTCTTGCCAACCATCAGACTAGGAGCGCCCAAACCGAGGGTGGCACCTACACGATACGGATCCAGTCCGTTTCCATGATCCAGATGGAAGGAGGTGGTGATATCCAGTTCACGCGATTCTTCCCACAGAGTCTTAGCCTGTTCTGTGAGTTTGGCAGCTTTCGCCTTATTCTTTTCGTTTTTAGCCAGTTTCTCAAGTGCTCTTGCCTTTGCATCTATCTTGTCGCCCTTGGCATTTCCGTCTACATCCTTGATGTATCGGTCGTAAACCATGTTATCCGGTGTGTTCTTAACCCAGATATCGGTACCGAAAGAACGTTCTCCGCTGCGCTGGAGAGCCGGACCGTAAACGCGATATGCACAACGGTCATTTTCCCAGGCTAGATCGTCTTTGCGTATCTTATAGAGCGCACCTGTAGCCCAAACTTTCTGTGGATAAGGCTTGCCGATGCTTACATAATAGGTGGCAGAGCCATGCGGACGTACGCTGGCATCAATCAGGAGATTACCGTCATAAGTAATCTGTGAACCGATTTGCTGCCCTTTCTTGTTCTTTACGATGTAAGCTTCGCCTTTTTTAGGTGTAGCATTACCCAATTTTGCCTTTATCTCGCTCATGCTGAGGGAGATGAGTTCAGTGCGCTGTGCTGCTGTAGGATTGCTTACTGTGATGGTAGCTTGCTGTGCATAGCTGTAGTTAGAACTTGCCAATGCCAAGAGCATCATGATGCTCTTTACCATTTTGCTTTTCATTTTTTCCATATTGATTTGTCTTTTAGTGTAATACGAATGAATAGTTGTTATTACTTATATAATATTTATTCAGGTTTTTATTAGGCGTTCCGCCGGATTTACTGTCCGGCGGAGCGTTATGGAGATTTCTTATTCCTCGATGACTGAAATCTGCATAGAAACATCCTCTTTTGGGCGATCGCCACGCAATGTTTCGCAGTTCTGAATCTTCTCTACGATGTCAAGTCCTTCCTCTACTTCACCGAAAACGGTGTATTGGTTATCGAGGAAAGGAGTTCCGCCTACTTCGGTGTAAGCCTTCTGCTGCTCCTCGGTAAACTTAGGATAGCCCTGCTCCTTGCAGCGTTTCTTGGTTTCATCCACCAGTTCATCCTGCAGCTTCATCAGTCCTTCGCGGTCGCGGTTGCGGCGGAAGTTCATGATTTCTTCATGATGTTCTTTGGCAAGCTGGTTGAAGATGTTCTGCTCCATCTGCATGCCCATCTGCTTTTCCATCTGTTTCAGTTCATTCTGCTTATAGGTCTTTCCCCATACAATATAGAACTGGCTACCGCTGCTCTCTCGTTCTGGGTTTACCTCATCTCCCAAACGGGCTGCGCTCAAGGCACCACGCTTGTGGAAAAGTTGTGGATAAACGAACTCGGCAGGGATGGTATAGTCAGGACCACCTGTGCCCAGCATCTTGCCTTTAGGAGCGCCCTTGCTGTCAGGATCGCCGCCTTGAATCATAAAATCCTTGATGACACGGTGGAAGAGTGTGCCATCGAAATATCCCTCCTTCGCCAACTTGATGAAGTTGTCACGATGCTGAGGTGTCTCGTCGTAGAGGCGCACCTTGATATCGCCTTCTGAAGTCTTGATCAATACTTTAGCCATAATAATTTATAATCAGTATATTTTATTAATCGGTATATGTCGTAATCAGTATGTTTTTTTACCTTTTTACTTTTTTACCTTTTTACTTTTCGTAATATTCATTCCACTCCTTCATAGCCTCCTGCCAGTCGGTCAGTTCACCGCTGGCTACGGCTTCCTTCTGTCTCTCTGCCTCATCGCGAGCCTTGTCTCGGGCACGTTTGGCCTTCATAGCCTCGATGGTGGCATCGTCGAGAATCTGAATGGCGCCACGCTTGATGGCATCCTGCAGTTCTTCTTCGCCGAAAGCCTTGCCAGGCTCATTGAAGTCAGAGATATTGAATTCATAATCCACACGAAGGTCGTGGCGTATCATTTTCTGTTGTAAACGGTTGCCTGCGTTTTTGAGGCGCAGCAACTTGCCGATTTCCTTGATTTCTCCTGCTGAGTATTTGTTTCTTCCCATTAATATGATTTGATATTATTATTTTTGCGTGCAAAATTAAGCATAATCCTCGACAAAACCAAGAAAAGTTTCAAGGAATTCACAAAAGAATCCCTTTCTCCCTTTACTTTCTTGCCCTTTTTACCCTTTTACCTTTTTACTTTTTTACCCTTTTACCTTTAAATCACTTCCATGCCTTCTTCTGGTTCAGTTCTATCAGACGGTCGAATTCAAAGTCGGCTTTGATTTTATCCAATATTCTCTTTACGATGATATTCATCACGCTTCCTTTGCAGTAGTTGGCAGAGCACATGAAGTTTACCCGTCCTTCCTTGACAAGCTGGCAGGCTGTTTTCTGTTTATCCTCGTTATCATATACAGCAATCGAGTGGCCGCCATGTTCCTTAACCATCTTCATGCAAGGCACATCGGTTTCTCCATCTCCGAAGTATATCATTCGGGGAAAAGGGATAGGTCGCTTTTCGTCAGGGATATACTGGTTCACTCTTCTGTTGTCGCTCACCTGTTTGATGCCCTTGTTGATTTTGAAGAGAAATTGCGTCTTGGTGGTATAGTCTACGGCTACGGCAGGCCAATAGGCGATTCCCTCCTTGTCGTAGAGAAAGGAGCAGGCATAGATGTTCTCAAATTCGTGGGCGATAGGTGTGCCCTCTATCATCTCCTTCAATCCAGAGGAGTTGATGTAGTGCTTTACGTCCAGTCCGATGCTGTTGCCATATTCATTCACGAGCGAGAACCATTGTCTTACGCCGCGGAACAGTTCTACATCCTTTCCGAATTTCTGAAAAGATTCCCGGGTGAGCGAGATATTGTTCTTCTTGGCTTCATCGAGCATCAGATACATATAGGTCAAAATGCCGTTGGCATCCTTACCCTCTGCAAACTTTCTGTTTTTCTCCCAGAACTCGTCTTTTGTTTTGCCTGTTGCCTGTATGAATCCAAACTCCTGCATATTGCCCGGCGACAGTGTGCCGTCGAAATCATAAACCAGCGCTACCTGTGGTCTCTTCTTTGCCATATCTCGTTCTCCTTTCTTTTATATTTACCCTAAACTGTCTATCTCTTTCGGG
>ERZ1026901.1674-NODE-1674-length-12087-cov-6.005735_pt1 | contig 12087 bp, 6 predicted proteins | sample MGYA00380179_ERZ1026901 | MGnify/ENA primary metagenome ERZ1026901 (study PRJEB33269, sample SAMEA4719815) | human gut metagenome | biome: human-associated habitat; feature: organic feature; material: feces | place: Cameroon | collected 2013-10 ... | reverse complement strand
CAACTTATAATAACTAAATTATTTAACAACAAACAAACAACAACAACAACCAAACACCCTACAACACCAAACAACAACAAAAGGCGAGACAACACCTATACAAAATCAACATAAAATAGACTCGTAAGACTATATAATACACAAACAACAACTAGGATTGTAGTATCGGCATCTACCAACACAACGATAGAGACTTATATACACAATTCTGTATATTTATATTTATGAAGAAGTTGGCAATACTAATCGTTGCGATATTGTCAATGACAGGCTCGCAACTATCAGCCCAAAATGTAGCAGTAAAGACGAATTTTCTTTACTGGGCTACTACCACTCCTAATATCGGAGCCGAGGTTTCGATAGACAGAAAGAATACTGCCCAAATGTTTTTCGGACTCAACCCTTGGAAGCAGTCGGGTGGCGACCAATCGTCGCTGCGCCACTGGTCGCTCATGCCTGAGTTTAGACACTGGTTCTGCCAGAGTTTCAACGGATGGTTTGTAGGCGCTCATCTTATGGGTGGCGAGTTTACGGTTGCAGGTGTCGACTTTCCCTTCGGCTTACTCTCCACGCAGAAGAACCACCGCTACGAGGGATGGTACATCGGCGGCGGACTTACCGGTGGCTACCAATGGCCGTTGTCCAAGCACTGGAACCTTGAGACATCCCTCGGCTTAGGCTACGACTTCATTAAGTACGACAAGTTTAAGTGTGGCACATGCGGCAGAAAGCTTAAGAGCAGCCACACCAACTACTTCGGACCAACCAAGGCTGCCCTGTCGCTGATATACGTCATACGCTAACTAAACTAAAAACGATATGAAACTGAACCCAATATACATATTGCCATTGCTTGCGCTTGCCGTCAGTCCGTGCCGAGGGCAAGAGTGCAAGGGTGTGTCCATAGCCAACAGCAGCATAAAGGTGGAGAATGTAAGGGTGAGCAACGTCGACAAGCAGCTTACGTTGTCGATGACCCTCAACCTCGACCAGCTGCAGATGCCCACCAACAACCAGTTTGTGCTTACACCTACAATATCCACAGCCGACGGCGATGTGGCTATGCCAAAGATTGTTGTCAATGGCAGCCGACAGCACATTATGCTGCAGCGCGACCACCGCAAACGCTACGATGCCGACACCTACATCGTGAAACGCGTCAACGGCAAGCCACAGCAGATAGAGTATCTGCGCTCGACCACATACGACAAGCGCCTTGCCAACTATAAGGTGCTTATGAGCGAAGACCTCTGCGGATGCGGCGATGCCCTTGCCAACAAAAGCTACGAGCTTGTAGAGTATCGCCGACCCACGGCAAAGCTTGTGCGACCCAAGGTGGTGGCAGAGAAGATACGCGAGCTTGACAAGCGTGCCTACATCGACTTCCCCGTAAACCGCACCGAGCTTAATCCTCTGTACCGTCGCAATCCGGAGCAACTTGACAGTATAATACGAACCATCAACACGCTAAAGGAAGACAACAACCTAACGGTGTTGGCAGTAAATATCCACGGATTTGCATCGCCAGAGGGACGCTTCGACAACAACGACCGCCTTGCCAAGGAGCGCGCGCACACCCTTACACAGTATGTGCAGCGTATGGTGCAGCTCGACGAGGGCATCTTCACGGTGTCGCACACGGCGGAAGACTGGGACGGGCTGCGCAAGTTTGTAGCCGAGAGCAACATCGAGCACAAGCAGCAGATACTCGACCTTGCCAACGACACATCGCTAAAGGAAGACGAGCGCGAGGCTAAGATTAAGGCTGCCTATCCAGACGAGTACCGCTTCCTGCTTACCGCATGCTATCCCGCCTTGCGCCACTCCGACTATCATATAAAGTATAAGGTGCGCCCGTTCAATGTGGAGGAGGCAAAGGCACTAATCCACACACGTCCGCAGCTGCTCTCACAGAACGAGATGTATATGGTGGCACAGACCTACGAGCCTGACTCAAAGGAGTTTGGCGAGATAATGGAGATAGCGGTGCGTATGTTCCCCGACGACCCTACAGCCAACCTCAATGCGGCTTGCACCCGACTGAACGCCGGCGATGCCGAGGGTGCCAAGCCTTATCTTGACAAGGCAGGCGACAGCGAGGAGGCACAGGCGGCAAGAAAAGTGTACGAAGAGATTAAATAACATATATATAAACAATCAAAAACTAAGTATTATGAAGATCTTTAAATTATTCCCATTGGCATGCGCTGCTCTGATGATGAGTGCATGTAGTTCGGACGATGCTGGTAATGAAGGCGGCAATCCGGGTGCTGCTGGCGATCCGCAGTATCTGGCGGTGAACATCGTGAATGTGGGTACTACGCCTACACGTGCAAATGATTATGAGGATGGAAAACCTGAGGAAAGCACAATCAATAAGGTGCGTTTCTACTTCTTCAATGGTGATGGATCGCCTTATCTTATAAAGCCTACAGGCTCTGAAGTAACAGGTGGCGAAAACATAAACTGGCTTGAGGTTACTAATCCTACTGACGATACTACTACTCCTGGCACCTCAACAAGTGTAGAGAAGATTACCAATGCTGTGCTCGTAATCAATGGTGTGCAGAATGCTGCTCCTGCTGCTATTGTGGCAGTTGTTAATCCTGAAACGGTTGATGCTACAAAAATCCAAAGTGGTGAATCTATGAGATTGAGCGAACTTCGTTATTCTACAGTAGGTAGCAAATTCTACAAAAAGGATGCATCTACAGGTGCTGTATCAGATTTCGTGATGAGCAACTCGGTATATGTAAATACAGGTGAAGATGTTTGTGCATCGCTTGTTGCAGGTCATGTAACAACTTCGCCAGAAACTGCCAAGGCAAAGCCAGTAGACCTATATGTAGAGCGTGTTGTGGCAAAGGTTACTGCAGATGTTGATCCTAATGCCTTTGAGAAAGGCAATGGTTCAAACTGGGATAATACCAAATATGGTACAAAGACAGCTGTAGGTAAAATAGGTGATAATGACGTTTATGCTGTTATCGAAGGCTGGGGCTTGGCAAGTGAGAATGGCAAGGCTGAGATAGAAAAGAAGGTAGACAAAACATGGGCAGATGGAACCTTAGGCATTAACCCTTGGACAACATCCGATTATCACCGTTGTTTCTGGGAAAAATCTGTAGCATTTGATCCAGGCATTGGCGGCAATCAGCCTGTTAATCATAAGTATAGCGATTTGAAGGCCAAGATGAATGACGTATTGTACACATTGCCTAACACTCCTGATAGAAAAGTCACTAATTTGAAAGACAATGATCTGACAAAGTTGGCAGTTGCAGCCACACTAAAATACAAGGATGCTGCCGGCAACTGGCATGATGCTGATATTTGTAGATATAATGGTGTGCAGTTTCTTGGAGTAGACAACTTGAAGAAGCAGGTGGCATTGACATTCTCGCAGTATTATACAAGTACTGATGCTACTACATATACTCAGCTTTCAGCAAGTGATATCGACTTTAAAGATCCTGATGGTACTATGCAACAATATCGTGTAACTCCAACATTGGCAGCCGATCCTGATGGCACAAAGAAGTATTACACCAAGACAACAACTGGTGGCACTCCTACTTTCACAGAGGTTCAGAAATCTACAGTATTGGCAGCCATTGAGGCAGCTAAGGCAGAAATCAGAAAGGGTGGTAGAGCTTACTACTATGTTCCAATTAAGCACCTTGGAAATCCTGGCGAAGTTGCCGAGTATGGTATTGTGCGCAATCACTTCTACAAGATTACCTTGTCAGGTATCAAAGGTTTTGGTACACCGGTATACAACCCAGACCAGGTTGTGAAACCAGTTGTGCCTACATACGATGATACCTACCTTGCAGCACGTGTTCAGGTACTGCAGTGGCGTGTTGTAAACCAGAACGCAAATCTGGGCGAATAAGCTTAATACATCTCTATACATCGTAGGTACGGCTTCGTGCCGTACCCACGATGCCTCTACAACATCCCTCAAAATAATAGTACATACATTATATACTGCTTATATGAGACACTTTAAGTCTATCTTGAACATAACAACCATAGCCACACTCGCTCTATTGTTGACATTCGTCGTTGCTTCTTGCTCGATGATGCACGAGGACATGAGCGGATGCAAGAAGGAACTGAGGGTAAGGTTCGTATACGATATGAACATGAAGTTTGCCGATGCCTTTGCCACACAGGTGAAGACAGTGACCCTTCATGCCTATAACCTCAATGGCGACCTTGTGTTCAAGAAGACCGAGAAGGTGAGCGATATAGCTGCAGCAGGAGGCTATATGACGCTGGATATCGATCCCTGCATTTATACTCTGCAAGTATGGGCAGAGGGCGAAGAACGCCAACCCAACTCATACATATACACAACAAGTGGCGACGCTGCGGGCGACGTCACCAAGCTCGACTGCAAGATAAACCGAACAACGGGCGACATTCAGCACGACCTTACTGCCCTCTACCACGGATACGCCAAGAATGTGGATATGCGTATGCTCGACTATGGGGTAAAGACAGTGGTTGTGCCACTAACAAAGAATACCAACAACGTCAAGGTGGTGATACAGAACGCCATTGGTGTGAAGCTTAACGCCACCGACTTTGACTTCCAGATAGAAGACGACAATGGCTGGCTTGCCTACGACAACACACCCGTAGCCGACCAACCTATAACATATCATCCGTGGTCGCAATACGATGGGGTGGTTAGCTCGGCAAGCGATGCGTCTACACAGGTGTCTGCCGTAGTGGCAGAGATGACCGTAAACCGCCTCTTGGCAAGCAAGAACCCACGCCTTAAGGTGTACAACAACCTCAACAATAAGCTTGTGTTCAGCATCCCCCTCATCGATTACGCCTTGCTCGTAAAGGGCAACTACAACAAGGCGATGACCGACCAGGAATACCTCGACCGACAGGACGACTACAGCTTCATCTTCTTCGTAGACGACCACCTCGACTGGCTAAACGCCACTATATACGTCAACTCGTGGCGTGTGGTGCTGCAGAACGTGGAGATGTAGAGCACGATACTTTATAGAGTGTAGAGACATAAAAACGCGATAGTTGATAATTACAAACAATAGTAATACTTGATGTTATATCATATTAGACATATCCTCCTTAGAGCGGTTGTAGCCCTGACGCTGTGCATGGCGACAACGGCTTGCAATGATGGCGACGGCGAAGACGCTATCGCTATGGAAGATGTGCGCGTCGCCTTCACGCTGTCGGTTGCCGATGCATCGTCGACACGTGCCGCAAACGAGGGGTGGGACAACTACGACCCTAAGCAACCAGGCATAGAAGATGAGAATATGATTAACACAGACGACTTACGTATAGCCATTTGCGACGGTATGGGCAACATCATTGGAGACGTGGAGACAATAAAGGTTATACCAGTAAGCGACCCGTCGGGCACCATGTACGCCATAACCGGTGTGTGGAAGAACGCAAAAGACAATATCGCAAGAGCCAAAAAGATAATGATTGTGGCTAACTGCAATGCTGCGAAACTAAGCACAATCGCCCTACCAGGCTTGACATACAACATAGATACTGAGACAAGGAAATATATACCTATGTGGGGTGTGGCATCGCTGCCCACACTTACCCTTGGCACACAAACCGACCTGACCGAACAAATATATCTGCTAAGAGCTATGGCAAAGGTGAAAGTGGATATGCGCTCGGACATGGCATCGTATGGATATTCCATAGGTAGCATGCACATCAACAACTATAACACTCAAGGATATTGTTTGCCAAAGAACTATAAATCGGCAAATAAGACTCAGGACATACGCTTCGACAATTCGCTAAACGTGGTTGACAGCCGAGAGGCAAGCATAGGATTGACGGATGGAAAAGCAACATACATACCAGAATACGACAATACCAGCACAGGGGCTACGCCATCAACAATAACCGTAGACCTGAACCGTAACGGTAAGCACGAAGGCACTTACACCCTGGAGTTTCGCAATTATGATACCGACGGCAAGCCTACAGGCGCGCCATACGATATTCAGCGCAACCACTACTATACATTCTTGATATACAAAGAGGACGGAAAAATCATTGTTAGCTTGCATGTAAGGAAATGGAATAAGCGCGTATACGACGAAGATATAATAATGTAAAGAATATGAAGAATATTTTGCTTTCGATATTGACACTCATAGCAACTTTGATGCTTTGCTGCTGCTCGACTGACACTAATGAAGAGTCGGCAGAGGAGAGCAAGCCTGTGAGCGTGCGCATAAATATTTCTGCATCTGCAGGCGGAGCCTTGTCACGAGGCAGCGGAGAGCTGGAATGGACCGACGACAATAGTGACAAGGGAGAGATGATGAATAATTGCTTCATCATTATCGTGCAGGACGGCATTATCAAGAATCTGCTTGTTAGCGAAGACTATACTGAGGAGAAAAGCTGGGTTGGAACGCTTACGGCAAAAATAAAGCCAGGCGAGACAACTTTTTATTCGTTTGCCAACATAAAGCCGGAGGATGTGGGAATAGACTCGAAAATAGACTATTCCACCACCAACACTCCTCTACCTACAGGTTTCGACAGCAAGCTATATAGCGTGAAAGGCAATGTGCTTACGGCAGCCGACTTTCCGAACGGAATACCTATGAGCAATAAGCAGACCATAGAGATAAAGAAGACTACTGCCGACCTGAATCTCGAAGTGATAAGAATGGTAGCTAAGGTGAAGCTGAAGATAACAAACGACACGCCAAACGAAATAAAGTTGAGGAGTGTGTCGCTAACAGATATTACCAAGAACGAGGCAAACAATCTATATCTGCTGCCTGGCAAGGATAATGGCACAGCCGTGGAGCCAAATCTAAATCCATCGGCATCGAAGGAGGACTACGTGATAAATCTCAACCCTGAGGTGGTGGTGGAGGCAAAGACTACGACTCCGAAGATAATATCATTCTATGTGAACGAGTCGGTAGCAGAGAATCCAAACTATTTTGTAGTGGGCGTAAAGACCGATCATGCCACGATGAACCTACGTGCAGCACTATCAAAATGGAACACCATATCACGCAACGACTATTTGGAGATACCTATAAAGCTAAACAACTATAGAGTGAGATTTAAGGTGGAGCAGTTTACAGCTATTGGCGTATTGCCCGAAGTGGAGCAAAACGACGAGAAGCTTACCATAAGATTTAAGAGCTATGGCGAGTTTCATCTTATCCCTTATGTTGTGCGCTTAAGCGATGGTGTAGAGCTAACTCCGGGTACCGATAGCGCAAACGGATGGTTGTTTGATGGATGGCAAATGCAGAAGATGGTGCCAGATGGTGCTGAGGGAGTATGTATTTACGACCGCATGCCTGTGGCTGTACCATCACGAAAGACCATAGAGGGCGTGGTGGGCAATCGAAATGGCTATGCCATTCACCAGATACTGATAGGCATAAAGAATTTGGAGTATGACATTCCGTACAGAGTGGAAATAATAAAAGAATAAATCTGCTTGATATAATATGATAAAGAGGTTTAGATATATATATGTATGCTTGATAGCGGTGTTGGCATGTTATGTCAGCACAAGCGTTAGTGCCCAGAGTGTGTTTGCGCATTATAAAGGCGTGAACAATCTGGACTATATCAACGGTATGCAGCAGGTGCACGAGTATGAGTATACATACTATGTAACGGGAGGTAGTGAGATAGACTTACCATTGCCGTTTGAAAATTATACTACAGAAAGCGATAAAGACAACGAGCCTAAAGGCTACATCAGATGGTACGACTATAATACAGACATGGCTAATCCACGACTCTCTGTATATAACAAAACAAACTTGGAAGAGGTCAATGACGAAAACGGCAAAGCACGTGGATTGTTTGCATGGAAAAATAAGACAAACAGCGAACCTTATGGTCCAAGCCGTAATAGAGTTGGTGTGAAGTATACTGCGCCTACCGATGCCGATGACGCTACATGGAAAGGTGAAGATGTGGCATGCGATGTGAGCAAATATACAGACTTTGATCCTGTGACACGTTACCACTTTTTCCAATATTACCAAGATTTCCGACATGAGCCTACATTGCAGATACGCTATATCTTCCATATCCGCCCGGCAAAGGCTATGGCAGAGAATATTATAAAAACAACAGCTACCGACCTTCGCACCGCAGACTCTGACTTGACGATAGAGGACAACCACCGTATTGTGTTTGGAGCAAAGGATGGTGATGCGAAAATGTCGGTACGCGTAAATTATAAACCGAGCAATTATTTCTTTTATCCTCTAAAACCAAACGATGGTAAACCAAGGCATCTTTTCTCTTCAGACGAAGCGCATAGCATAAAACAAGCCGACTACGACAAGAGCACACTATATAATGCCAATGGATTTGTATGGCTTGCCTATGACGAGACAAAGACAAAGTATACTGTGTTGTTATCACATGGTACTATACAATTGCACAGTTTCACTTCCATGAACGTATTAATGACTAACGGAAATGGTTGGAAAAACTTGGATGGAACTCCTGCTACGAAACCAAATATAACATTCGGTAGTATAGTGTATCTTGTGGCTTACGCCTACTATAATGATATCTCTATAAAAGCTCCAATAGCCAGTTTTGAGATTCTATATCAGAACACTTATCCCAAGACGATGCAGCAGCTGATAGATGATGGCGACAATGAGCGTACACTTGCCTATTTTGAATCGCACTATAAGCAAGCAACAAAGCCTATATCGTTTGACGATGATAATGACAAGCTTACCGTGGTGGCTCCTACAAAGGAGAACAATATGGCACGTTATGCCTCAAGATGGGACAGACGTGCATATAGCTTTGTATATCCACAGTTGCGCGACCAAGCATGCCCTGGTAGGTACGCTTTAATACATGGTGAATATGGATTGTTTAAGAGTGCTAACTTGGATGGAGTATCAGACAAGAAGCAAACTACAGCGGCAGGAAATACTTTATACAGTTGGAATGCTTCTGGCAATCTTTATGACCGTACTTATGCTATAACTAACGGCAAACAGTATGGATACTTTCTCTATGTGGATGCATCAGACGAAAGCCGACAGATAGCTTCTATCGACTTTAAGGCTGACCTTTGCTCGGGAGCACGTCTGATATTCTCGGCTGCTGTTACTGACTTTACAGCTTCTTCTGCTCCAGTACAACCTCAGGTGCTGTTCAAACTATATGGCATCATAAAGGATGAGAACGACAAGGTGACTCATCAGCGACTGCTGACATCATTTACATCTGGCGACTTTGCCTCTAACACAAATGGTGGACGACAGATAGGTACATGGTTTCAGGTGTATAGCCGAATAGTGATGAGAAAGAATTCGGGAGTGGAAAACTATTCCGACTTCCGTATTGTGCTCGAAAATATGTGTTCGGGTACTTATGGTGCCGACTATGCCATTGACGATATTCGACTATATATTCAGCATGCTAAGGTGGACGTGCTGCAGAATCAGCCTGCTTGTCCTAATGATAAGAGCGGAAGCATAGCAAACGACAAGATTACACTTAAAATAACTTCGCACTACGAAAATGTGCAGGCTATAACAGGTGTGGGCAAGGAGTCGAAGCTGTTTTATCGAATATCCGATATGGATGGCAATCCGTTTGCGGGCATCGATTATAATGGCGACGGTACGGCTGACAAATATGGCGTGGTAACTATACCTGCCAACTATGATGCTTCTTCTTCGGCGTTTGAGATAGACCCTGAGGGACATGTAAAATTGATAATAGCCAACAGGCACTTCAACTTGCCTTTGGGAAAGAAGTTCTATGTTTCGGTGGCTTATCCTGATGCTGATGGCAATCCCGATGAATGGGGTAAGTATACTGATGCATGCTCATCATATAGCGAGGAATTCAGTATTGTGCAGCAGAAGGTGGCTATATCTGATGCCAACGGAAGTGTGGTTACTACGGTGAGAGTGTCGTGCGACGGCAATAGTACGCCTGATGTGGATATTAATGCAAAGCTCGAAACTGCCGACAATGTGGGCGGTGGTTCTATCTTGCTTAATAACGTGAAATTTGACTGGTTTGTGGGAACAAATGATGGCGCAGATAATAAGTTTTCTTCTATCACAGGATTGCAGGAGGCTTTAGGAAAATATCGCGCTATTTATAAATCTGCAACTTCTCTTAATGCAGCATTCCAAACATCTAATCCTGCCGACTATGCATTGCTTAAAAAATATATCGCTGGCGTAGATGGCGAGGGAACATTGGTATTGGCGGTAAGCAATAGTCTTACGGGGTATAAGTTTAAGCAGGTGGGAACATACAAGATAGCGGCTGTTCCTATTGCAACTTCAATAAAGCAGGGAACCGTGACTTACGAAATATGTCCAGACCCTATGTACTTCACTATTCGTATTGTGGAGGATGGTCCGAAGCTTATACTTGGTTTCGACCAAGTGGCTTATCCTACCGACGACCGTGCCGTGCGCATCGGTTTGCCACAAATAAGGGAGATGCTGAACAAGGAGGATAATGGCATGCTGATATTGCCGGTGGCTGATCTTAATAATGGAAATGACAAGAATATTGAGATTAAGTTCCGTGATGAATCGAACGTATTTATCTCCGACACCAACGACCCTACTTTCACTTCGACAAAACAGATTATTGGTAAGTTGAAAGAAAAAACTTTGGCAACAGGAACAAAGGCATTGGGACTGGTGTTTGATGATAATGTCTTGGATATTCTGCATGAAGGATATTGGTATGAGCTGAACTTCTCGTATGAACTGCATAATAGTAGTTCGACAGCTGCATGTCCTGGCGATTTGTTCATAACGTTAAAGGTGGTGCCAGAGTATCTTACATGGTTTCCTACCGTTGCAAACAAGCTTAATGCCAACTGGAACAACGATCTTAATTGGAAGAGATCTACGGCAGCAGAGCTATACGACAAAAATTATGAAGACTATGGTGAGGCTACTTATGGCAATACAGCTAATAGCAGCTTGACAAGACAGCAGGCTTATACGCCAATGAAATTCTCGAAGGTTGTTATACCTGAAAACAAGTTGGTATATCCGGGACTTGGCAATATCGTATACCGTGTGGGTAACGATATCGCTACGAAGTTGACAAACTTTAAGGGCGAGGAGGCTACATCGGGTATTGCATACGACTTTGTGGTGTCTTGGGATAATACAGCCGACCATTCTACTGACGGAAAAGGAACATTTAAGTGTGAGACTTTCCATGGTAACCTCTGCGACCAGATTTTCTTCAAAGCACGAGCAGAGCTGCTCAATCAACAATACCTTATATATAATAAGGCGTATGTGGAGAAAGAGGTGGCTCAGAATAAATGGAATATTATCTCTACACCATTGAAGGATGTATATGCGGGCGACTTCTTTGTGCCATTAACAACAGGTAGGGAAGACACAAAAACAGCTTTCCAGACTATGAACTTCGGAGAGACTTCAGATAATAGAGTATATGCTCCAGTATATCAACGCAACTGGGATAGTAATGCCACCCAGGTAGTAGATGGAGTTACTAATTATGAAGCTCATGACTATAATGGCACAAATATCAGTATTGATACTATTTCAGATGTTTCGATGAATGTTGAGTCGCTATATTGGAGCCATGTATACAATAAACTCGACGAGAAATATGAGAAAGGAAAGGGCTTTGCACTAAAGGCTGGCGACCAGTATAAACAGTTGTCGCCAAAATGGCTCTTCCGTCTGCCAAAGGAGGATGTGGAATATAAATACTTCAAACCAGATGGCTGGTATTCCGACCAAAAGGTTACTCTCAAAAAGGATGCTCTCTATAGGCTAAATGTGCTAACATCTAATGAGCCTGGCTTGTTGGGCGAAATCTCTCAGCCGCTCACAGCCAACACTCATCGCAAAAACCTATACTACATAGTGGGCAACCCTTATACAGCATCGCTTAGTATGTATCGATTCCTAAACGGAAACCCGAGCTTTGAGCGTAAGGTGTGGACTTTAGTAGATGGTGTTCTTAAGGCACATAGCGTGCCAGAGGGTACATACAACCGCAGTCAAGATTATATCATTGAGCCAA
>ERZ1026901.1673-NODE-1673-length-12097-cov-4.509716_pt1 | contig 12097 bp, 7 predicted proteins | sample MGYA00380179_ERZ1026901 | MGnify/ENA primary metagenome ERZ1026901 (study PRJEB33269, sample SAMEA4719815) | human gut metagenome | biome: human-associated habitat; feature: organic feature; material: feces | place: Cameroon | collected 2013-10 ... | reverse complement strand
TTTGCCCACAAAATTACATGAAAAAAGCCTAATACCAAAATTTATTTTGCCAAAACACCGCCTAATACCAAAATCTTTTTTGCGTATTTACACCCTAATACCAAAATCTTTTCTGCAGATTTACACCCTAATACCAAAAATTAGTGGTATCTTTGTTGAAAAATTACAATAGTGAAGAAGGTAATACGTAAAAGATAATTTATGATAACAAGATGCTACCTTGAAATAACCAATGTTTGTAATCTCGATTGCGTGTTTTGCCCTAAGACCACGAGGGAGAAGCACACACTTACGTTGGATGAGTTTGAACTGCTGACCGACCGGCTTAAAGGAGAGATTAAGTTCCTTTACTTCCACCTTATGGGCGAACCTTTCCTTCACCCTCTGCTGCCACAGTTTATACTAAAGGCCAAGCAGAAGGGATTTGTACCTGTGCTTACCACCAACGGCACACTGCTTAGCAAGCGCACCGACATGCTTGACTCCCTACCCCACAAGCTGCAGATATCCTTACACTCGCACGAGGGCAACGGCAAGACCAACCTGCAAGAGTACATAGACGAGGTGATGACGTTTGCCAAGGAAGCTGCCCATAGAGGATGTGTCGTTGTGCTGCGCCTATGGAACGAGGGTGGACACAACAGTATGAACGACACCATACTTAATTTGATAGCCAACCACATACCACAGCCGTGGGTCAAGAGATACGACGGATGGAAACTCGCCGACTGCCTATACATAGAGAACGACAATATGTTTGAATGGCCCGACCTTCAACACGCCACATACGACGAGGAGGTGTTCTGTCATGCACTGCGCAATCAGATAGGCGTCCTTGTCGACGGAACCGTTGTGCCTTGTTGTCTCGACCATAACGGCGACGTCAACTTGGGCAATTTGTTTGAAGAAAGCTTGGAGCATATCCTCTCCTCGCCACGGGCCTCCGCTCTTTACAACGGATTTACCAACCACACCGCCGTTGAGCCCTTGTGCCAACGCTGCGGCTATTCGGCAGTGGCTAAGAGATTCAGGAAATAGTTTTGAGCCACGCCCATCAGCGATGGGCGTGGCTCTTGATTTATACCTTTATAACAGGTACTCTTATACCTTTATATCCGGTACATTTTATAGCTTAACCTTGTATGTGCTGATGCTGTCGGTACCAATAACCTTGACAACATATACACCCTTGGCAAGACCATTGACAGCCTCAGACGGTGTGGCCTGTGCCTTGTCTACAACGATATGGCCGGCAAGATCGTACACCACGATGCGAGCGGCATTAGCTGGTATAGCGGCAATGCCAGAAGCAACTGTGTTGTTTACCGACAGAGCGATGAACTTATCGGCTGCTCCACGAGATGCCAACTTGACGTAAGCCTCATGCACTCCCACCTCCGAAGAGTTGAAAGCTACGCTGAACGAACCGCCAGCAGCATCGAGCGAAGAAGCAGAGAGCTTAAACTTCGACTTGTTGGCACCGCCTAAGCTCAGCTTAACAGGCTCGGCAAGATTCTCTGTTGTAACCTTGACAACGTCAGACATAGCATCCTTGTCCACCTGGGCAGTAAAGGCAAGCTGCAACACGCTTGGACGTATAACCGGGATATCGGTGCGTCCGTATGTAACGTCGTCCACGTAGTAGGTAGCCGAGTTGAGACGACCACGTGTACCTGTAAACTTGAAGCCCATAAACATTACGTCTGGCAAGTCGTATTCGGCAAGGTCGAGATGATACTCATACCACTCGCCGCTCTGATCCTTTGTGCATGGCAACACGAGATCTACAGGCTGTACATACGGCTCGTTGTCCTGCATATCGAGGTAGCAAAGCTCCAACTTATCTGTCTGTCCGTCCTTCAAGTAGTCGCCACGTACACGGAATGTAAACATCTTCGACTTTGCGTTCTTTAAGTCGAGGGCCGGTGTAACGAGTAATACCTCCATCGGTGTCTCTTCGCCATCAGCCACCTTCGAGTCGTAAGGTGTAACCTTAGCAACATTCTCGCCTACCGATTCGTCGTTGTCGGTGAACGAATAGCCCCACCAAGCACGTGTGCCCTTGATGGCGGTGTTGGTCCAACCCTCAAACTTTAACGGCTTGTTGCGGTCGGTAGCCTTGTCGAATGTCTCGTTGAGCAGCTTCACTGGCGATGCTGTGCTAAGCGCAAAGTCGTCGCCCTCCTTTGTCGGGTCGGTCTGTGTACCTTCTGTAGCCACACCCTGGATAGGCACAACGATGTCTTCCATACCAAGAGCCGAGATGATGAGAGCGTTGTCGAAGGTTCCGGCTGCAGTAGGAGCGAACGTCACCTTAACCACATTCTTCTGTGCCTTCATAAGCATAGTGTTGTTCACGCGGAACACACCAGGTGTCTTGACGGCAATCTTTCCGAAGTCGGGCAGACCAGATGTTGTTATTTCAAGAGTCTGCTCCTGTGTCTCGTTCGCCTTAGCCTCAAACTTGGCAAGTGCAGTAGGATTGAGCGTAGCCTTAGGCGGATTCTGCTCGTCGATAGCATAAGCGTTGATAACGAGAGTCTGAGAGAGTTCTGGCAAGGCAGCGCAATCAATAAAGAGGTTAGCCTTGTGCTTAGCCACTGTAGTAGGTGTGTAGAAAACGATGACATCAGTCTCGCTTGAGCCCTTCTCTATCTTGGATGTAGACAGGCTGAAGTGCTTGCTTCCGGTACCGGTAAGCTCGAGCAATATAGGAGCAGTCAGATTCTTTGCCGAGATGTGTATATTGGCAGCCTCAACTGTCTTGCCTATAAATCCAGCCACAAGCCCAACCTGTGGCAGTGTAACCTCGAACGATGCAGGTCCCTGTGCGGCAGCCGCAACATCGTCGGCACCACGCGGCGCGATGATGAGCTGTGTCTCTGAAGCCGATGTCAGTATGCCCGTAAGCTCAACTTCGTCGGTAGGTATGCTCTTGCCAATGAGTGTGGTGTTCTTGAAGATGCGCACCTTTGCCTCGTTGGTACCGTCGGTTACAATGGGCTGTGCCATGCCTTGGGCAAACACTGCGTTCTCTGCAACATCCTTAAACTTAACGCCCTTAACCTTTACAAGCTTTGCCACATAATTCTGAGGAGCAGCCTTCAAGTCTGCCAACGACACCTCTACCGGCTCTACTGTGTTGCCCTGAGAGAGCACCTTGCCCATATTGACATTGAACGGAACGGCATACAAGGTACCAAACGACTTCTGCAATCCAAAGATTGTGCCTGTAATGCGGTCGCCAGCCTCAACATCCGAGGTAAGCATATCATACTCGTCGACAACAGATATGCCTGCTGTAGCGTCTTGCAGATAATATGTAGCATGTGCGCTACCCTTGTCTACATACAGCACGGTAGCCTCGCCAGAATAGCGATAGGTTATACCAGCGTCTGGATCCTCGCTGTACAAAGCCTTTAATGTGGATATAGCGGCGGGGCTGAAGCCCTCCCACGACACTTGTATAACGACATCATTTGCACCCTCGCTCTTGAGGGTCAAGGTAGCGTTCTGTGTACCTTCAGTATAGACAACCTTAACGTTGAGCTTGGCTCCGTCGCCACTCATAACGTCGTCTTTCGACAATACGGCAGGCGTAACTGTAACGGCAGGCGACGACGATTCTACAGAGATGTCGCCAGTGAGGTTGGCTCCAGTAATAGTAAGGTCCTCGCTATACTCGTCGCCGGTATAGACGTTGCCTAAAATGAGCGACTTCTTCGAAGCCTTGAATGTAGGTGTGGTGTCCTCTGCCTGCTGACCGAACAATCCGCCATAAGTAGTGCTAACACGTACGGATGCCACATTAAGCACAGGTGCTAATGCAGAGTAGGTGGCACCCTGACGCAACTCTATACCTTGCAGACCATAATTCGTAACACCGCCACCTGTGTGGTTGATGCCGTCGATTACGGCACTTGGTGTCGTTGGCTCGCTCTTGAAGCTTGCCGGGTTGACATAAAGGTATACATTGTCTTTGCCTTGCTCCGTAGCGTTGATTTCGTAGCGCATCACCACTAAGTAGGTCTTACCGAGCTTCAATGGCTCTGCGGCATACGCTGGATTGGCACCACCACGCTCAACGCCAATCTTTACCTCATCGGTATTGTCGGCAGGAGCAAAGAATATGCGTCCAAACTCATTTGGAGACTTTCCTTCCTCAAGGGCTATCCTTTTTGTTCGTGTCAAAAGTGACAATGAGTAGACTTTTCCAGTTGGCTGCTTCTCTACATTAATAAGAGCCGAGAAGTAGAGATTGCCCTCCTTTATACTTGCGTCGTCCTCGGCAAAACGCAACATAAGATCCTCTGCACTCTTGGCTTCACTAAGACGCACGCTCTTGCCGTCTGTCTTTTCATAATATCCGGGATAAGTAAGGGGTGTCTTTACTACCTGGATGGGGGCCTCTGGATTAGAGCCAAAGTGCATCCATCCGCCCTGTTCAAAGAGATTGCCTTCGGGATATTCGAAGTCGTCGCGAAAACTAACCTGTGCCGCAACCATTGACGGCAAGGCAAAAAGGCTGACTAACAGCAGGACTATCCATGCCGTAGCAGCCTTTTTAATCTTGTAGAAATGCTTCATGTTAATGGTTTTTTAAGTAAAACGTAAATGATAATCTCTATTTATGTATATAATTTGCAAATATACATAAATAAATATTAATCACCAACAAAAACGATGAAGAAATCTACAAATAAGTATCAAATTGTTATTTTACCATTTCCAACTCTATCACCTTGTCGATGTCGGTAGGCACTTGGTCGAGGTAGAGCACTACCCCACCCTCGCACTTCTGCATACGTACGGGCTTGCGCGACACATAGTCGAGAGCCTTCTTGATGCGTGTTGTGCCTGTGGGCAGATAGAGAGCCTTGTCCTTGAGGTTGAGGATGTGTACAAAGAGGCGGTTCTGTTTCTGCGTCGTGGCTCCCCAATCGTGCGGAGCAACGATGCCGCCACGTGTGCCGTGAATGGTCTCGCCGTATATGTCCATCCACTCGCCCACCTTCTTCAGACGGTCTACGGCTACCTCGGGCAGACATCCGTCGGGCTGCGGACCAATGTTCATAAGCAGGTTGGCGTTGCGTCCGGCTGCCTTTACGAGATAATGGATGAGGGTCTTGGGCGACTTATAGTTCTGGTCGGTAATCTTGTAGCCCCACATTCCGTTCATCGTCTCGCAGGTCTCAAGAGGCAACTGCGATATCTGCTGACCCGACAATCCGGCTGAGTTCTCGCCGGGAAGGTCGCGCTCAAACATCTGGAAGTCTTCTCCCTCGAACGGGGTCTGATGGTGGTTGTTGCCTATAAGGCACGCCGGCTGAAGACTGTGGATAAGCTTGTACTGCTCGGGCAGACGCCAGTCGAAGGACGGATTGTTGTCCTGGTCCCACCATCCGTCAAACCAGATGGCACCCACTCTGCCATAATTGGTGAGCAACTCGGTGAGCTGGTTGTTCATGAAGGTGTAGTAGGAGTCCCAGTTTTGAGCCTCCTTCGGTCGGCCTGTACCCAAGCCGGTGCGTCCTAAGGGGGCATCCTCACGCTGCCAGTCGATGTGCGAATAGTAGAAGTGGATGTCGATGCCCTGACGGTGGCACTCGTCTGCCAGCTCCTTTACGATGTCGCGCTTAAAGGGTGTAGCGTCCACAATGTTGTACTTGGACCACTTGGTGTGGAACATCGAGAAGCCCTCGTGGTGGCGTGTGGTGAAACAAATGTACTTGGCACCCGATGCCTTAATAGCCGACACCCACTCTTTGGCATTGAAGCGCGAGGGGTAGAAGCCTCCGGCAAGCTTGGCATACTCCTTATAGTTGAGGTCCTTGTTGGTCATAGTCCACTCGCCGGTGGCCAACATAGAGTAGAGACCCCAATGCAGGAAGATGCCAAACTTGGAATCCTGGAAATGGCTTCGAGCCTCAAGATTCTCCTTGGTAGGCTGATAGTGTTGTGCCGATTGCGCCGAGACGCCCGTAAGCGACAGCGCAAAGAGCACAGATGTCAAAAGTTTTCTCATAGATTGTAAGTATTTTAAGTGTATTGTCTTATCGTTGCCACATCTGCTTAGAAGTGGAGCTTGGTGCCTATGCTAAGGCGCAGCTCGCCGTCGGCAGGATGGTCGGAGTGAGCAGCCTCTATCTTCTTGGTGTATATAGTGGCAGATGGCTCGAGGTATATCTCCACCATAGGCGACAGACGCAAGCCTGCCTGTACGGCTCCGTTGAGTCCGGGTGCAAGGCGTGTGTCGCGTCCACGCTCCGAGCTAATGCCCAGCTGTGCTCCAGCCAAGCCCGTAAGCTGGAACAGCTTGTCTTCTGTTGGCTCGCCGGTAACGGCACTGCGGAGGTTGAGCATATAGTCGGCATGCAGAGCTGTGATGCTCTGGTTGTGGCGCTTATGCCAGTGCTGCACCACGGTGTTGCTTATGCCAGCATGTATACCGCTTGCGTGGTTGAACCAATGGCCAAAGGCAGCATCCGTAACAAAGCTTAGGCGCTGGGCACCACCAGCCGTATTTACATTGCCGGTATATATGCCTGTGCCAATGCCCAAAGACACAAAGTTGGCTGCCGAGGGCTTGCCGGCAAGGTCGGTGCTGTGCGGCTTGCGCTGCATATTATATTCGATGCCTATCATAGCCTGCGGCTGTATACGCAGCGAGCGGCTATCCTTCCACAGCGGCGACATACTGTACGACACTGTTGGCTCTGCCGTAAGGCTGAACGACGGCGACAGCCTCAACGCTGCCTGTACACCGGCATGAACGTCGGCAGCCAGACGTGTGGACGGACGGCGGTAGGCTGCACCTATACTTGCGCCTGCCACGGTGCGTATGGCGAGCAAGCGTGCCTGGTCGCAACCATACGAGAGGGCTGTGAGGTCGGTAAGCCAGTCGGCAGACACCGTAGCTTGGGCATATCGCTTGCCCCCGTCCACTCTGCCCATCATGCCCTGCACTCCAGCACGCCATCCCAAGAGAGGAGCCTTCCAGCGGGTATATGTAAGGCGTGCCACAGGCATATAGCTGTGCCAGTTGTCGTAGAACGAGAGCGGTGTGGTAAGACCTGCCGACAAGCCTATGCTGCTGTTGCTGAAGGCATCGGCACGTTCGCCCCTGTGTGCCGGGCGTGCCTGTGCGCCATTGTAAGTATATACAAGACCTGCCATAAGCGACGCAGCGGCGTCGTAGCGGCGGTACGAGTTGACTGAGGGTGCCCAACGCTCGTTGTACACGTCAAGACGTGGCTCAAGGAAGAGGCTGAAGGCACTCGACAACTTGAGGTTGGCTTGCATGCCGGCACCCACACCCCAGGTGTGCCTGGCTCCATAATTGCGCTCGGTAGAATAGTTGTAGCTTGCACCCACTATGCCGTTGACCCAAAACATACGGTCAGGATTCACTCCGCCGAAGAGGTTGTTGAGGTTGAGCATATAGTCGAGCTGCGTACCAATGGCCTTAAGGCGATTGGTAGAAGGCAGACGGAAGGTTGTGGCATTGAACGAGAGGCGCACAGCGTTGCTTGCGCTGAACCACTTGCCTATGCCTACAGCCGTGCGCATACCTATGTTGTCGTCCCAAGTAGAGGGATGTGCATTGGCAAGAAAGGCAGGTCCGGCTGCGGCACTTACAAACAGTCCGTCCTCAAACGAGCGTGGTGCTGCCTTGCCTGCGGCATTGGTGCGCACGTCGGGCAGACGATAGCCAAAACCCAAGAGCACTGTTCCGACGGGGCGGTAGCCATGCCATGTAAGCGCCTGTGTGGCGTCGTCCTGCATCAATCCGAGACGAGGCTCTATATAGAAATAGGTGAAGGGCGACATTGCAAACTGCCCTCTGAAGCCCAAGTGTGCTCCATATCCATGCGCGTCAATGCCTTCGTTGCGCGAGAAGGTATAGTCGAAGCCAGCTATGCCGTACAGCTCTACGGGGCGCTGGGTATAGTTGTTGCCTGGCTGGGCAAGCGCGGTGATATTGAGCAGATAGTCGAGGGATGTTGTGACGTACTTAAGTTTGGTGTCGCCGATACGCATTATGCCTCCATCGGCAGCGAGACGCACGCCGTGTTCGGGCGAAATCCAGTCGCCTATACCAATAGCCATGGTTGGTCCGGGCTTCATATCGCCACTTCCGAGGAGATTGAAGCCAGCGCCAAAGTCAAGAAACAGGTGGTCGAAGGGCTTCTTGTGCTTATAGTATTTAGCCACACGCGGACGTTGCAGCATATAGTTGAGCGCGCTGCCTTCTACCTGTGCCGCAGCCGGTAGAGCCACACTGGCAGCCAAAACCGTGCATACGGCAAATAGATATATGTTTTTCGTTGAAGATTTCATAATCAGTTGTTTTTATCCATATTAAGCAAATCGTTCACATCGCCGTCCACAGTGGCTACAGTCTTGAGCGAGGCATCCATGCTGAATGCCTTCTTTAGCTCCTCGTAAGCGTCTATCGGACGGTCGGCACGGTTAAGGCAGATGGCGCGCAGATAATGCGACACGGCATCGTCGTCGGGCAGATTGACACACTGCTGCAGAGCCTCCTTGTTGCGTTTGAGGGCAAGAAGCATAACCACCTCGTTGCGGGCACTTGTGCGTGCAATGGTGGCATAGTTGTCGGCACAACGTCCGTTGAGGGCGTCGTTTACGGCAAGGAGCATACTGGTGGCATCGTTGCGGTCGACAAACTGCGACAGCGAGTCGGCCTCGGTGTACTGTCCGCCGTCGAGCAAGGCTATCATCTGGTTGACATTAAGCTCTTGCGGAGCACGTGCTCCGGCAAACTTGCGCAGCAACGAGGCGTCGGAGCGGTGCGTGTTGATGAGGTGTGCCTCAAGGTCGTTGGCTGCTGCAAGATACGACGGGTATATCTCGATGGCTTGGCGCATCATCTTCTCGCGCTTGTCGGCGTCGGTCTCGGCACGGTACAGCTTGAAGTACTCGAAGCGTGTGAGCTTGGTGTAGTCGTCGTTGTACATCTGGCGTATCTCGTCGTCGGTCAAGGAGCGGTATATAGAGTAGCGCAGCACGTAGTCGACACGGCGCAGCATAGGCAGATACTTGCCCTCCAACAGCTGTCGGTAGAACGGCAAGCCATAGGCGGCATGGCTCTTCGAGTCGTTGCTGCGGAAGCGCGACAGGCGCTCTTCGGTGCGGTCGGCCTCCTCGTTGTTGCCTCCGGCGCGCATAAGGGCTATAGCCTCATCCCATGTGGCAACCCTTGCATTGCTCTTGAAGTCGACGTTTTGGCGCATACTCTCGGGCAACTGGCTTCGCAGATAGTTGAGGGCGAAGTTCATACGCTGCTGTGCAAGCGCCATATTGCGCTTGTATGTACCGTCCGGCGACGACTGGCCGCTAAGCTCCAAGCCGCTAAGCGTGGCACCCTCCGAATGGGATATATCCTCAATCTGTTGGCGCATGCGTGCTATCTCTGCCATATTCTGCGGATCGTCGGTCTTAAACTTTGCCTTGCCGATGGGGAACTGCAACTTAACCTCGCCGTGGGTGTCGCGCAGCTGCACCTCAGGCTTGGGCAAGAAGGCAGGGTCGATGGTTTCGGAAGCCTTGAAGTTGTAGTCCAGCCAGCGCAGAGGGTTGACGGTTCCGCGTGCTATGATGGTGGTGTCGCGGTAGAGTATGCGGTTATAGTTCTCTATAGCCATATACACGTCGCACGAGTATTCGTCCTTGACATGCTCCACATACACCGAGTCGCTGTAGCCAATGATGTCGTTGGTGCGTCCCTTCTCGCGCATCTCGTTGGTCTTTACCGTAACCCACTGGGCAAGAGGGTCGCCCTCCTTGGTGTCGTTCATGTTGAAATTGTATAGACGGTCTTGCGTGCGGTTGTACTCGCGGGCGTCGTACACCATTGGGCGCATCAGCTGCAAGGTGCCTTTGGTGACGTTGTGCAGCACAGGCTGTACCACAAGACGGGTGTCGTGGCCGAACATCTCACGTGGCACACGCACACGGGTGCGCACCGTAAGGTAGTTGCCCTTGACCTCGATGTCGGTTGGCTCGGGCATAATGCGGTCGGTAATGCGCTTGGTAGACACCATAATCTCGCCTAAGGAGTTGTCGCCGTCGTCAAGCATTACATTAATGGTAGAGCGTCCCTTGACCTTAACGTCCTGCGACTTGGCACCCACCATGGAGAAGCGCAGGGTGGCATTGGACGACACATTGGCTGCATAACGGCCGTCGGCGTCGGTGGTGGTGATAAGTCGGCGTGTAGCCACATCGGTGATATTGACACCCATAAGAGGCTCCTTGTCCGACTTAGACAGTACCAATCCGCTTACTCTTATTACGCCCTGTGCCACGGCTACGGTTGAGCCAAGCACCAGCACAAGCGCCACTGCCACCATACGCAGCACGTGGCAAAGGCTCGGGGATGATATGTTTGCGTTAGATTTCTTCATCGCTTACTATTATTTAATAATGTATACAAATGTGGCACCAACCTTTATTGGAGCCCACTGCCACTTCTTTACATTAACCTGCTCGGGCTCGGCACTGCCCTTGGCATACGACTTCTCGTGGCGATAGACCTGTCCTGCACCTATGGTTGCCTCAAGGCTCCAATGGCGGCTCAGCACAAAACTATAGCCATACGTCAAGCCTGCACCAAAGGCGTCGCCCTTATGACAGGCTTGGTCCTTGGTGATGTCGTAGTTGGCACCAATGCCAGCCAAGCCGATGAAGTGGCCAGCCTGCGGACGCGCACTAAACCAGTAGCGCATCTCTGGTGTGAACATTATAGCGTTGACGTCGTTCTTGCCAACGTTAAGAAAGCTGTATGTTCCCTCAAAGTTGAATGTCAGGTGGCGGTTGACACGTAGCTCAACGCCAAGGTTTGGACTCATAGCCGCCCAATACAGAGCGTTGGTCTTCAACCCAATGCGCTGGGCATTAGCCGTAAATACACTAAACAAAACCGCCAATGTAAAGACAGCGCGCAAATGATTTTGCACAAGATGTTTTAACTTAATGTTATCCATTCGTGATTATTATTTTACTTGTGATATGCAAAAGTACACATAAAGGTGCTAAAAACCTACGCTAATTAGGAAATAATAAGTAATTTTGCAGCGTGCCAGACGATATAGGCACCAATACAAGCAAACATAGAATTATTATTATGAAATTATTGAAGAATAGAACCACTGCAATAGTAATGCTTGCAGTGATTTTTGTAGCAACCACACTATTCTGTACCACTGCTATGGCAGCCCAACCTGCCACCGCAGCCGACGACCCTACGATGACCGAGCTTATGCAGAACGATGGCGGAGGGTTTCACCAGGTGCTCAAGACCAAGTTTATTGAGGGCAACGCCTCGTTTATGTCGCTTGTTGCCATAGCCTTGGTGCTTGGCTTGTCGTTCTGCATAGAGCGCATATTGTACCTCAGTCTGTCGGAGATTAACGCCAAGCGCTTCATGGCTTCGGTAGATGCCAAGATAGCCGAGGGCGACATCGAGGGCGCAAAGACGCTGTGCCGCGACACTCGCGGACCAGTGGCTTCAATCTGCTATCAAGGTCTGCTGCGCATATCTACACCTATTGAGGACATAGAGCGGTCGGTGGCAGCGTATGGTTCGGTTCAGGCTGCCAACCTTGAGCGTGGCTGTTCGTGGATAACGCTGTTTATAGCCATGGCTCCGTCGTTGGGATTCCTCGGCACGGTGATTGGCATGGTTATGGCGTTTGAGCAGATACAGCTGGCTGGCGACATCAACCCAACCATCGTTGCGGCTGGTATGAAGGTGGCGCTCATCACCACTATCTTCGGCATTATTGTGGCATTGATACTGCAGCTGTTCTACAACTATATACTATCCAAGATAGACCACCTTACAGCACAGATGGAGGAGAGCGCCATAACGCTGCTCGACACTGTACTGAAATATAAAGAGAAGCACAACGCTGCATTGTAGGAACTTAATCTTCGTAATGCAGGAACTTCATCTTCATATCATAAAGAATAAAAAAAGGAGACATCGGATTTGAATTTTCAAATTCCTTTGTCTCCTTTATATTTTAAAAAGGGCCGCCCAGTGATGTGATGAAACTCCGAGTATACAAGA
>ERZ1026901.1671-NODE-1671-length-12109-cov-4.822300_pt1 | contig 12109 bp, 9 predicted proteins | sample MGYA00380179_ERZ1026901 | MGnify/ENA primary metagenome ERZ1026901 (study PRJEB33269, sample SAMEA4719815) | human gut metagenome | biome: human-associated habitat; feature: organic feature; material: feces | place: Cameroon | collected 2013-10 ... | reverse complement strand
GTACAGGGCACGGTTGCCCTCTCGGTATAGTCCGGCATCTTCCCTACCCAACAGCTCGGTGGGGCGCCATCCGAAGAAGCTTGCCTGTCCGCCGTGTGTATGTCCGCTGAGGGTGAGCTGCGCCTTCGACTTAGGCAGTATTGAACGGCGCCATGCCGAAGGGTCGTGCTGAAGCATCACGACAAACGATTGTGCCGACACGCCACGCAACGTCTTGCCCAAATCGGCTTTCTGCGGAAATGGCGGACGTCCGTCGTTTTCCTCTCCAGCTACGACGATAGAGTCGGCAGAGCGGCGGATTATGCGGTTGTCGTTCAGCAGAAGGTTCCAACCGATGGATGTCTGGAAGCTGCGTGTAAGCCTTTCGTTGGCTCGCTTGTGCGCCTCGTCGAGCTTAGGCATATATTGAGAGTAGTCGTGGTTGCCAAGAACCGAGTAGACTCCATCCTTAGCCTTAAGCCTTGCGAGCACCGGTGCAAACCTTGTAAGCTCCTGAGGACGCATATTCTGTATGTCGCCCGTAAAGGCTATAAGGTCGGGGTGCTGCTTGTTTATTTCTACAACGGCACGCTCAAGAAGCTCGGTGCGCATCGAACCGAGGTGTATGTCGGAAAACTGCGCTATGCGATAGCCGTCGAACGCTGCCGGAAGGTCGTCAAACTCAATGGTCACTTCGTTTACAGCAAGTCGGTCGGTGCCTATCATCGAGCCTGTAAAGAGCACATACAGCTGCCATAAGACGAGCAGCAATCCAACGTAGTTGCCCCAGTTGCGGCGCAACCCGAACACCCGTCTAACCAGTCTGCCCATAAGCGACGACAGCACAAAGAGCACCTTTGGCACCACAACGAGGCCGAGCATAAACAGGTAGATGTTGAACCACGTGAGGTTGTCGGGTGCAAAATTGTCTATCATGGCGTACACCAAGGTCAGTGCTACCATAGCCGCCCCCGGCAGCCACCATAGCAAACGCTGCCACAAACCAAGGTCGAAGCGGTGTCGCAAGTAGCGTCGGTAGATGTAGATGTCGGGCAGAAGTGCCGCCAATATTATCAGAAAGAATATTCGTGCAATCATTTATTAATGTATTAGCTATTGCAGTCGGACAGCAAGAAACCTACGCATAAGCTCCACTGGCGTATGTCGCCGTTGCGCATAGTCGCGCAGTTGCTCCTCATCTATCTTCCCTATGTCGAAATAGCGTGCCTTTGGATGGGCAAACATCAGCCCCGACACCGATGCGTGCGGCTTCATAGCCCCACTCTCTGTAAGGCGTATGCCTATGCGCTTTATGTCTATCAGGCGGTCGATGATGAAGTTTATGCTGGTATCGGGCATCGAGGGATAGCCCACAGCGGGTCTTATTCCCTGGAAGTCCTCACGCATAAGCTGCTCTATCGACAACTGTTCGTCGGGGGCATATCCCCACAACGAGCGTCTTACCTGTAGGTGCAGCACCTCGGCGGTAGCCTCAGCAAGGCGGTCGGCAAGTGTCTGGGCAAGCATACGTTGGAAGTCGTCGTCACAGAAGTCGTGCTCCACAGCCGAGTCGATGGACGTCGCAAAGACGCCAATATGGTCGGGTATGCCTTGCGACAGAGGCCTTACAAAGTCGGCAAGGCACATATTAGGCTCGCCGTCGTCAGCCTTGCTTTGCTGTCGCAGCATAGGCAGACGTGTGTCGCCAAGGACGATGTCGTCCATGTCGCCGTTTGCCTCGAACAGCCCGAAGGCTGCATGCGTATGATAGCGTGCCTCGAAGATGTCGAGCATAGCATCCGCCTCGGCTTTAAGCTTGTCCTTCTCTTCCTGCGGCTTACCTGACAGGCCCCACGCAAAGTAGAAGTAGAGCCAGTTGATATAGGGCCGCAGTTGCGAGATATTATATTCGATGTATTTGGGCATCAGGCTTTAGGCTCTTCTAAACTGGAGCTCTTCGCCACGGCTATTGCTGTCGAACGCTCCGTTATTATATATAATGTGGCCGTTGCATATAGTTGTGCGCACCTGCCATTGGAAGGTGTGTCCCTCCATTGGGCTCCATCCGCACTTGCTCTGTATGCAGTCGGTGGTTACGGTCCAAGGCTCGTCGTTCTTCACAAGAACAATGTCGGCCTTATATCCCTTGCGCAGATATCCGCGCTTAGACACCTCGAACAGCTGTGCCGGATTGTGGCACATAAGCTCCACAAGACGCTCTATGCCGAGCACTCCCTTGTCTACAAGCTCAAGCATAGCCACAAGCGAGAACTGCACCATAGGCATACCCGATGCCGCACGTGCACATCCTCCCTCCTTGTCGCTCAAGAGATGTGGGGCATGGTCGGTACCGATAGTGGCTATCTTGCCATTGGTTAGCGCAAGGCGCAAAGCGTCGCGGTCGGCTTGTGTCTTGATGGCTGGGTTGCACTTGATGCGTGTGCCAAGTGTGGCATAGTCGGCATTGCAGAAGAAGAGGTGTGCAATAACCGCCTCGGCTGTAATGCGTGGGTTGTTGCCAAAGAGCTGAAGCTCGCGCTCTGTGGTAAGGTGTGCCACGTGCAGACGTGCTCCCGTCTCGGATGCAAGCTCCACGGCGAGCTTTGTCGACTGCCAGCAAGCCTCCTCCGACCTAATCTCCGGGTGATGCTCCACAGCCGGGTCGTCGCCATAAAGACGTTTTGCCTCAGCCATGTTGTGGTTGATGATGTCGGTGTCCTCGCAGTGTGCCATGATAGGCAACTCTGCCTTGGCAAAGAGTTGCTGCAAGACGTCGCGCTTGTCTACAAGCATATTGCCTGTGCTTGAGCCCATAAAGAGCTTTATGCCGGGCACGCGGTGCGGGTCGACGCTGCACACGGTGTCGGTATTGTCATTGGTGGCGCCAATGAAGAAGGCATAGTTGACGTGCGACTTGCCTGCCGCTTCCTCCAACTTGGCTTCGAGAGCCTCCTTTGTTGTGGTCTGCGGATTGGTGTTGGGCATATCGAAGTAGGATGTCACACCGCCGTAGGCAGCTGCCCTACTCTCTGTCTCCATATCTGCCTTCTGTGTCAGTCCCGGGTCGCGGAAGTGAACATGGTCGTCAATAACTCCGGGCAATACAAAACACCCCGTAGCATCTACGATTTGATCGTAGTTGCCACGGGGAGCTTCTGTGCCTTCTATAATATCTGTAATGAGGTCGTTGTCTACAACAACGGATGCTGCGCGCACCACGCCCTCATTAACAACCTTTCCTCCAAATATCAGTGTTTTCATATTATGCTATTCTGTTGGTTTTGCCATTTCGTTAGGTGTAGGACCTTCCGGAGCCGGCTGCGGCATCTGTGGTGCCATACCCGGTGCTCCAGCTGGAGCCGGCGGCACATCCGGAGTCTTCATACCGTTCATTATAGCCTGATTCTCCTGTGCCTTCTTATAGTAGTCCTTAACGTAAGCGTCGTTCTTAAACTTGTCGGTGGCCTTGCTCATGATGTCCTCAATCCACGGGGTAAGCTCTGGATAAGGATTGCCTATTGTCACCATAAAGAACACACCCGGACCAAGAACATTGTCGAAGTTCTCGGTTACGAACGATGTCACGAGCTTGTCCTCAAGCTCGGTAAGGCGCTGCGCCTCGGCATTGAGGCGGCTTGTAACGACGTCCATGTCCTGTCCGTTCATAATGGCGCGGTCGTGCGTATGTACCAACTCAGCCTCTTGGTTCTTAAGCTGGTTGTACTTATTAAAGAACTTGAACAGCTCATCGTTTAAGGGGGTGCCGCTTACGGTCTGCTGAGTGTTGTCTATCTTTATTGTTATATCGCCAGTCTCTATTACGAGGGGCATCACACTTTCATCCTCCATAAAGATGTTAGCCATACGCACAGTGTCGAAAGTTCCGTTGAACTGAAACTGTCCGTGCACAACATCACACGAGTCGATGTTCTTAAAGTCGTTGTCCTTTAAGACCTTCAGATACAGTTTTCGGCCGTCAAGTGTCGAGATGTTTGACGAACCTTGGATGTTGTACTGGCTTGCGCACGATGCAAACACCAGAATAGTGAGAAAAGCGTATATTATTTTGTTCATAGATTTTATTATTCACATTCTTGCATACAGGCAAAGTTAATATGTATTGTTGAATAACGGATGATTTTTTATTAGTTTTAAGTTATGATTGTTCTTATTTAGGAAAATTTCGTAATTCATAAGTAAAAACCCATAATTCAAAACTCCCAACTCCTAACTCCTAATTCCTAATTCGTAATTCCCAACTCTTAACTTTCCTTCTTTAGTTCCGAACCTATGCGGTGCATGGTATATATCTCGAGAATGGCTGCCACGAGAAGCATCAGTACCCACTTGTTGTATATCAGATTGAAGTAAGTGCTGACGTCGGCAAACGAGTAGCGCATAAACTGATAGGCGCTGTCCACCATCAACAATCCCGACAACACAAAGAAGATGTCGGCAGTTGTCATGATGCGCTTTAGGCGCTTTATTGTGGTGCTCTGTCCCTCGTACGTCTGACTCACCTGCATCCAGGCAAACATTAGCGCACCCACAAGATATACCCAGCAAACCACCTTCTGCCCTATCAAAAAGGCGTAGCAGCCTGCTCCTAACACCATAAGCACACCTCCGATAAGGAACAATGTGCTCTGGATTCTACTCAGTTGTTTCATTGTTGTTTGTTACTGGTTTTTCGTCGTCGCTCAATACGTATATGTCCTCGTCGTCGGTCTTCATCATATAACGTTCGCGCGCTATCTGCTTGAATGCCTCCGGACCACGGCGCAACTCCTTGAGCTGCTTCAAGTCGGCTTCATTCTGAGCATTGTAGCGTTCAATCTCGTCGGTCAAGTCGCTTATGCGCATCTCCAACTGAACACGATGCATAAAGCTATTCTCGTCGACAAACCCCACGAGAAGTATGCCAACGACAATGGTTATAGCGTATTTGTAATGGCTTATAAGAGCCAATAAAAGTTTGAGACGACCCATTATTAATTAATTTGACTGCAAACTTACTCATAATTTTTGGTATTCATACACGAAAATAGAAATTTTTATAGTAAGTTTGCAGTTGCAACGCACAGACAGCCCACAAGCCTCTTGTGTTGCCACTAATCAACAGCTCACAATTAGCAATATGGAAGAATATATAGTTTCAGCACGCAAGTACCGTCCGATGTCGTTCGACTCGGTGGTGGGACAAACCGCCCTAACCACTACATTGCGCAATGCCGTCAAGAGCGGCAAGCTGGCCCATGCCTACCTTTTCTGCGGACCGCGCGGTGTAGGCAAGACCACCTGTGCACGTATCTTTGCCAAGGCAATCAACTGTCTGCACCCAACTGCAGACGGCGAGGCATGCGGCGAGTGCGAAAGCTGCCGCGCCTTCAGCGAGCAGAGGTCGTACAACATCTTCGAGCTCGACGCCGCGAGCAACAACTCTGTGGAGAATATCAAGCAGATAATGGAGCAAACACGCATCCCGCCGCAGGTAGGACGCTACAAGGTGTTCATTATCGACGAGGTACACATGCTGTCTACAGCTGCCTTCAACGCCTTCCTCAAGACGCTTGAGGAACCGCCTGCACACGTCATCTTTATACTCGCCACTACCGAGAAGCACAAGATTCTGCCCACCATCCTATCTCGTTGCCAGATATACGACTTCGAGCGCATGACGGTGGAGAACACCATTGCGCACCTTAAGCACGTGGCAGAGAAGGAGGGCATTACCTACGAGGAGGAAGCTCTGAGCATGATTGCCGAGAAGGCAGACGGCGGTATGCGCGATGCCCTGTCCATATTCGACCAAGCTGCAAGCTTCTGCCAGGGCAACATAACATACCAAAAGGTTATTGAGGACCTCAACGAGCTTGATGCCGACAACTACTTCCGCATCGTCGATCTCGCTATGGAGAATAAGGTGAGCGACATAATGCTGCTGCTCAATTCTATCATTGAGAAGGGATTCGACGGCGGCAACCTCATCAACGGATTGGCTTCGCACGTGCGCAACGTGCTCATGGCAAAGGATGCGGCTACGCTTACGCTGCTTGAGGTTAGCCAGCAGCAGCGCGAAAAGTATGCCGAGCAAGCCAAACGCTGCCCTACCAGATTCCTATACACGGCTCTTAAGCTGATGAACCAGTGCGACCTTAGCTACCGACAGAGCAGCAACAAGCGCCTGTTGGTGGAGCTTACGCTTATACAGGTGGCACAGATAACACAGCCCGAAGATGCCGCCGACGGCGCGGGGCGTAGCCCCAAACGTCTGAAATCCCTGTTCATACATCTTACTACGGCCCGGAACACGGCGGCTCAGCAGGTGGCTGCCCCGGGCAAGGCGCTGAGCCAAGCCATGACGGCGGCTGCCAACACTATCACATCGGCTGCCTCTCTTGCGTCTGCCCAACCGCAGACCAGCAACCAACCCAAGCCTAAGGCTATCAAACTGTCGGGTCTCGGCATAACATTCCAAAGCCTTCAGCGCAAACAGGAGGCTGCTGTCAAGCAAGAGGCAGAGATAACAAACAAGGAGGAGAACGAGGAGTTCACACAAGAACTGCTCGAGCTGCAATGGCTGTCGATGTGCAACCGCATGCCGCAGAAGATGATTGCCCTTGCCTCGCGTATGAAGAATGTCAAGCCGCAAATATCCAACTTCCCCGAGATTGAGATTGTTGTGGACAACCAGATTCTGCTCGACCAAATCAACGAGATTAAAGGTCGCATACGCGTTACGCTTGCAAAGGCTCTGCACAACGGCAGCGTCAACCTCACACTGCGCCTTGCCGAGGCAGAGGAGATAAGCCGAAAGCTTACCAAGAAGGAAGTGTTCGACGAGCTTATGAAACAAAAGGAGGTCAGAGCTTTTGTCGAGTCGATGGGACTTGAGCTTACCTAAAGCACCCCAATAAAATACAAAACAACCAAACCTACTGCATTATGCGTGATTTCAAAGACATAAAGATTGCCGTTGCCGGAACCGGCTACGTGGGTCTGAGCATAGCCATACTGATGTCGCAACACCACCATGTTACGGCTGTTGACGTCATACCAGAGAAGGTGGACAAGCTCAACAAACGAATCTCGCCTATACAAGACGAATATATAGAGAAGTATCTCGCCGAGAAACAGCTCGACCTTACAGCCACCCTCGACGGCAAGGCAGCATACGCCGATGCCGACTTTGTGGTGATTGCGGCGCCTACCAACTACGACCCGGTTAAGAACTATTTTGACACCAGTCATGTAGAAGAGGTTATCGACCTCGTGCTTGAGGTCAATCCAGATGCCGTAATGGTCATCAAGTCTACCATCCCCGTAGGCTATACCCGCAGCCTGTACATCAAGTATGCACAGCGTGGCTTCAAGAAGCTCAACCTCCTGTTCTCTCCCGAGTTTCTGCGTGAGAGCAAGGCGTTGTACGACAATCTCTACCCAAGTCGCATAATCGTAGGCCATCCAAAGCTTATCGAGCACCCCGAAATGGACGAAGCCAACAAAGCCATTGCCTCCATCGCCGACGTAGAGATGCTTAAGGAGGCAGCCCATACCTTTGCTTCCCTGTTGTTGGAGGGCGCAATAGGTCATCATGGCGATACAACGCAAATGGATTCTTCACTCTTCACTCTTCACTCTTCACACGAGAAGAACATCCCCGTACTATTCATGGGCATGAAGGAGGCAGAGGCTGTCAAACTGTTTGCCAACACCTACCTTGCCCTACGTGTGAGCTACTTCAACGAACTTGATACCTACGCCGAGGTTAAGGGCCTCGACAGTCAAGCCATCATAGAGGGAGTAGGTCTTGATCCACGCATCGGCACCCACTACAACAACCCTTCGTTTGGCTACGGCGGCTACTGTCTGCCTAAGGACACCAAGCAGTTGCTTGCCAACTATGCCGACGTTCCGCAGAATATGATGACCGCCATTGTTGAGTCGAACAAGACCCGCAAGGACTACATCGCCGACGCCGTGCTGCGCAAGGCAGGCTGGTACGGCTACTCGGAGAACAACGAGTATAGCCACGGCGACGCCTCAGCCAATCCGCCAACCATCGGCGTCTACCGCCTTACTATGAAGAGCAACTCCGACAACTTCCGCCAGTCGGCTATCCAGGGCATCATGAAGCGTGTCAAAGCCAAGGGCGCCGAGGTCATTATCTACGAGCCTACCCTACAAGACGGCACCACCTTCTTCGGCAGCAAAGTGATAAACAACCTCGCCGAGTTCAAGCGTCTAAGCAAAGCCATCATCGCCAACCGCTTCGACAACTGCCTCGACGATGTTGAAGACAAAGTATATACAAGGGATATATTCAGGAGAGATTAGGGCTGCACGCCTCCTGGTTCGTGTAAAAAACACAGAACTCACAGAGAACACAGAAGCCTACGGGCTTAAGCTTTTAGAATCCACAGACCGTATAGACGCTGCGCGTCATACGACAGAAGGCACAGAAATGATTGCTTGTACAGCGTCGCCGAAGGCGACGCAAGCACACCCTACTCTCTTGTTCTCCTGTTCTCTTGTCTTGAGTTATTATATGTAAAATAAGGCATTCGCGACACCCCAAAATATGTAAAATAAGGCATTCGTAATACCCCCAAATATACAACAAAAGGAGATACGGTCTCAGAACCGCACCTCCTTTATAAATCCTTACTTAGTGTCTACGCCACTTGCGTTAAGACCCGGACCGCCGCCGGCTGTATAGCCACGGCTCTCGCCAGAAGTCCAAGGCGAAACCCAGAAGGCATACAAGTCGCCACGTGTAAGGTAGAACTTGGCACGGATAGTGCGACCAGCAAGCTCTGTAAGGTCTTGCTTGCCCTTCCAAGTAATAAGCTGCTTGGTCTTGTCGGCATCACGCATCACCACGCAGTCGCGCTTTGTAAAGCCCGGAATTACATTGCCGTCGGCATCAAGCAGCTCCACCTTAAGCTGTGCGCCCTTAGCCTTAACGTCGGCATTGACAAAGAAGTAGTTGCCGTCTACCTCTATATTATCGCCTACAAAGCTACCCTCCTTGTTGCCAACGTGCATCGACACAAAGCCGTCGCGGCGCAAAATAGCAAGACCGGTGGCAAAGTTTGAGTCGTGTACAGGCTTACTGTTGTATCTTCCCGAGCAATAGAAGTATAGCGAGTCGCCCACGATTATTGGGCAACCAGCCACCGACTGCACATTACCGGCATTCCATGCCTTGAAGTCGGAACTAACCCCGAGGAAAGGACGCTTAAACTCTCTATCCCAGTGGAAGCCATCGTTAGCCCATCCAATGAGCACCTCATTGCGCTTCTGAATCTTCAGGCTGTCGCAAGCATTGTTCTCGGGACCCTGCCAAACAGTGAAGTAGCCAAGCATACTACGCTCGTATGCCATAGCCTCGTGGTTGTATATCTGAGGGCGAATGTCCGGGAACTGCGGGTTGCGTGGGTCGTCGTCTTCGGCATTAAACCAGTACTTGATGAACTTGTCGCTATGATTGTCGTATACACGGTGTGCCAGACTCACGGTCAGTTCGGGATCGGCACCATCAAGATAGCAACGCGAACGACGATATTTCTTGCCGTTGATAGTCTTCAACGACAACACATACTTCTTACGGAACGGGTCGTAATAGGCAGCACAGCGGTCGTATAGCTCGCCAGACAAAGCCTTGGTGTCGCTCCAATGTATACCGTCAGCCGAATAGCGCAAGTGCATACTCACAGTATACTTGCCATTAAACACCACAGCAAACATCTTGTATCTCTTCTGCGGATCCTTCTCTTCCTTATCGAGAAGCACCGACACGCAGTCGTGTTCAAGCGTGTCAACAATGTTGGTACCAGGCACCACATCAAGCACAGGCTTGTGCCACGTCTTTCCATCAGCCGACTCGGCATAACAGGTGATAAGACCGTATTTCTTCTCACCGCCAGCCGAATACCACATCTTAAACTTGCCCACCGTCTCGTCATACCATACACCTCCACTAAACGGAGCTGCGTATGGGTCGCCTGTTGCATTAAGCTCCCATTTGCGGTCGGCTTTCAACACAGGATTCTGGTCATAATAAGTGGGCGTGTGCCATACACGTTCCACACCCTCGCACTGTCCAAACTGAGTGTAGGCTGCTATATGGCGGCCTGGCTGGGCAGAGGCTGCGAGCGAGAATAAAGAAATAACAGAAACTATAAGTCCTTTCATAAAATTAAGAAGATAAGATAAAGTTACTTGTGTGGTATGGTTCGGCGAACCATACCACATACAGGTTGACCTTACTTAATGTCTATGCCACTTGCATTAAGACCCGGACCGCCACCACCAGTGTAGCCACGGCTCTCGCCAGAAGCCCAAGGCGAAACCCAGAAAGCATACAAGTCGCCACGTGTAAGGTAGAACTTAGCACGTATTGTACGACCCTTAAGCTCAGTAAGGTCTTGCTTGCCCTTCCATGTTATCAGCTGCTTGGTCTTATCTGCACCACGCATCACAACACAGTCGCGCTTTGTGAAGCCTGGGATAGTATTGCCGTCGGCATCAAGCAGCTCCACCTTGAGCTGTGCGCCCTTAGCCTTTACATCGGCATTGACAAAGAAGTACTTGCCGTCAAACGAGAGCTTCTCGGTTGTAAGGAATCCCTCTTTGTTGCCAGCACGCATTGATACAAAGCCGTCACGACGCAAGGTAGCCAGACCTGTAGAAACGCCTGCATCCCACCAAACACCGTTCTTGCTTCTGCCCGACGAATAAACATAGAGCGAGTCGCCAACGATAAGAGGCACCCCATTTACCGACTGCATATTGCCATAGTTCCATGCGCCGTCAGTTTCGTTTACGGGCATAAACGGACTGTGCGAAGGACGAGCAAAATGGAATCCGTCACGGCTATAGCCCAACATTATCTCATTGCGCTTCGGTATCATCAATCCACGTGCAATATGGTTCTCCGGACCTTGCCACTGGCTGTAGAAGCCAAGCATTATACTCTCGTATGCAATAGCATCAAAGTTGTATATACCCGGATCAACGTCTGGGTAGCGCTCATGACGCTTCTCCTTGTCGTCTGGAGTAAACCAGAAGACAATGTGCTTATCGGGCACTCCCTCACGAAGACGGTGTGCAAGACTCACTGCCTCTTCCGGATCTGCGTGCTCAAGATATGCTCTTGAACGCCACGACACATTGCAATGATGACGCATACTCATAACCCACTTGTTTGTGAAAGGATTATAGAATGCGGTGCATCTGTCGGAAACGGCACCCGACTGAGCAACAGGCTTCGACCAATGAATACCGTCTGCCGAGTACTTCAACACATACTGCCACTGAATGTAGTCGGGCTTATACTCTACATTGAAGAACTTCCAACGTTTTGAAGGATCTTTCTCGTTGCGGTCAAGCCACACAGTAGAGGCGTCACGGTTCATAGTGTCAACCACATTTGTACCCGGCACAATGTCGAGCGATGGCTTAGTCCATGTCTTGCCGTCAAGCGATTCGGCATAACAAGTGTACAAACTATGCTTCAATGTGTCAACATATCCTGCTCCTGCAAGATACCACATCTTGAACTTACCGTCCTTGTCGTCATACCATATACCATCACTGAAAGGTGCGGCATATTCGTATCCTTCAGGAGTAAGCTCCCATTTGCGGTCTACCTTCAACACCGGATTAAGGTCATAATATTTGGCCTTGTGATAAACCGAAGTTAAATTAGTATTGCTAATAAGGAAACTATCTACAAATAGCTGTCTTCCTCTGTTTATCGGAAGTACTTCTGGCTTTTGCTTAAGATATGGCACAGGCATCTCCTTTGGTGCTGTTGGGTCTGCATATCGAGGCGGCCATACACTTGGCAGAGTTATTCCGTTGTCAAGGGTCTGTGCATTGACCCCAAGAGTCAATGCACAGGCAGCGATTATCAACAATTTCTTCTTCATATCTTATGAATAGATATTTGTAATTATTGAAATTCTCAAAATGATTTACTTGGTGTCTACGCCACTTGCGTTAAGACCCGGACCGCCACCAGCTGTAAAGCCACGGCTCTCTCCCGTCTCCCAAGGCGAAATCCAGAAGGCATACAAGTCGCCACGTGTAAGGTAGAACTTAGCACGTATTGTACGACCCTTAA
>ERZ1026901.1668-NODE-1668-length-12141-cov-6.027966_pt1 | contig 12141 bp, 10 predicted proteins | sample MGYA00380179_ERZ1026901 | MGnify/ENA primary metagenome ERZ1026901 (study PRJEB33269, sample SAMEA4719815) | human gut metagenome | biome: human-associated habitat; feature: organic feature; material: feces | place: Cameroon | collected 2013-10 ... | reverse complement strand
GAGCACGATGGCGCGCGCTATAGCCACACGCTTCTGCATACCGCCCGACAGCTCGCCCGGAAACTTGCTTTGGGCGTCGATAAGGTTCACGCGGTCGAGGCACTCTTGGGCCCGGCGCACACGGTCGCGGTAGTTCATGGTAGAGAACATATCGAGCGGGAACATAACGTTCTCAAGCACCGAGAGCGAGTCGAAGAGTGCGGCGCTTTGGAAAATCATACCCATTTCGCGTCGCATAAACACCTTCTCCTTCTTCGACATAGCCACAAAGTTGCGTCCGTCGTACAGCACGTCGCCGCTTGTAGGTGTAAGCAGTCCCACGAGGTTCTTCATAAGCACCGTCTTGCCCGAACCGCTCTGTCCGATGATGAGGTTGGTCTTGCCGTCCTCAAACACGGCGTTTATATCCTTGAGCACTTCCTTGTCGCCGAACGACTTATAGAGATGTTTTACTTCTATCATAGTTGTTTCTTTAACTTAGTAATTGTGTGAGGAACACGTCGGAGAACAATATCAGCACGCTCGACGACACAACGGCGTCGGTACTTGCCTTGCCCACCTCCACCGAGCCGCCCTCGACGGTGTAGCCGAAGAAGCTCGACACGCTCGAGATGATGAAGGCAAACACAAGGCTCTTTATTATACTCATCCACATAAACCACGAGTTGAAGGAGTGTTGCAGTCCGAGCGTCAGGTCTTCGGGCGAGAGGATGTGTCCTATATATGCCGTGCCGTAGGCTCCGAGGATGCCGGTGGTAGACGAGAAGACAACGAGGAATGGCATGATGGTAACCAATCCAAGTATCTTGGGCAGTATAAGATAGTTGGCAGAGTTTACGCCCATAATGTCAAGGGCATCTATCTGCTGCGTCACACGCATGGTGCCAAGCTCGGAGGCAATGTTGGAGCCTACCTTTCCGGCAAGAATCAAGCACATGATACTTGACGAGAACTCCAGCAGCAAAATCTCTCGTGTGGTGTAACCCGACACCCAGCGCGGCATCCACGGACTCTGGATGTTGAGCTTCATCTGTATACATATCACCGCACCGATGAAGAACGAGATAAGCAGCACAATGCCGATAGAGTCGACACCCAATGCCGACATCTCCTTGACATATTGCTTGAGGAACATGCGCATACGCTCGGGGCGAGCGAAGGAGCGTCCCATAAGTATGAGATAGCGTCCTAAAGTGTTTAAGTATTTAAATATCAACATAATCGTGTTGTTGTTTTGTTTGCTTTTGCAAAAGTAGCAATAAAACGCTAAAAACTATACAGTAAGTTTAAGTTTTTATGTTTTATTTGTGGGAAATGATATTTTGTTTTACCTTTGTATTATAATTGTACATGTATGAATATGAGTGAAACAGACAACATAAAAATGCAGGGACAGCCTGCTACAGAACCTATGGCTGAGGACAAGCCCCACTGCATGGTGCTGCGCACCGAGGGCCTGGTTAAGCGCTACGGCAAGCGCACCGTCGTAAACGACGTGTCTATCAACGTGCGCCAGGGCGAAATCGTAGGTTTGCTTGGTCCTAACGGAGCCGGCAAGACCACCTCGTTCTATATGACTACTGGTCTTATTGTGCCTAATGCCGGCCACATATACCTTGACGATAAGGACATAACCGACTTTCCCGTGTACAAGCGTGCGCGTCATGGCATTGGCTATCTGCCGCAGGAGGCGAGTGTCTTCCGCAAGCTTAGCGTGGAGGACAACATCATGGCTGTGCTTGAGATGACGAAGCTGTCGCGCAAGGAACAGCTGGAGAAGCTGGAGAGTCTTATTGCCGACTTCAACCTTGGCAAGGTGCGCAAGAATAAGGGCGACCAGCTGTCGGGTGGCGAGCGACGCCGTACCGAGATAGCGCGCTGTCTGGCTATCGACCCTAAGTTTATTATGCTTGACGAGCCGTTTGCAGGTGTAGACCCTATCGCCGTCGAGGAGATTCAGCACGTGGTATGGCGACTGAAGTATCGCAACATAGGCATCCTCATAACCGACCATAACGTGCAGGAGACGCTCACCATCACCGACCGTGCCTATCTGCTGTTTGAGGGCAGAATCCTGTTCCAGGGCGCCCCGGAGGAACTGGCAGAGAACCGCATCGTGCGCGAGAAATACCTTGGCTCTACATTCGAGTTGCGCAAGAAGGACTTCCAGGTTGTGGACGAGTCGAAGCGCAAGCGCGATATGGAGAGAGCGCTGCACGACTAACCTCCTTGTCAACTCGTCTGCTTGTCAACTTGTCCACTTCTTACCCCGTCAACTTAAAAGATATATATGAAGTATTTACTTGTATCAGATATTCACGGATGCCTCCCAACGCTCGAGCGCGTCCTCCACTTCTTCGACCAAGGCCATTACGACATGCTGTGCATCCTTGGCGACATTCTCAACTACGGACCACGCAACCGTATACCCGAGGGCATCGACCCTAAGGGCATCGTCGAGCGCCTTAACGCTATGAAGGATCGCATCATCGCCATTCGTGGCAACTGCGATGCCGAGGTAGACCAGATGTTGCTCCAGTTCCCTATAATGGCAGACTATGCCCTCGTTGTCGACAATGGTCGTCGTCTGTTTCTTACACACGGCCACGTGTACAACGAGCAGAACCGTCCCACACTTGCTCACGACATCTTTGTGTATGGCCACACCCATCTGTGGAAACTCGAACAAACAGCCGAGGGTGATGTGGTGTGCAACATTGGCTCTATCACATTCCCCAAGGTCGGCAACGAGCCTACATTTGCCACTTACGAGAATGGTCGTATGATAGTGCGTCATCTTGACGGCTCTGTAATGAAGGAACTTTAGGGGGTAAGGGCGCTTTTTCTTTGGTTCATCACTCCATATTTCGGATGAACCCTAATTAAGACTTAATGACCGACTAATTAAGGCTTAATGACTTCCACAACAAACGTTGTGTGGTAGCCCGCAACTGGAGTGTCGGCAAGCCACAGGTTGCCGCCACAAGCCATCATCATTTGCCTGGCGATAGCCAAGCCTATGCCTTGCCCCTTCTTCTTGGTTGTGAAGAAGGGGATGAAAATCTCTCTTGCCACTTCTGCAGCTATAGCCTGCCCGTCGTTGCTTACGAGCAGCTGTAGCGTTGTGTCCTCCTCTTGCAGGTTGTCGTTGGCAGAACATTGTGCCAGACGTATATCCACCGAGTGGGCTTCTGCCTCGATAGCGTTCTTGATGATGTTGGTCATCACTTGGCGCAGCATACCCAGGTCGGTCTTTGCCCACGTGGGTGTGTTGAGGCCAATGTGCCACTGTATGTCGGGGTAGAGGGCAGGTATGGACGTTACAAATTGCTGTAGGTCTACAGGCTGTATGTCGGCAGGTTGCAGCTGTGTCAGTTTGCGGTAGCTGTCTACAAAGGTAGCCAGACTGAGGCTTGTGTCGTATATCGCCTTCATACCCTCTTCGAGAGGAGTGCCTTTGACCATTGGCGATGCTATATAAGCTTGGGTTATGCTTTGTATTGGCGCCACCGAGTTCATTATCTCGTGTGTCAAAACACGTGTCAGCCGTCTCCACGATTCCACCTCGCTTCGTGCAAGCAGTCGGTTTATCTCGCTTCCCATCTCGTTTAGTGTGTTCTGCAGGTCGCGTTCGCCCGGAAATAGTAGGGTAGTGGGCAGACGGAAGGTGAAGTCGTGGTTGCGCAGTGCCTCGCGCATGAGGCGGGCGCGGAGAGAGAGGAGACGCTGGTGACGGATGAAGAGGATGATAAGGATGAGGAGTCCCACTCCCAGTCCCACCCCAATATGGAGGGGAGTGATGTGTGATGATAGGGGGAGCATATTTAATAGGTGGTGTAACATAGATTGATTCTTAAATAAAACGTTTGTCAAACTTTAGCTATTTCTGGCTTTTACCTAACTTCTTATACAGCGTCTGCCTCGTAATGCCCAACATTTCCGCAGCCTTGCTCATATTGCCGTGACATTGTTCCACGGCACGTTGTACGTGTTCCAGCTCCATTTGTTCGAGCGGCATAACCTCGCGGTTCTTGTCGATGGCGTCGTGCAGGGTGGCTATGAGCTTGTCGTTATCCCACGGCTTTGTAACAAAGTCGGCTGCACCATACTTCAGACCCTTTACCGCCAGTTGTACATCGGCGTATGCAGTTATCAGGATGACGGGTGTATTGGGGTGCAGCTTCTTTATAGTGCGCATCCAGAACAGTCCGTCTTGTCCTGTATTTACACCGAGAGAGAAGTTCATGTCAAGCAGCACGGCATCCACCGATTGCTCATTGGCAATGGTAGATACAAGGTTGTCGGGTGACGTCATTGTTATGATGTGCTCAAACTCGGTGGCAAGGCAAATCTTGAGAGCCGTTAGAATGGCGGCGTTGTCGTCGACCACTATCAGTGTGTTGTATGGGTAGATCATATTATTGCATCAATTCCTTAAGCTTATCATCAAAGTTGTCAGCCCTAACATATCCTATCATTCGTTTGTTTACTGGCGATTCACATAGCAAACCGCATTTGACGAGTTGTTGCAAATCACCGCGAATTGTCTTTACGTTTACTGAGAAACGTGTGGTTAGCGACTTGGCTGTGAAAATGGCATTTGGATTTTCGCTGAATAGGTGAATGATTTGAGTTTGACGTTCATTAATAAGACTGTTTCCTCTAAACGCAACGAGACTCTGCTGCTCTTTTATCTTTCTTTGCAAGTATATTTTCAAATCATCGTATGCGGTCTTCATTGCCGATAGGTTGTATATTAAGAAGTATGTCAGGTCAAGTCCATCCATCTCTGTGTGTAAGAAAGCTTTCTCGTATTTGGCTTTACTATGATATATGACACGTGAAATGGAGAGATACTCTGTAAGCCAATAGCCATTCTTCAACAGATACCAATATATAAGAGAGCGTGCTGTACGTCCATTGCCATCAACAAAAGGATGAAGATATGCAAGCATAAAGTGTATAATGATGCCTTTTATTATAGGATGTATAAACAGCTCATTACTATTATTATCGTTGGCAAAGCGGCATAACCAACCTATATGCTCATTGAGCTCAGCAGCAGGCGGTGGTGTGTGTACAACCTCACCACTAATGCTATTCATCACCATAATGTTGTCGTCGGTGCGCAGTGCTCCTTCGTCTGCAGCTCTTTCAAGTGTATTGGTTGAAATTAGGTGATGTATGTTGAGTAATGTTTCTTTGCTGAAACTCTCGTTTTTATGTTCTACAAGATATTGTATGGTGGCATAATTGTTGGCAATCATCTGCTGACTCTTGTTGACAGGTTTCATTTGTTTGCGCAACATATCTTTGGCAACCTTACGTGTTGTAGATGCCCCTTCCATTTGGCTTGAGGCAATGGCTTCCTCCATTATCGAACTTGCAAGATATACTTTATGGTCTTTTTCTGGTATTATACCATTCGATTCTATGTTTCCACCAAAGTTAAGGTCAAATTCGTGCAGCATTTGTTGCATTTTGCCTGTTATGGTGAAGTGTAGCCGTATCTTGCCCCAACTGATGTCTATACGGTTTATATTGCGTTTCAGCTTTATTGCATACCAAAACACGTTTGGGTCAACATCGTTTGGAACCATATATTTTGCTTTGTCCCAATATAGATATTCGTTGTGTATTTTATTAAGCACGACACTGTATGTGGGATTGTTAAGCAGGTCTATGGCTTTCTGAATGTCTATGTTAGATAAGTTAGGAGTTGCTTCTATCATAATCTGTGGTTTTATGGATGCAAAGATAATAAAAGATTAAACAATTTAGGGGAAATTATCCCCTAATTTCCCCTAATTTCCCCTAATTCCCTCAAATCTCCCTTATTTCCGTTTGTTTTTGGTTCGTTCATACCCTCCAGTTTGTATGATTTTCATACACTTTTGCCCCAATATCGCCTCCGCCCCTCATTTTCTTCAACCTTTTGCCTCCATCCCCAACCCATTCTTCCTAAATTTGCAGTGTCAAAACAAAACAACGATAAGATGAAGCGAATGATTATAGCCATATATGCCTTGGTGCTCGGCACACATCTGTATGCTGCCCAACCCTGGTCTGTGGACAGCTGTATGCAGTATGCAGCCAACCACAGCCATACGGTAAGACAACAGCGGTACGCATTGGACGACAGCCGGGCGGCAAAGACGCAAGCCATTGGAGCCTTCTTGCCAAGCATATATGGGTCGGTGTCGGGACAGCTCAACTTTGGACGAGCCATCGACCCGGAGACCAATACCTACACAAATGTAAGCACATTGTATAATGGTTATGGGCTGCAAGCATCGCTCGACATCTTCGACGGACTGCAACGCTACAACCAGCTGCGCATGGCTAAGGCCAATGTTGCCATGGAGCGCAGCGCCGTGCAGGCAGAAAAGGACGACGTGGCACTGAAGGTGTACAAGGCATATATGGACCTTGTGTATTGCCAGGGTGCCGTCGACCAAACCGCAAAGAAGCGCGACGAGAGTGTTACGCTGCTGCACCAAACCGAGGTGATGGCTGAGGTGGGGCAGAAGAGCGATGCCGATGTGGCGCAGATGCGGGCCACGCTTGCTGCCGACGAGTATGAGCTGACGCACATGCAGAGTCAGACCACAAAGGCGATGCTCGCCCTTAAGCAACTGATGAACTATCCTGCCGACTCGGCGCTTGCCGTCATGCAGCCTGCCTTTGACCCCGAACCACAGCTTGCAGACACCCCGTCGCAAATAGCAGCCTATGCCGTCACCAACAACCCGCGCATCCTCAAGGCGCAACATGGGGTTGAGGCAGCACGCTACAGTCTGCGTTCGGCGCGTGGCGCATTGCTTCCAACGATCTCTCTCTCGGGTGGCGTGTCCACCTCTTTCTATAGAAACATGGACAAAGGAGGACACGCCTCCTTCTCCGAACAGTTCAAGAACAATGCAGGCGAGTATGTAGGGCTGTCGCTGTCGATACCTTTATTCAACCGACTCGCCACAACGTCTACCATCCGCCGCCGCAAGATAGCCCTCGACCAGGCTCGCGAGAATCTTGAGTACGAGCAGAGTGAACTGCACCGCATCATCGTTGAGGCTGCGTCGGATGTGGCAAACAGCATCAAGGAGGTAACCAAGATGCAGGAGCAGGTGGAGGCAGACAGCCTTGCGGCTCACCTCACCACACGCAAGTACGAGGAAGGACTGGCATCGTCGATAGACGTCAAGACGGCTGCCGTAACGCTGTTGCAAAGCAGGGTGAAGCTGTTGCAAAGCCAGCTGACAATGGCGTACAACAGACGATTGCTTGCTTATTATAAAGGAGATAAATTGTGGAAATAACAAGTAGTGGATACTAAATAGATAATTATGGACCGACCAATAGAAAAGAAATCATTCACGCGCCGATACATTTGGTACATATCTGCGGCTGTTGCGGTGGTGGCATTGCTTGTATGGCTTGTCTTAGGAAGTACGGCAAGCACCATGACGGTAGACGCCAACGACATCACCGTGAGCGACGTCATACGTGGAAAGTTTGACGACTATGTGCGTCTCAACGGACAGGTAGTGCCTATCCAGGTGGTGCAGATATCGCCTGAGGAGGGTGGTATAGTAAGAGAGAAGGTTGTAGAGGAAGGTACACGCGTGAAGAAGGGCGACGTAATACTGCGCCTTAGCAACAGCAATCTCGACCTGCAGATCCTCAACGCCGAGGCTGAACTTGCCGAGAAACAGAACCTTCTGCGCAACACGCAAGTTACAATGCAGCAAGATAGGCTTAACAACCGCACCGAACAAGCCACTCTCGACATGGACTGCGAGCGCAAGCTACGTGCCTATCAGCAGAACTCTCGACTATTTAAGGAGAAGCTTATAAGCAAGGAGACGTATCTGCAAAGCAAGGAAGACTACAACCTTGCCTTGCGCAAGCATAGGCTCATAGGGCAGCGACTTAAGCAGGACAGCCTATATCGACACGTGCAGATGGCGCAAATGGAGGACAATCTCGATAATATGCGCAAGAATGTACTGCTTGTGCGCGAGCGCAAGAACAAGCTTGAGGTGCGCTCGGCGATAGACGGCGAGCTTGGATTGCTTGATGTCGAGCTGGGACAGAACATTCAGGCTGGGCAGAACATCGGTCAGATAAACGACCTCAGCGACTTCAAGATTGAGGCAAAGATAGACGAGCACTACATCGACCGTGTGCGTCCGGGACTGACAGCCACCATAACCAGAGACGGCAAGGTGTATCAGTTGCGTGTGCGCAAGGTATATCCAGAGGTGCGCGACGGCTCCTTCCGTACCGACTTTGTGTTCGTCGGCTCGCGTCCAGCACAGATGCGCAGCGGACAGACCTACTACGTGGAGCTTGCCCTCGGCAAGTCGTCGGTAGCCACGCTTATACCCCGTGGCACCTTCTTCCAGACCACAGGCGGCAACTGGATATTCGTGCTCGACCGTTCGGGCAAGAAGGCTTATCGCCGCAACATCAGCATAGCACGCCAAAACCCACAATATTACGAGGTAACTGAGGGCTTGGAACCAGGCGAACGTGTGATAACGAGTGGGTACGAGGCATTTAAGGAGAATGAAATATTGATATTAAAATAACAAAGAGCATGATAAAGACCAATAACCTTACCAAGATCTTCCGTACAGAGGAAGTGGAAACCGTTGCACTTAATGGTGTTAGTATAAATGTCGAAGACGGCGAGTTTGTAGCAATTATGGGACCGAGCGGTTGCGGCAAGTCAACCCTGCTCAATATCCTCGGATTGCTCGACAATCCCAATAGCGGCGAGTATTGGCTCGACGGCGAACCTGTGGGCAACCTCAAGGAGAAGGAGCGCACAAGGTATCGCCGTGGCAGGATAGGCTTTGTGTTCCAGAGCTTCAACCTTATAGACGAGCTTACGGTGGAGGAGAATGTAGACCTGCAACTGCGTTACCTCGGGGTTCCGTCAAAAGAACGCCGCGAACGTGTAACCGAGATACTGCGCAAGGTAGGACTAAGCCAGCGTGCCAAGCACTATCCACAGCAGCTCTCCGGCGGTCAGCAGCAGCGTGTGGCTATAGCACGTGCCGTGGTGGGAAAGCCTAAGCTGATACTTGCCGACGAGCCTACGGGTAATCTCGACTCGAAGAGCGGACTCGCCGTTATGGAACTGCTGTCCCAACTCAATGCCGAAGGTACGACAATCGTTATGGTTACCCACTCGCAGCACGACGCTATGATGGCTAACCGAATTATCAACTTGTTCGACGGACAAGTAGACGACAACAACGAACGAATATTATAACCATTAGGAGGCTATGGCGCCCCCGCCATAGCTCACGCAATTAACTTTACTTTTATGAAAAGTCTATTATATTTATTCCGTCGCTACCGCGTCGCCACCCTGCTCAATCTCCTTGGCTTGGGTGTGGCAGTAGCCACGTTCTATCTCTTTATGACGCAGGTGATATACAACCGCACCTACAACCACAACATACACAATTACGAGCACATGTATCGTCTGGAGATATATGGCAACTTTGGCGATGTATGGGGAGCTAATGTATGTCGCCCGTTTGTTACAATACTCAAGGATATACCGCAGATTAAGAACGTTACCTATATCAGTCCGTATGTAAACGAGACAGACGTCAAGGTGGGCAACCGCACCATAACTGTTCCTTCGATAAATATGGGCAAACCTGGCATAGAATTCTTTACTGGCAAGCTGCTGTCAGGTTCAAGCAAAACATGTGGAGAAGGATATAATGTTATTGTAAACCGAAGCACAGCCGAGAAGATGTTCGGCACGGCGAACGCAGCAGGCAAGACATTTGAGGGTGAAAATGGCGATGGAAGCAAAACTACCGTTACCGTGGTAGGTGTGAGCGAGGATATGCCCGACAACTGCACCCTGCCAAACGGCGTGTATATATGCGAGAACGAGAGTGTGATGAATGAGTGGAGCGAATGGAGCTTTAATGTCTATATGCTACTCGACCAAGGTGCCAACCCTAAGAAGGTGGAGCGTGCCATAAAACTTGCCTTTATGAAAGCCAACGGCGTAAGCGAGAAAGACGAGAAGGAGTTTGACAAGGAGACCAACTTGAAGTTCCGTATCACTCCGATGGACGATATCTACTTCTCGGGCATCGGCATGAAGGACAAGGGCAACCGCGGTTTGGTGGATGTGTTGACCGTAGCTTCTATATTTGTGCTGTTTATAGCCATGCTCAACCTGCTCAACTTATCGCTCTCCGAGATACCGATGCGTATGCGAGGCATAAACACACGCCGTGTGATGGGAGCTTCGGTGGGCAGCTTGCGCCTTAATATGATTATGGAGAATGTGCTCTTCGCCTTCGTTGGATTGGTTATAGGCATACTCCTTATTGTTGCCTTCCAGCGCAGCGAGACTTGCATGAAGCTTGTATCGGGCGACATCAACTTCTCTACACATAGGGTTCTTATGGCTGTTATGGCTGTATCGGCACTCGTTGTGGGTGCGTTGTCGGCAGTTGTGCCTGCTTTCTACAGCACATCGTTCACCCCGGCAATGGTGCTTAAAGGCTCGTTCGGACTCTCGCCACGCGGCAGACGTCTGCGTATGGCTATCATGGCGGTACAGTTCTGCGTGGCTTTCTATATAGGTGTGATGTCTAACCAGTCGAGCTACATCTTCAACAGCGACTATGGCTTCAACAAGAACGAGGTGTTCTACACATGGTTGTCGGATGAGGCACAGACCAAGAAGGACGCTGTGCGTGCCGAACTGAAGAAACTTCCGTTTGTAGAGAGTGTTGGTTTCGCACAAAACGCTATCGGTGTCAGCGACAACTATATGGGTTGGGGACGTGGAGATGGCGAGCATCGCGTTTCGCTCCAGGTGTTGCCGTGCGACTATGAGTATCTGCGCACAATGCAACTTAAGATTGTTGAGGGCCGCAACTTCAACGAATCGGACATGAAGACGGGTGCATACGTGCTAAACAAGGCAGCTATGGCGCAATACAAATGGTTTGTTGTGGGCGACTCAATAGGACGTCAGACAGATTGGGACAGCCAGTCCAACTACAACATAGTGGGTGTTTGCGAAAACTTCAAGCTCAAGTCGATGCGCTGCGACAACAGCAATGTGGCTGTGGCGTTCATTATCTTCGGCCCGAACATGGCAGAATGGGGCGACCGTTGTGGTCAGGTGTTTGTACGCGTGGCTAAGAATCAGGACAAGCTCGAGGCTAAGCGTCGCATTGCCGAGGTGCTTAACAAGCTGGACGGATCGCAGAAGTACGAGATGAAATTCCTTGACGACGACTTGCAACAGACATACGTGGAAGAGTTCCGCTTTATATCTCAGGTTAAGTTGTTTGCCATCATCTGCATCATCATCACCATCATAGGTGTGTTCTCGCTTACGATGTTCGAGACCGAATACCGCCGCAAGGAGATAGCCATACGCAAGGTTATGGGCTCTTCGGTAGGCGCTGTAGTGCGGTTGTTCGCCATGCGCTACGCCGTTCCGCTTGTCGTAGCCTTCGTTGTGGCTGCGCCGTTAGGTTGGTGGCTCAGCAAGCAGTGGTTGCAGAGCTTTGCCGAGCACACGCCGATACACTGGTGGCTGCTGCCGCTATCCTTTGTCGGTGTGTCGGCTGTGGTGATAGCGACGGTTGTGGTGCAGTCGTGGAGAGTGGCGACGGCTAATCCGGTGGAGAGCATCAAGACGGAGTAACGGCGCTGGGGGATTGTAGTCCCTTTAGTCATAGTTCCTTTGTCGTAGTTCCCACAGAACTCACGGAATACACAGAAGCCTACGGACTTAAGCTTTTGGAATACACAGAATGGCCTACGCTTCGCGAGGCATGAATCCACAGAAATGAAGGGTGTATTTAGAATGATAAAGATTACATATACAGTAATGCATAGTTATATGTTACAAGCAATCAATTCTGTGCCTTCTGTCGTATGACGCGTAGCGTCTATACGCTCTGTGGATTCGAGAAAAATAAACCCGTAGGCTTCTGTGTATTCTGTGAGTTCTGTGGGAACTACGACAAAGGAACTCTATACAAAAGAACTATAAGTAACATATAAAGAAACCGGGAGGGTGTGTTAAAAGTCGCAAGTGGTACGCCCCGAAGGGGCAGAAGCTCCTAGCCCAGGGCAGCG
>ERZ1026901.1667-NODE-1667-length-12141-cov-6.078190_pt1 | contig 12141 bp, 5 predicted proteins | sample MGYA00380179_ERZ1026901 | MGnify/ENA primary metagenome ERZ1026901 (study PRJEB33269, sample SAMEA4719815) | human gut metagenome | biome: human-associated habitat; feature: organic feature; material: feces | place: Cameroon | collected 2013-10 ... | reverse complement strand
GATCCTGTGCTATCTGGTCGTAAGTGCGCTGGATGAACGTGCTGTATACCGTCCACACCGGGCGCAGTCCACCCTTAGCCATACCCGAAATCATAGCTACAGCCTGTTCCTCGGCAATGCCCATATCTATGTGCTGGCTTCCAGCCTCCTTACGCTTATCGGCAGTAAAGCCCGCAGCTGTAGGAGTTCCGGCAGTTACGGCGATGAGGGTCTTGTCCTGCTTCATCTCGCGCAACATCCAGTCGCAGAACAGCTGCTGATATGTCTCGCAAGGTTTTACCTCAGGCATAGTTCCGTCGGCATTTCTTACAGGTCGGCTGCCATCCTCAAGATTGAACGGCATACCCCAGTGCCAAGCTTCCTTATTATTGACGGCAGGAGCATAGCCGTGTCCCTTCTCTGTATGAATGTGTACAACGGTAGGCTTGTCGGTGTCCTTCACGCTGCCGAATACCTCGATAAGCTTCTCTATGTCGTTGCCTTCCTCAAGATACTTATACTCAAACCCCCAGGCCTTAAACCAGTTGTGCCCGCACATGCCGTTGCTCTCGCGCAGCGCACGCAGATTCTTGTATATACCTCCATGGTTCTCGGCTATCGACATCTCGTTGTCGTTCACCACGATGATGATGCCCGTGCCAAGCTCCGAAGCCTCGTCAAGACCCTCGAAAGCCTCGCCACCCGACAGCGAGCCGTCGCCAATAACGGCAATGATATTCTCCTTTGTACCCTTTACGTCGCGTGCCTTCTGCAGTCCGGTTGCAAGACTGATGGATGTGGAAGTGTGGCCCACCTCAAAGTTGTCGTATTCAGGACACTCTGCAGGAGAAGAATAGCCCGATATGGCATTCATATCGTCGACATTGCCAAGAAATCCGGCTGCACGACCTGTCAATACTTTATGCGGATAGCACTGGTGGCTGACATCAAACACAAACTTATCCTCTGGCGCATTGAACACATAATGCAAGGCTACTGTAGCCTCAACAAATCCAAGATTAGGACCTACGTGTCCGCCATGCTTGCTTACACGGTTTAGCACAGCGCGGCGTGTCTCGTCGGCCACAACCTCAAGGGCTTTGATGTCCAGCTTCTTCAAGTCGGCAGGACTCTGTATCTTCTCTATATACATTGCTTATTAGTTGTTTTGTTTGTTACTGTTTTACACTGCAAAGTTAAGCATTTTAGCAGATAATAGCCATACCTTAAATTCAGAAATTATTACCTGCATTACCATAAAAGGTTGAAATAAAAAAAAGTTTGCCCCTTTTCACAAAGAGACAAACTTATTGGAGAATCTTGCTTCTCCGTTTTATAAATGTATTCCAATTTACTTCTCTATACTTAAAAATTTATTCCAATATAAAAACAATTACTTAAACCTCAGCAGAGAAGCCTTGTTATTATAATTCTCCTGTAACGTCATCTGGTTCTTGGCGAAGTCGAACTGCAACTTAACGCTGCTCATCCAGTCTACATAATGTATCTTTACATTCAGCTTACCGTCATTGGTCCAACCATAGCTGGCACTTGCCTTGAACGGAGATGTAAAGCCAGAGAAAGCACCCTTGGTGTCGCCACGCGCATTTGACGGGAACTTTGTAGCCACTTCAGACAATGTCCATTCGCGATAGCCACACTCAATGTCATTGGTTCCACACTCCTCGGTGTCAATGACAAGCTTAAGGTTCTTGCCGTCCTTCACGATGCGAACGCTCTTCCAGCCATTGACATTCTTGTCGAAAGTAAATGTCTTATTGAGAACAGCTTTGCTTGTGGCTGCCGATTTGCCTTCGGCGTAAGGCAGCACGTATGAGGCTGATTTCTTCTGCAAGCGCCTGAAGTCGGCAGCCGACTTTGTCAATGCTCCACTCTTTATTGCACCGAGCACATTCTTGAACAGCATATGCTGCTCTCTTTTTCCTGCATCGCCTTTTGTTATCACCTGTGTAACCACAGCCACCATATCCTCATTAGGCATCACGATGACATATTGGCCATAAGCACCGTCGGCACGAGCGGTGTTGGGATTGTCGCACTTCCACATCTGGTAACAGTAGCTGTCGCCTCCTGTCTCGCTCACGTGTGGCTTCATCATTTCATCAACCCACGATGCGGGGATAATCTCCTTGCCCTGCCAAGAACCCTTGTTTAAGAGCAGTTGTCCAAACTTAGCCAACGATTCAGACTGCAGATACAGTCCCCATCCGCCACAGTTGATACCTTCGGGACTTGTCTCCCAGTTGGCCTCGGTGATGTGGAGTGGCTCGAACATACGCTGCTTCAAATAGTCGAACACAGTCTGTCCTGTAACTTTCTGTATGATGGCAGCGAGCAGATAGGTATCCATAGAGTCGTACTTGAACTTAGTTCCCGGCTCAGCCACCACGTCAATGGCGAGATATTTCTTAACCCACTCTGTCTCGTTGTTGCGCACATCGTCAGTCTGATTGAATCCTGAGTTCATGGTGAGCAAGTCGCGTATGGTGATGGCAGCCAGTCGTGACGACACCTTCTCCGGCAAGAGGTCGGGGAAGAAGATGGCGAGACGGTCGTCGATGCGCAGCAGGTTCTCCTTTATGGCGATGCCGATGGCAGCACATGTAAATGTCTTGCTTGCCGAGAAAAGGGTATGACCATATTCTGCCTTAAATGGAGACGGGTGAATCTCGCCGATAACCTTGCCGTGGCGCATAAGCAGCACGCTGTGTATCTCGGTGTCCTTGAGACTCATTACAGAGTCAAAATAGTTGGCTATAACTTTTGAGCTGATGCCCACCGATTCTGGTGTGACACGTGGCAGCTCGTTGATCTGTGCCGTTGCCGACTGTGTGGCGCATGCAATAGCCACGACTAGCAGCATTGCCTTAATGCTGGATGTGAAATGATTTGAGATTTTCATAATCGTATATGTTATTTGAGATGTTAGTGTATTCTTTAGAATTTTATATTGGCTGAGAAGCTCACCTGGAAAGGCAGGATGTATTCGCCTGCAAGCACGGTACCGTCAAGGCCAGTGGCATCCTCGCGTGTGTCGGCGCTCGGGATGGTGCCTTGCGCTCCGCTCTGTCCGAGGAAGTTGGTGACGTTGGCTGAGAGTGTGAGGTTCTTGTTGCAGTTGTAGCTCATGCCGCCGAATGTCTCCCAGCGTCCCTTGAAAAACACCGAATTGCCCACATTCACATACTGCTTGCCGTAATATCTGAAATTAGCCCATATCGCAAACGGACCTACAGAATAACGCGGATCAAGCTCCATCAGGAACTTCGAGATTTTGGTAACGGTCATCGACTTGAAGTTATATTCCTTCCACGATGTGCTGAACGAATAGCCACTGTATTTAGGAGCCTGCAATGTGACACGTGCGTGGAGCTGGAATCCCATGAAGAGATTGAGCATAGCATCAGTTGTCCATCCTAAGGTCTTGATGGTGAATGAGTTTGCCACCATCTCGGTCTGTGTGGGGTTGTCAGGATTAGTTACATAGAGATTGTTCACATTGTTGTTACGTGTAGCATATGTAAGAGCACTCACGAGGTTCACCCAACTGCTGTTGTAGAACACGCCTGCCTGACCCACGAACGAGTCGCGGCTCTTGAACATTGGCGCTGTGCGTCCAGAGTAAGCCTCAAGATGACGGAACTGGCGCAAGAAATTGCCCTCGGCTGTCAATCCGAAATTGTCGGTGATGTTCCATTTTGGCGCTACAGCGAATGCAAAGTTCAGTCCGTTCTGCTTATGGTTGACCTGAGTTATGGTCTTGCCATCTTTGTCAGTTCCGCCAATCTGGAAGTAATGCTGTGTGCCGTCGGCTCCAGTCCATGTCGCACGTGGATTGGCTATGTCGTCTACGTCTACCGACGACCATTCGAAGCGTGCTCCATAGCTGAGGCGGAACGAATGAGTGGGTTCCCACTTGTCGAACACGTATGCAGCCAGCTTATTCTCGAAGCCCTTGTCATACTCAGAGCCATTGTTGAAGTTTGAGTAAGGCGATGTGGCGCCGTTGATGAGCAACTTTCTGGGGTTGGCAGCCACCTCATGGTAGTAGGCTGTTGTAGAGCGTGCATATCTCACATTGGTAAACAGCTCGTCTACACCAACAGTCCAGCTGTGGTCGGCCTTCTTGCCTACAAGCTGGGCGTTGAAGAATCCGTCGGTGACACAGATATGATTGAGCTGCGACGTGCGTCCCTGGATGAGTCCGGTGTAAGTGTCGCCAGTGTCGGCATACTTAGCCGTAACGCCATCCTCGGTATTGAGCACACTTGTTGCCACCTGGTCGCCAGTCCATCCTGAGCTATTGGTCATGCGTCCGCGCAGGTTGAGTGTCCAGTCGTTTTGAAGCGGCTTGCTGAAGTAGACGCTGCCCTCGTGGGTCTTGACGTGTATACCGTCAAAGAGGTTGGTCTGCTTACGCTCTCCGCTTTCCATGTCGATGTATTCCATCATGCCGTCAACGGGCAAGTAAGAGTCGCGTCCGATGCGGAATCCGTTCACCTTGCTCACACTACCGTCACTGTTCCAACGGAATGGTGCGTATTTGGCAAGACTCGTCAGGTTGTGCACATCATTGTATTTATACATAAATGTTAGTGACGAGCCGTCGTTCCAGCGTTTTGTCAGTCCGGCTGTGTAGAACTGGCTGCGGTCGACAAACTGTGCGAACTTAAGATTGAAGCATCCAGGGTCGAAATTGTTGTAGGCGCTTGCTGTGAAGCTCCAACCCTTACCCAATGGTCCCGAGAGATTCAGGTCGACATTCTGCGAGCCAAAAGTATTGACGCTGTACTTCATCTTGCCCTTAAACTTATCGCCGCCAAGCTCAGCCCATGAGTCGACACCGTAACCAATCTCACCCTCTATGATAGCAACATGCGGCATATCCAACATTCCCTGGCGGGCAAGAAGCTGCTCCGAACGCCAGTGGTTGCTTGTGGTGTTGGGCCAATAATAGAATACTGACGGCAGACCATTGAACATCACGGCTGTGTAGTTCATCGGCAAACCTATTTCCACCTGACGCGGCTCTGTGGTGCTCTTTGCATTGAGCATGATGCCACGGTCAGACCCCTTCTCTACCACAGAGTCTTTACGCTGTTGTATAGGCGCATTATTATTTAACTGTGTGTAATTGTTGGCTTCGTTGACGTTTGTACCGTCATGTGCCATGTTGTTAGCCAAGCCGGCGTTTGGCATTAAAGACAATGCCGTTGCAGCCACAAGGCTTGAAGACAATAAATGTTTACTTATCATGCTTTTAGGTTTTATAAAATTATTAACTTCAAGTGCTTAAACTTTTCGGTTGCAAATTTAGAGATAAAACCTAACGAAAAAAACAAATACACCTTCCGTGCGAAAGTGTATAGATATAACCAGCTGAAATACAATACATTAACATAATATATCTAAAATTATATACACTATGTTATACACTTGTACATAACGTAGCTTGAGATTGTAAGTATATAAAAAATGTTGCGTTGGTGTCAAAAAAAAACAAGCCAACGCAACATTAACCAGTTTTTTAGTCGCGCTTCAGGTAATGGATATCCTTCAGGTGCTGATAAAACTCCTCATTGGTATAGTCGGTAGAGCTGAATACCACTGTCTTGTAGTGCTTGATGGTATTGAGCGAATAGTTGAGGCTCGACATAAGCTCATTGTTGCTGCTTATGCCAAGACGTATGAGTGCGAATACCCTCATTTCGGGAGTAAGATGGTTGGCTTCGATGTTGGCAGGACGCGAGTCGGCTCTGAGCAAACCATAAAACTGTTCGACAAACTGCGGGAATATGCTAAGAATAACACGGTCAATCATTTCATACTCCTTCTTGCCGCTGTTCTGACGTTTCAGAATTATGTCCTTAGCGTCTTGATAGTCGCCTATAGTAAGTCGTCGGCTCACATTCTTGAAGAATTCGGCATCGCGCTGGCGTCGTGCCGCCGCATCGGAGATGACGTTACCAAACACAGCGATCTTGATGTCGTTGGCTTCATTGAGCTGTGCGTTTATGTGGGCTATGGTCTGGTTGCGCTGATGCAGGCTGTTGTTCTTGCGTCTTATCACCACAAAACATACGCACAACGCAATGACTGCCACTGCAAGTACAAAGGCAACAGCTATCAGCACATCATGCTGACGCTTTATGGTCTGGTACATATTGTCGTGGATGGTGGGATAAAACTGCGACACCTCATACACACGGTACATACTGCCATACTGCTTGGCATTGTGCATAGCAATAACGCTGTATCTGTAAGCCTCCTCATTGTGCCCGATGACAGACATCAGTTCGGCAAGCTTGCGCATCACGGGATATTCTATAGAGCCAAGCCTTATCTGCTCTTCTGCCGACAAAGCCATATAGCGTGCGGCATCGGCAAGATTTCCGGCTCCCATAAGCGTGAAGCCTGCATTGCCAAGTTGATAAGCATACTCCTCGGAGCCCTTCTGGCATTGTGGCACCAGCTGCAAGGCATAGCGCGCTGCCTCATGGTATCGGCATAGATGAAAGTTGTATTCCATGAGCATGCGCGTAAGCTGGTAGGTGCTGTCAGGGAACTCATGCTTCACCTTGTTATATATACTCATCATCTTTGCAGAGTGGATGCCATCGGGACGTCTGCCGTATGGTGATACAAAGCCGTTCTCAAACTCGATGTCAAACTTCAGCTCATAGTATCTCAACAGCGCCTCACCTTGCAATGACGCTCCGTTTATTGTGCCGATAGCATTGTCGGCTTCACGAAAAAATCCGCCTTTAACGAGAAGTGCCGTTTCTGCAAGCGTCGCCTCCACAGCGAGGCAGACGTCACCAGCTTTGTGTGCCTCAGCCTTTGCAGCCAAAGCGTAGGCCAATGATTTATCGAAGTTTACAAGCGAATACTCGTGCTGAAGGTTCATCAAGGCATTAAAGCGCTCACGATGACCTTTGGCTTGTTGCAGCCTCTCTATGCCGCTGTTTATACGGTTTTGTTTCACAGCGTTGTACTTCGCTGTGTCGGCAATGATAGCGTTGAGTTTGTCAAGACACATTTTTGTGCTGCTCCATATCTCGTTTTTATCTTTCGAACGAGTAAATGTTTGCGACAGTCCCTTATAGTCCATACCTTTGCCGTTTGTTTGAGCAGACATGGACAGCGACAAGCACAACATAATGCCGATAAACAATAGTCTTTTAATAAACATGCTATAGCAAATTGATTGGTTTGAGATTCAAAGATAATAAATAATTGCTTGATTAGTATAATATGGTTATGTTTTCTTTTGCAAAGATACCTAATATTGGGTAAAAACATTATACAAAAGGCATTTTTTCTGCATCTCATTATCCACTAAGAGACATTTGCCGTAACTTTGCGCATCAAGAAACAAAGAATTATCAAGATGAACCAGAAGAAATCAAAACGATGGATGATGCCTAAGGCATTGCTCATCATCCCGGTAGCTACATTGGCTATCGGCGTATTTGCCAACAACGCGGCTGTCAATAATACAACTACCGAAACCGATATAGATGCTATCACTACAGCTACCGAAACATACGGCACCACTGTAGACAAGCCGAAAGCCACAAAAGAGAAGAAACAGAAAACTTCAAAGGAGAAGCTAAAGAAACAAAAGAAAACATCTACAACAAAGGAGAATATTGTTGTTAAGGATTCGGTAAACGCTAAAAAAAGCCAACATGGCTTAATGTGACATTCCAACTAAGCCTTAATGACTGACCAATTAAGCCTTAATGGCCGACCAATTAAGCCTTAATGACCGACCAATTAAGTCATTAGTTGGACCCACTCCACATTGTCGCAGCTACTAAAAAATAGTTTTCATTTTCATCTGCCATCTGCAACCCGGCTCAAAATATCGCCATAACATATTGATATCAAGCATATTATGCGGTTGCAGATAGGGTTGCAGATAACATCTCATCTGCAACCCATATACAGGGAGAGGGGACGCCTCGTCCCCAAGATCGGATTGCAGCCAACATCTCTTCTGCTACCCATAAAAGGCGGTTGCAGATGGTTGCAGATGGTTGCAGATAAAATCAAGCATCTGCAACCACGCTAACAAATTGGTTAACAAAGTGTTAAGCCATATTTTTAGGCTGCGGTTGCAGAGTTGCAGATAAAACACAAAACTTAGTATTGTGCGTTCTGCGGGTCGAAGTTTGTCCAACCGTCAAGCCAGTTGTCGTTAGCGTTGAAAGCTCCGATGTAGGTTACCTGGTCGAACCAAGAGTCGAGACCAGAGAAGTTCTGCGCTCCGAAGAGGTTGCTGCCGGTCTGCGGCATGAACGGAACACCAACACCCTTGCCGTCTGTGAGCATCAATGCCGATTTGTCGGCAAAGTAGCGGTTGTTGTTGGCGGCTGTCTCGAAGAAGGTGTGCGAGTAAGACTGCTTGCTGTCTGCCTTCACAGCCTTTGCCTTGTAGTCGTACTCCTTGTCCTCGTAGCACTTGTTGGCATCAGAACCAAGGATGTCGGCATTGGCAATAAAGATGTTCTGCAGACGCAGCGTGCCAGCCTTAGCCTGTGCCGGGGTGTCGCCCTTCTCGCCGTCGATAATCAAGCCTATAGGCCAGTCGCATACTACAGAGTTTACGCAGTTGAGGCGTGACGAGCGGCGAATCTGCATGGCAGCCTGGAATTTGCCAAGACCAGAACCGTTGTTGGGGAAGTAAGAGCCGGCTGTGATGTAAGAGTTGCTGTTCTGGAAGTCGGCAGCTGTCTTAGGGCCAACGAATGTTATGTTTGAGAATGTGGCTGTGGTGTATGGCGATACCTGAGCACCATCGGCACAGTTGTCGCTCTCAAAACCATTGCTCTGGCTTTGGTCGGCAATGCGCGGGTCGCGTACAGAAAGACCAAACTGCACCTTGCCCGAAAATCCGTTGTCGGTATCGAAGTCGTCGTCCCATCCCTTGTAGGCTACAAGATACTTACAGTTGACCGTACCGCCGAACCACTCAAACGAGTCGTCGTTAGAATAAGACACCTGCACGTGGTCTATCTTTGTACCCGAACCTACAGAGCCAAGGGTCAAGCCGTTAATCTCCTGGTCGGCCTTGAAAGGAAATCCGCCAAACTCGATACGCACGTAGCTCAGAACACCCGAGTTGTCGGCATCGTTGTCGCCACCATGCTGTGTGCGCGGACCACCCTCTATCTGCATTGAGGTTTGGTTGTTGTGTGCCTTGCCGCAGATGATGACACCACCCCAGTCGCCCGGTCGGCGCTGTCCGGCAGGCTGTGCCGATGTAAACACGATAGGAGCATCGGCAGCGCCTTGGGCAATGAGTTTGCCGCCACGCTCTACAATAAGGGCAGCCTTGGTAGCCTTGTCGCCCTTGATAATGGTGCCCGGCTCTATTGTTAACTCAGAGCCATCGGCTATGTATACCCATCCCTTGAGGGTGTAAACGCCTTTCTTTATAGTCTGCTTGCCTTTGAACACGAGTTCCTGGTCGCCGTTGCCTATGACCGTTCCCTCCGCATTGTCCTTGCCGTCCTCGCCAAAGAGCAAGTGATCGCAAGCCTTTATGCCACCGTCTGTAGTCCATGTGTAGGCTTCACCCGGATTGGGTGTCGGATCGTCGTTGTCACTGCAGCTGCCCATTGTGGCAGCCAACATCAGGATGCCCATGCATCCTAAAAGATTCATCTTGTTCATAATGTTGTGATTATAAGCCTCACCCTGGGCCCCTACCCCAAAAGGGAGGGGAGTGATGTGCTTGGTTAATTATATTTTTTACTTGTTATCCTTAGATTTCTATACTTAGAATTTGTATACAGCCTGCAGTCCGATATTGCGTCCGGGCTTATAGCAGCGCGAAATCTCGTCTATTGTCTTGTGCGAGCCGTCGGCATAGGTGGCCTTGGCAAACTGCTTGTAGTATACCCGCTCGGCGAGGAGGTCGCGTATGTTGAACTTCAGTTCCCAGTGGCTGCCCCACTTCTTGCCTACAGAGAGGTCGATGGTGTTGCGTGGCATCTCGTAGCTGTGCGGCACACGTGCGTTGTCGTCGCTTGCCGAGCTGCCCTCGCTGCGGCCTACACCGATGATGCGCTTGCCTATGCGGTTGTAGAGAAGGGCTATGTCGAGCTGCATGGGCTCGTTCTTGTAGAACAGACCGGTGTTGATAAGGTAAGGCGACTGGCCCTGCATTGGTCGGTCTTCTTCCTTTGAGCCTTTCTCAAACTTAACCTTACTCTTAATCAAGGCTCCGTTGAACGACCAACTGAAACCTCGCAAGCCGATGAAAGACAGGTCCTTGCGGATGTCAAGCTCCAAGCCATAGTTGGCTGCGCTCTTTGCATTCTTGTAAGAGTATATAAGGTTGGTGCCTCCAGCCACTGTGTATGTCCACTCTATAGGCGAGTCGAAGTTCTTGTAGAAGGCGGCGAGAGAGATTATCTCGCCACGCGACGGGTAAAACTCGTACCGCAAATCGACGTTGTCTACATAGCAGTTCTTTAGCTCGGTGTTGCCCTGCACGTCGCTGGCAAGGTCGAAATCGTAGAACACCGACGACGATACCTCACGAAACTCGGGGCGGTTGATGCTGCGTCCGTAGGATAGACGGAGCTGGTGCTGGTCGTTGAACTTGTACGTGGCATTGACCGACGGGAAGAGGTCGTTGGTGCGGTAGTGGCGGCTTGTCTCGCTCTTCTCATAGTCGCGTGTGTTGGATATCAGCTCCATGTCGTTGTGCTCGAAGCGCACACCGGCATGTATGCCAAGCGCACCGAAAGGCAGAGAGGCCGAGAGGTATCCTGCACCAAGCGTGTTGTGTCCACGATAGTTGTTGCGCATCTGCTGCTGCTCGAAGATGTACAGCTTGTCGGCGCCCATATACTGCTCGTCGCTCAACAGCTGGGTGATGTCCATGTGCTGGAAATCTGTAGGAAGAGTGTTGGCTGCGGGGTTCCACTGATAGTAGAACGAGCGCGTCTGATACTGGCGTGTGCGATATTCGCCATAGCCACCCACTTGCAGAGAGGGAGTCCAACCGGCTAAGTTGAACGTGTGCTTGTCGTTGATGCCAACAGAGAAGATGTGCTCGTCGAGCTGTGTCCATTCGCGAGATATGTCGTTGCCGGTATGCAGAGCTATGTCGCCAGGGTTCTGCATATCGTTGAGGAGGTATCGCCTACGGTCAGGCAGACGTCGGTTGGCATACGCGTACCCGACACTCCAATCGAGGGCATCGCCAGTGAATGTATGCTTACCAGTGAGCTGACCGTTATAGGTGGTGCGCGAGCGGTAGTAGTATTCGGCACTGTTCTCCTTATTCGACTGTGCGTCTACTCCCTCACGCCATGTGTAGCGGTTTGTTGAAAGTTGGTTAAAGATGTTCTTAAGCTGATACTTGTGGTTGCCGTCCTTTGACAGGAAGGTAAGGTTGAGCATCGCTCCAAGACGCACGTTGTTGTTGTACTGGTCGTCTGTAGAATAGCGCAGATAGTTGGAGCGGTCGTTTACGGCATCGTATATACCGAAGAGATTGTTCTTCATATCGGTATATGTGCGCTGCTCGTTGGTGTAGTTGAGGGCGGCAAGCAAGCCGAGGGTGCGTCCGCCGAGGTTCCAGCGATGAGCCATACTTGCGGCAAGCTTAAGGTCGCCTATAGGATTGCGGCTCTTTATGCGCCAGTCGTTGTTAAGCCCGTTGCCACGCAGACTATATAGGTTGTCGCCAACCTTATTGCCCGCAGCGTCGGTAAGCTTATTGAGCGAGGCGTCGATGCCGCCACGCAGACTGCGCAAGCCGTTGTCGAAAGCAAGAAAATCGGTGGCAGAGCCTTTAGCATAACTGAAGGCTTTGAATACTGTTGACGTGTTCCAGTTGCCACCGACAGAAAAGGTTAGATTGTTTTCAGTAGGTATTTCTTTCGTATTGACGATTATGAAGCCGCCCGAGTAGTCGGCAGGATATTCTGCCGATGGCGATTTCACGATGGTAAGATTGTCTATCTGCGAGCTTGGTATGATGTCGAACGAGAAGGCTCTCGAGTCGGCTTCGCTCGAAGGCACGGCACCGCCATTAACCCATACGTTGTTGTAACGCTGCGAAAGTCCGCGCACCATCACAAACTTGTCGTCGATAAGGCTCACGCCCGGCACACGGCG
>ERZ1026901.1666-NODE-1666-length-12143-cov-4.426621_pt1 | contig 12143 bp, 10 predicted proteins | sample MGYA00380179_ERZ1026901 | MGnify/ENA primary metagenome ERZ1026901 (study PRJEB33269, sample SAMEA4719815) | human gut metagenome | biome: human-associated habitat; feature: organic feature; material: feces | place: Cameroon | collected 2013-10 ... | reverse complement strand
TGAAAGCCATCGGTGCGGAGCACATTCGGTTCCATGATCTCAGACACACCTTCGCCACGCTGTCCCTGAAAAGCGGAGTGGACGTAAAGACGCTGTCCGGCGCGCTGGGCCACTACTCAGCTGGCTTCACGCTGAATACCTACACCCATGCCACGGCGCAGATGAGACAAGACGCGGCGGACACCATCGGTGGAGTCATCAGCCAGCAGATGCGCTGAAAAAACAGGGCCAGACAGGAAAAATCCCGTCTGGCCCTGTCCGGTACTTTCCGCACCTTTCCCCGTGTGGGTCAGCGTGTGAGTCTTGATGAAACGGCGAAAATTAAGTATCTCAAAAAGTTGCGAATTACGAAAGAAAATCACCGGAATCAAGCGATTCCGGTGATTTTTGGTGGAGACTACTGGACTCGAACCAGTGGCCTCATGCGTGTGAAGATTCGATAGGGACGCCTTCCGCACGGTTTCAGCGGCAATAAGCGGGTTTTCCACAAAATCTCCTCACCCGCAGGTGCGCTCCGTTCCGTTGTTTCCGCCCCGGTTTTTCTGTTCGTGGGTCACGGCGTGGGTCAAAACGCGATCCTCGTTTTCTGTTTGCTGCGGGCAGGATGCCTTCATACAACAAAGTCGCTACAGCATTTCGGAAGCTTCATCTTTTGAGTTATAATACTTGTTTTTGCTCATTGTGAACCATTTTAATCTTATATCAAAAATTCGTTGGAAAAGTTTCTCAATCCCACAACAATTCTGCTTTCAAAAAGCCTACGCATCATAAGAATCTGTTGTGCGAAAGCAGGATTTTAATCCACAGCCTCTTTCTCAGGCATCCCGGTACTCTGAGGGTGAAACCCCTGTTCTTCGTTTAAAGATCGTGGAAAAATAGGTGGGGTTTTCATAGCCGCAGCGCAGGGCAACCTCATAGGTTTTGTAGTTTCCGCTTTTCAAGTATTCTCTTGCATGAGAAATGCGTACATTGGTCAGGTAGTTGATAAAAGAACTGCCAGTACTCTGCTTGAATTGGGCACTGAAATAATTTGGAGAAATACCCATTTCACTCGCCACCTGATCCAACGTCAGTCCGGAATCTGCGTAATGCGCCTCAATGTAGGCTTTTGCGCGTTCAGCCACGCTTTGGTTGGCATTGATGTTTTTATCCAGAAAATCACAGATCCGCGCAACAAAACGGTACAATTCCTGCAGCATGTCATCCAGAGTTGTCCGTATCAGAATCTTGCGGTAGTCTTCCAGAGGATCGTCCAGAATCGTTTCAATCGGGCAATTGATATCTATCAGAAGTTTGACGATCTCGCCATAAACCACACTGACTAACATATGGGTATATAGATAGGAATTGTGCCCGGTCTGTCGGATATCGTTCGCCAACAGTTCAAAGTCCTCACGGATGGTTTTCTTGTTAAAGGTGGAAATAGAACGGATCACACAGCCTACATTCGGAATGTCCGGCAGCGGATTTGTGCTGCCGTTCTGCACTTCCTCTGGCTGAATATCTCGGTTGCTGCCCAGTTGGAACGCATACTCGCAGCCGCGGCGAACGAACTCATACGCCTCCTGACAGCAATCGACGCGGTCATAGAGCAACGAGGTTACTGTTGTAAATTCTATAGCTGGCTCGACCATTCGGAGACGCCGGATATAAGAACGGACTCCAAAGCTTATTTCTTCTTTCCAGGCACCGGTAAAAAGCAGAAGATACCGCCCGCTGCTCTCCTCAACGGAGATCATACTGGTGTTTTCACCGACCTTAGCAATGGATTGCTCCAGCCTCTGCGTCATGCTGAAGATAGTTTCTTCATCCATGGCGGCAGTCAGATTATCAAAGTTGTCAATCTGCAGCAGCACCAGAATCATGGCCCGCGCACGAACAAACTGCTCCGGCATCTGTTCTAAAAACTGCTGTCGGGGTGTACGGCCCATCATGTAGCGCCTCAGTTGGCGTTGCAGCCGGAATTCGTCTGCCTGCTGGAGCTGTACGCGCATCTCTTTCACTTCGTTTTGCTGATGCCTCTCACCGTCTAACTCCTGCGTCAGCTTTCCGAGAGTCCGACACAGGCTTGTGACATCAATGGGTTTTAAAACGAAATCCGAAACGCCAAGCTGAATAGCCGACTGCGCGTATGTAAATTCCCCATGGCCGGTAATAATTACCACGCGGCAAGATGGGTGGTCCTCCCGAATTTTGCCAATCAGATCCAAACCGTCCAGATAGGGCATCCGAATATCTGTCAGAACAACATCGGGCTTTAGCTCTCGAATCTCCTTCAGTGCCTGTCTGCCGTCTTCCGCAGTCCCGATTAAGTTCATTCCAAGAGAATCCCATGGTATCGTTTCCGCCAGACCCTCCCGAATCAGCTGCTCGTCATCCGCCAGATATACAGTATACACATTAAGCTCCTTTCAGTGTCTTTGGCAACACAATCCGCGCAGATGTACCCACGCCCTTTTCACTGGTAAGTCTTAAACCATAGTCCTGACCGGCCAGAATCTGGATTCGGTCATTGACATTCACTACACCATAGCTGTTGGCCCGATTTTCTCCTTTATGCTCCATAGCCTTTCGGACAGATTCCAGTGTCTCCGCATCCATTCCTGCACCGTTATCCAGAACTTCGATTTCTATCCTGTCTCCATGTGAAAGTACCTGGATCATCAGGATACACTTTCGGTCGCACAGTTTGATACCGTGATACAGCGCATTTTCCACCAACGGTTGCAGCATCAGCTTCGGGACAAAATAGTTTTCTGTTTCCGGATCTACATAAAAGGAATATTCGAATTGATTCTCATATCGTATTTTTTGGATTACGAGATAACTGCGAACATGCTCCAGTTCCTCTCGAACTGTAATAATGTCCCGACCTTTGGAGAGTCCTATGCGGAAAAATGTGGTCAGAGCAGAAATCATCTCTGTTGCCTTTTCCGTGTTCCCTTTTCGCACCAGCCAATTGATGGAGTCCAGAGAATTATATAAAAAATGGGGATTGATCTGCGCTTGGAGGGCTTTGAATTCTGCTGTGCGCATCCGTTTTTGCTCGGTTTTTACGGTTTCCAGTAATTCACCGATTTTTCCGCTCATTTCCTGCGTATTTTCCGCCAAACTTCCAATTTCGTCAGAACGCATGGGAGGAAGAGGCTTGCCAAATTCTCCATTCTCCATATCCTTGATATATGTTTGAATCCTACGGATAGGACGCAACTCATAATCGGCCAAGCTTCCCGAAACAAAAATTGTTAGCAAAAGCGTCATCAATACAGTTACGACAAAGAGTGTCAAAATTTCCTGGCTGTCGCCACGAAGACTCTGCTTCATGACAACGCCAATCGCAGTCCACTCAGACAAGGAAAGCGGCACGTAAAAGATCACTCTGTCGTGTAAAGAAATGGTGGTTGCTTTTCGATCCGTCCACCTTATCTGATTAACAGCATCGCTCACCATTTCATCGGATGCGGCTGCTGGCAGCAAGGCGATATTTGAGCGTGCGGACATCAAGAAAATCGTTCCGCTCTCTCCGAGCTTCTTGTCAAAGATTTGCTTCAAATATGACTGCCGGACCTCTACTACCACGATTCCGCATGGTTGACCTGTGCTGCTCAAAGGCAGCAATCTGGCTGCACTCAAAACAGCGTTTCCCATGTTGTCAGCAACCAGCGAACCTTCATCGGAAACAATCCACTGAATATCTTCATGGTTCCGGATTATTTTGTATTGCTTCATAGTCATTGGAAGCGCCTCGCGCTCGTCCCTCACCGCATAATAACGCGATTTTGCAACGGTGAAATCATCAAGGCAGATATAAACACCATCCAAGCCGGCATACATTCCGGCGATTTGCTTCAACCTTGCATCCAATTCCGGAATGACAGAGTCTTCAGCTTTTTCAGAATCTTGTAGTTTGTCCATGAGGATTTGAACGGTATGGTCTTCGGCTACTTGCTTGGCCGCCGATTGCATATTCAGCAACACCGCTTCCAGATTTTCACCGGTCTTTCCTACAACCTCTTCCGCCAATGCCAAAGCACTGTCAGATATTCGAACATCGGAAGCTCGATAGATCAGGGTTCCTGCAACACTGATGGGAATCATCATCAGCAGTATGAAGTACAAAATCAACCGATGGTGGAGCGACTCGCTGAAAAAACGACGAATTCTCATGATCCGTTCCCTTCTCCACTGTGTTTGGTGCTTGATATTATATCACCGGATTCTCTTAATTGAAAAGGGATATTATATCCATTTGTTTCCCTCTAAATTATAGTTGCTTTTCCGATATCTCTGCCAACGCACGAAACCGACTCTATGTTGAGCCGGTTTCGTGTAATCAAAAGAAAAACGAGGGTACTATCAGGATTTTTTATCCTTTATTGTAGAAAAGATGACCGCGGCAACGATAATCGTTCCTTTCAGCATCATCTGCGGATAGGAAGATACGTTCATCAGATCCAGCAGGTTATTGATGATGCCCAAGATGAACACGCCAATGATAACTCCACTGATATTTCCCTTGCCTCCTGTGAAACTGGTTCCTCCGACAACCACAGCGGCAATACAGTCATTTGCCAGGTCTTCACCATTGGTTGGCGCGCCGACACCCAGTCGAGCCGTCAAGAGAATTCCGGCGATACCGGCACAGACCGCACAAAAAATGTACGGGGCAATTTTCCATTTAGACACATTGATTCCGGAAAGCTTGACAGCTTCTTCATTCCCGCCGATGGCGTATATAATCCTGCCGAGAGAAGTTTTCTTCACGATAAACCAGACAATGACGATGCAGATGATCATGATAACGCTAAGGGTCGGAATGGCACCGAAAAGACGACCTTTACCGATGAAAGAAAACGTACCGGCACATTCTGCGTTCTTCCACGATATCGGAGCGGAATTTGTGTACCAGTAGGCAATGCCGCGTGCAAACTCCATCATTCCCAAGGTCACAATAAAGGGGGCCACACGGAGCTTTGCAACAATCAGGCCATTGACTGTTCCGAGAACGGCGCAGATCACCAGAGTTCCAAGGACTGCCGCCAGAATATTGTTCGTCATCATCAGAAGCGATGCACAGAATACGCTGGATACAGCCATGACTGAGCCGATACTTAAATCAATGCCGCCGGACAGAATTGCCACAAACATGCCAAGAGCCGCTACCATATTGGAGGCCTGCTGAATAAAGAGGTTTTGCAAGTTCAGAGGAGTCAGGAACTTTGGTGTTAAAAGAGAACCGATCACAATCATGCACAGCAGTACACCAACGGGAATGGCTTGCTCCTTCAAATATCTTTTCAGATGGCTGCCAATGCCGCTTGAAGCATTTAATGTTTTGTTTCCCATTGCCTTTTCTCCTTAAACGTCCTTATACATATACTGCAGCATGAGTTTCGTATCCTTCATCTCTTCTGCATTCAATTCTCCAGTTACATGACCGCTCCGCATAACAATTGTTCGGTCGCAGGTTCCCTGGATTTCTTCCGTTTCCGAAGAAATCAAGATAATTGATTTTCCGTCTGCCCGCAGCTTTTCGAGCAAGCCGTAGATTTCAGCCCGCGCGCCGACATCAATACCCTGTGTGGGTTCGTCAAATATCAGAATATTGGGCTGAGCAGTGAGTGCCTTTGCTATGACGATCTTTTGCTGATTGCCGCCGCTAAGATCCTGAACAGGGCTTTCAATTGTGTTCATTTTTACTTTCAGCGCCCGTACCAGGTTATCTATTGTCTCAGCTTCCTTCTTGGAATTCAAAATACCAAGCCTATTTGTCACCGAGGAGAGTTTGGAAAGCGAGATGTTTTCACGGATCGGCCGACAGAGCACCATGGCTTGCGCTTTCCTGTCCTCTGGGGCGAGGAACAATCCATGACGGACTGCATCTGTGGGATTTTTGATTTTGACAGGGACGCCATTGATTTTGATGGTTCCGCTTTTAAGCTTATCAACGCCCATGATTGCTCTGGCCGTTTCCGTCCGGCCGCTGTTCACAAGGCCGGCAATACCTAAAATTTCACCTTCACGCAGTTTGAAAGATACATCTTTGATGACGTCGTTTGTCAGCCCTTCTACCTCAAGCACACACTGTTCGCTGCGGATCTTCCCTCGTGTAACATACATGGCTCCCAAAGTTTTTCCCAGCATATGCGTAATCAGATCATCTTTAATCAGATTTTTGTTTTCCAACACAGTAATAACCACACCATCCCGCATAACGGTAATCCGATCGCTGAGCTGGAAAATTTCATCCATACGGTGAGAGATATAAATGATGGTTACCTTTTCCTTTTTCAGAGAGGCAATAATGTCCATAAGGATATGTACCTCACTGTCGGAGAGGACCGCTGTTGGCTCATCAAAGACAATCACTCGGGGCTTCCGATATAACACGCGTGCAATGGAAATGAATTGCTTCATTGCGGCGCTCAGCGTTCCCACCTTTGCATTGGCGTCGATGGGGATGTGATAATGGTCCAGCAGTTCCTGAGTCTGCCGCATCATGGTTTTGAACTGTACAAGCCCGTGCTTGGAAAAGCTCTTGTCACCAAGACAGATGTTCTCCGTAACAGAAAGCTCATCCATCATTTCAAATTGTTGGTATACTTGGGCTATGCCGAGGTTCTTGGCAATCACGGTGTTGATTTTCCGCACTTCCTCGCCATTGATTAAGATTGTTCCGGAATCTTTCGCATAAACGCCCGTGAGCACTTTCATCAGTGTACTTTTTCCGGCGCCATTTTCGCCGACAAGGGCCATCGTCTCGCCGGCACGCACTGCAAAATCAATGTCCTTCAGCGCCTTGACCGCGCCGAATGATTTGCAGATGCCTTTCATCTCTATAATATTCGACATGATGTCCCCCTAATTTCCAGAATCAGCAACGGCGGAAAAATTTTCCGCCATTGCTGATTCTTTCGGTTGTAAAACTCAGAACGCAGAATTTGGATCGTAATAATCCTGAACGTTTTCGGGAGTGACCAAGGTGGGCTCCAGCTGCAAAGTCTTGGCGACAGGGATCGTACCGTCATTCAGATACCCCAGGATCACACGCACAGCAGCTTCACCGACCTCGTAAGGAGAGTTCAGGCCCAGTGCCACAATGGGGCCGTTGTCCAGCATAATTTCATATGCGGCTTTAGAGCCGTCAACAGCACCCATGATCAGATTTTCAGCCAAGCCAAGCTGCTCAGCGGCAGAGGTAGCACCGACAATGTGGGCGTCGCAGGTACCGACAATGCACTTCAGATCGGGGTTGGCAGCCAGCATGTTCTGAGCAGTGGTCAAACCGGATTCTTCGGAATAAGCGCCGGCATACAGGAAGGTGCGTCCCTCGATTCTGCTTTCCTTATCAACTTCGGCGATACCATCGCGAGCGCCCCGATTTCTTGCGGCGGCAATGGAGTTTCCGTCAGTGCCGCCAATCATGCCGTAGGGGATGCTCTCCATGTCGGGATACATTTGCAACAGCCGGGTAGCCAGCTCCGTACCAACCATCTTACCCAGAGAGTAGGCGTCGGTCACGCAGGCAGTCATGTAAGCGGCACCAGCTTCAGGCGGGGTATCCACAGCGACAACAGGAATTCCAGCCGCGGCGCAGTCGTCAAGGGCGGAAGTCACCGTTTCTTGGGGGTTGGCGGGATTGATGATAATCGCATCCACACCCTGGGCAATAAAGGTGTTGATCTGATCGACCTGCATGGCGGCGTCATCGTTGCACTGGACCAGATTGACCTTTACGCCGGCCTCCGTTAATTTTTCATTGACATGGTCATACAGAGCTTTGAACCAGCCCGTAGAAACGTCAGTCATTGCGACGCCGATGGTATAGGACTCCTTTGCGGTGATTTCGGGCAGATCGGACAGCGCCACGTATTTTGTATCGGCGCTGATGGAATCGTACAGGTTCATCAGTTCGGAGGCGTCGGTCTCCGATGTCTTATCAGGAGTTGTGCCTGCTTCGGATTTGGAGCCGCCACAGCCTGTTAGAGCTACGATCAAAAGGATGCTCAAGGTCGCAGTGAAAAGCTTTCTCAGTTTCATAGTTATTCTCCTATCTGTATTTTTTTGATGTAGGGTTATTCATCCCAAAATTGCAAAAGGACGAATGGGAGATCCTGAGCCGTTTTTGATTTTCAGAGGAATCGCCATGAAATAGCATCGCCTTGGCAACTTCTCCAGATTCATCAGCATCTCCATGATGAAAATTTCATTCGGGAGAAAGCTGTTATGGTGCCCATAGGAAAAATACTCATATCCATCCTTCACCGGGGTATCGCAGGCAATGGTATCGGAACCAATCGCACGAATTTTCCGTTCAGCAAACAGTGCGCACGCTTCTTCGGAAAGCCCGGGTTCATTCAGCGCATAATACTTCCACGTATTGTCCAATTTCCAATACTGCTGGTAGCCGAAATCTAAGAGGACAATGTCACCGGCACCTGCTCGGTCGCCCATCTGATTTTCCAATTCCAGAATCTGCTCTTTGGTGATGCGATCACCCGGCTGTGCATTCAAACGAAATATATCGTACTTGACAGCAGGCCCCATAACCATAGTTGGCCCATATTTATCTACCGTCTTATCCTGCATTTCCGGTAGAATATGTGCCGGGCAATCCACATGGGCTCCGGTGTGCTCTCCCATGACAAGGGTTTGGCAGTAGTATCCATCATGAGCATGGGTGATTGTTGGGTCAACAATAATCTGCGGATGTGTAGGCCACTTTGGCATATTATGTTCAATCGTTGGTGACAAATCAACAATTTCAGCTTCACCAATCAGCTGATTCAGCTGTTCCCAATTATGCAATGGAATCTCCTCCTTTGTTTGTTTGTGTCCGGTCAAGATCCTTAACTGCTGCCAGTTTAGCATATCTGTATTTCCCTGAAAATCAATATTTTTAAGGTTTAGATTCACTTTTTTATGATTGTAAAAAAGTGAAGAATGTCGGGGAAAAGTTGACACAGCTTGACCAAAAAGCACAGAGCGTCTTTGGCGGATCATACAGAACACTGAGCGCAAAAAAAGGCGCCGTCCTGAAAAGGACGGCACCCAAAAGCCAAATCATATTTAGGCATCAAAATCCAGAATTACCTTCAGTGCCTGCTTGCTGAGGGTCAGCTTGACAGCTTCATCGATCTTCTCATAGGGCAGGACGTGAGAATAGAAATCCTTTGGATTTACTTTCCCGGCCTCAATCAGGGCGATGGTCTCGTCCATGATGGCATACTCCCCATAGGGGAAATTCAGCATGTGCAGTGAAGTGTTGTCTTGCAGGCGGCTGGTGTCCACCAGCAGGTCATTGCTTCTCAGGACACCCATGGAGCCCACCTTTCCGCCGGGCTTTACATGGCGGCTGGCCTCGTAAATGATATCGGTAAAGCCCACGATGTCAATAGCCACGTCAAACTTCTTTCCGCTGAGCACTGCATCCACATCCTCCACGGAAGAGTTAATGACGTGTTCCGTCTTGGCGATACGTTTAGACATCTCCAACCGCTCCTGGATCTTATCGATCTGCGTGACGTGGCCACCCCTTAGACCGCAGAACAGCGACAGGGCCATACCCATAGGGCCGGAGCCGTAGATCAGGACCTCTGTTCCGTCAGTCACGCCAAAATTTTTAGCTGCGGAGTGACTTTCTGCCAGAGACAGCAGCACCCCTGCGTCAATATAGCTCATGGTATTGGGGAATTTATGCTGCTTGACCCACGGAAAGTCCTTTTCCGTGAAGCCGTCTTCCAGCATCGCCTGATTATCGCTGACCATGCCATATTCCGCCATGCTCCCGTGGGTCTTGGTATAGCCATTACCTACGTCCGGATAGAGATTGGGATGGATCCACCTCTCCCCCACATGAATGTGACGGACCTTTTTGCCAACAGCCACTATCTCACCGGCACCCTCATGGCCAAGCACGGTGGGATAGATGCTGACTCCGTTACCCAAGTCACCGCCGGTACCGGTAATGATCTGCATGTCAGTGCCATTACAGAAACCGCAGGCGTGAACCTTTACTAAGGCCTCGTAATCGCCTAAAACCGGCTTGGGAACGTTATCCACCACGCGGATGTCATTGGGCCCCATGACCGCGATTGCTTTCATGTACTCCATATTACTCACTCCTTATTTTGAAACATCCGGATTTTGGCGAGGGCCAACTCTGTGGTGCAGGCCTTGGCTGACTGATACATCTTGTAAATATCCCGGCTGCCCACAGCAAGCTCCAACCCCTTCATGAAGGCTAACCGTACCTCCGTGGCTACGTTGATTTTGCGAATGCCCAGAGAAATTGCTTTTTTGATCATATCTTCCGGGATGCCGGAGCCGCCGTGGAGTACCAAATGAGGCCCGCCAAGATTCCGGCATGCCTCCAGTCGGTCGAAGTCCAGGTTGGGTATTCCCTTATAGATGCCGTGCGCATTGCCGATGCCAATGGCCAGCGCATCACAATCCACCACTGAGATGAAGCGCTTCATCTCATCCAAATCCACCAAATTTGTGTTGTTATGAGAAATACCGTCTTCTACGCCGGAAATGGCGCCTAATTCACACTCCACGGACACGCCCACAGCGTGAGCGGCGCGTACCACCGCTTGGCTTTCCCGAACATTTTCCTCAAACGGATGATGGGAACCGTCATACATGACAGAAGTAAAACCGGCCCTCAGGCAAGTGATGGCCTGTTCGTAGCTGATGCCGTGGTCCAGATGCATGACCACCGGCACTCTGCTGCTCTCCGCAATCCGCCGCACGACATCCGGTAGATGCCGGAGCCCGCCGGCGTTGATGGCTCCCTGCCCGATTGTCAGAATGACCGGGCAGTTCTCGACCTCGGCAGCCTCCATGATTGCCTCCGGGATTTCGATATTGTCGATGTTGAAGCCGGGGATCGCGGTATTGGTCCGCTCGGCAATTTCCAGGACTTCCTTTAATGTAACCAAAGACATATGTTCATTCCTCCATCTTTTGCAAGGTTTCTTCCAGTGTCGGCTCTGCTGCCAAACCGCCCAATCCCTGACAGGTCAGGCCGGAAAAGGCATTGCAAAACCGTAGTGTCCGGTCCAGATCCCACTTCTGTGTCAGGCAGTACAAAAAGGCGCCATGGAAATTGTCCCCGGCCCCGGTAGTGTCGAGAACAGATACCTTTGCAGGAGGCGCATAATGGAACGTATTGTGCGCATAGGCGACAGAGCCTTTGTCACCCATGGTAACACAACTGATGCGTACACCCTTCTCTGCATAATAGCGGCAGGCATCCTCCGGCGAGCATCCCAGCGTTTTCAATACGGTCTTGTCATCCGGGATAAATACATCCACATAAGGCAGCATCCGGTCTGTGGCCTCCCGGGAAAGATTTCCTCCGTCCACAGAAATGAGAGCATCGATGTGTTCTTTGCAATAAACAGCCAGTTCCGCACAGAAATGCTCCTCTAAGCCCCCGAGATGAATCATGTTTGCATCAGCAAGCGCCTGTTTATCCAGCATATCTAATGTTAGATGCCGAATACAGCCGCCAAAATGGGTGATACATCGTTTGCCGTTCGATTCAACTTGAATTGCGCTGAATGGGGAGTTTGTCCCGGGTACGCAAAGCAGTGACGCATAGGGAAGGTTTCTGGCCATGATGTTTTTTGTAATAAAGTCCGTGACATCAGAAGGGGCTCCGACCGCCGTAATTAAGCCCGCGCTGCCGCCCAGCTTTTGAAATGCGGAAGCGGCAACAGAAGCAACGCCTCCGCAGGTGTGAACCACTGCCGAAGCGGCAATGCGTTGATCGGAGGCTGGCGGCGCATCCACCAACAGAAGTGTATCCTTCGTTGTGGAACCGATAAAAAGGCAATCCAGCATTTTGCAACTTCCTCCCTAAAAATCTAACATCAATCTAACATTTAAGCTCATTTTCCGCAACCTGCTTTTCCTTCACAATTCTACGATTTCCGTTAAACATTATCCGATATCTGAAAGGCAACATGGTAGCAGTGAGTGGAAACCGCCGATAGAGAAGTGGCCGATGCGTGGCAAATCATGCTCACCACATAATCAATAGCGCACTCACTGGATCACGCAGCCCAGTGGGGCAGCGACGCGCATAAGCGCATCGCTGTCCCGAAGGCTTTCTGCGTTCTTCGAGAGCACCTCCC
>ERZ1026901.1662-NODE-1662-length-12148-cov-19.440255_pt1 | contig 12148 bp, 12 predicted proteins | sample MGYA00380179_ERZ1026901 | MGnify/ENA primary metagenome ERZ1026901 (study PRJEB33269, sample SAMEA4719815) | human gut metagenome | biome: human-associated habitat; feature: organic feature; material: feces | place: Cameroon | collected 2013-10 ... | reverse complement strand
CATCGGCATAGTCGGGATACATGTTGGGCAGATGGTCTACCTGCTCAGCATTCTCGTGAGTCTGGGCACATGATGCGAGCAACAGTATGCCCGCCATGGCACTGTATAGGATATTCTTGTATTTCATCTTTCTTCTTTAATAAACAGTTAGCGTCAATTGTTTCCTTAGTTGATGTTCAACTTAGGCACCTCTGCCTTGTCGAAGTAATACCAGTAGGTATCGCTGAATGCCTGGTTGCCCCGTTCTTCATTATACTGATGGAAACGCTGCAGAACATCTTGACGCTTGATATATTTTGCCCATTCTTCCGGCTTAGCCTTGGTTCCTGCCAGATAAATCATGAGAGCCTCCTGGTACAGGCGTTCGTAGGAAACGTTTTTCAGTTTGAGATAATAAGTATCATAATCCCGCTTGAAGGTTTTCATGTCTTTTAGGAGGAGATCGCTGCAGAGCATGTAGTCGATGGCGATTTTGTTGTTTGGATTACTTTCTGCCAGTTCGCACATGATGGTGTGGCAATTCTCGTTTAGTCGTAGCGTATCCTTCCGGTTGATGAACGGGCGCTTTTCGATGTATTGCTGCAGGAGAGCTTTTTCATCGGTTGTTGCTTTTCTGCCAAGTGATGAGAAGGCACGGTTTGCCCATCTGCTCCATACGAAGGTTTTTTGCAGGATACGGAGATATTTGCGGGTTGCTGCGTAGTCGCCCTTTACCAGATTGATTTCGGCAAGTCGCTTTACCATTCTGATATTCCGGTTGTTCGGAGAGCAGACATTGGCAAGCATTGTGGCACGTTCGCAGAAAGTCATGTCGCCCAGAACCCAATACAGTTCGTTCAGGGTCTTGATGGTGAGGGTTGGGGTGTCTGGTCCCAGTTTATCGAATGTACCCAGGTTGTTGCTCTGGAATCTCAGCAGGTTGTCTGGAAGATTCCCGTTTTGTGCCACCACGAGGTTATAGTAGAACTTCATGTATTGATCTGGCTCTTCGGTCTTTTCTACGATGTTGATAACCTTATTATAATTACCGAAGTAATATTCGCAGTCTACCGCGAAAGTCTTCTCCAGATCCATTTGCGGTTTTACCAGCTTTCCGATACCCGGATAGGTATAAAGGGTCTGGAAATCGCAGAAGTAGAGTCGCTTTCCAAGCATCAGAAGGAAGAAAGGAATCACAAGGGCTGCCAGTCGATAGTAGGTTCCCACTTTCATGATGTTGGAAAGACATCCTGTAAATACAAGCGCTCCGTAAATCCATACACCATTTCCAAAGAACCAGTGGCATACGAATACGGAAACAATGATGCTGAAGGCGGTAATCCAATGAGCTGCTCCCAAACCAGCTGCGGCAGAAGGGTTGTCGTCCATCTTCTCTATCTTCTTGAGGAACATTCGGGTGGAAGTGAGAAGTATTGTGCTTACATGAAACACACTGGCACCACCAGCTATTGCCAGGATGCTGCAAAGCCGGTAGTCGTAGTGAAAACTGAAACATACCAGTAGGGTCATCATGATAAAGGCTACGATGTGTGCCGTCTTTTTCCCTTGGATGTCGGCATCTCTTACCGCACATTTTACATTATATCCCGTAAGAAGAATGCAGAGGGTAAGGATGATTGGACCGGCAAAGCGGAAATAATAAAACTGGGTCAGAAAATCGCCAGCCAGGCAAGCCAGCCATCCCGGCTTGTCAAGATAGGTTTTCAGATAATCCCATGATGACAGAAACAATTGGTTCTGTTCCTGATAAAACAGATGGTAGGGATAGAAGAATTGGAAGAACACAAAGCATGCGATGGCTCCCAATACATATAATGAATATATGCCAAAACTAGATTGGCTTGTTTGCTGTTTACTCATTTTCTGTCGGTTTATAAGTTTTTATATCTGCAAAGGTAGTAAAAATATATTGGAATGAATCATAAAAAATGCAGAAACTTACTCTTTGAAAGTAAATTTCTGCATTTATCTGTATCATTTATTACAGTTATTGCTTTTCGGCAATACATTCCATTTCTATCAGCCAGCCCGGTCTGCATACTTTAGCTTCTACTGTGATATGCGGTATCTGAGGATAAAACTGATTCATCAGATGCTCTACGGTATGATAATCAGAGATGTCGCGTAGATAGATGATAAAGTATCGGATATCGTTCATGGTGGCATCTCCATCCTTTAATAAAGCACCGATGTTCTCGAGCAATCTGCCGGTCTGTCTCACAATATCACCTTCGTATACAACCGCTCCGTCTTTGTCTATACTGGCTGTACCTGATATGAAATATTGTTTCTTTTGGGACAGAGAAAGACAGGTTCCTCGCTCAAAGGCTACTCCGTAGTCATGAGTTGGATTCAGATGGTTGAGCGCCTGGAGATATTTCTTGTCTTCTTCCCTGATATCAGGAACGGTCAGAAAGTCGATGGCTACAGAGGCATGACGGACGGATGTTGCTCCGCCGATGCCCGTACTGGCTATATAATGAGTTTCTGCCGTCAGACCTTGCTGGTCGAAAACATCATTGCGGGCTTCTACTACGCCCTGGTAATTTACATCGATGTTGGTTACGTATATCCATGTTCTTATCAGATTGCGCTTCATCGTCATCTCTGTACCGGCGATAAGTTGCAGGTATTTATCGAATAGCATTCGGGTCTGTTCGTACGAATCCTTTCCCTTTGCTTCTTCCTCAGTCAGACGGAGGCTATGGAACAGGATAGGGGTCTTATCATCAGTGGTCTTGATGAGGAGTGAAATCTTACTCCCGTTGAGCGGAGGCTGCTCCACAACCGTAAGATGGGTATCTTTGAGATACTCTTGATAAAGGAGTGACTCTTCTAAATCCTTGCTTTGATTTTGGGAGTCGCTGAGGAATACCTTACAATACTGCAAAGTACGTTTTTCCAGTTTCTCGGTGTCGAGATAGTTACCTAGTTTCAGATACAGAAAGTTCAAGCGGTCGTTGAACGTCCCCTTGGCTTCTGGTGATAGTATTATGTATTTGTCCATCTTGTTTTTCTTTTTTCGGCGGCAAAGGTACGGATAATATCTGAAATATAAGAATATAAAAGGATGAAAAGAAAAAAATACCGAGAAATGGGGATAGGATTGTGCAGGGTAGAACAAAAAAAAGGGAAGTAAAGGCTTGTTTTCCTTTGCTTCCCCTATCTCTTGCTTATTTCCTGTTTAGAGTGATTCGAGCATACGCTTGATGACAACTTCGGCTGAAATCTCACGGTTGGCTGCCTCTGGAATCACCAGACTGTTCTTGCTCTCGATGACATCATCGGTAACAATCAGACCGCGGCGAACTGGCAGACAGTGCATGAAGCAACCGTCATTGGTCCAGCTCATGTGCTCCTCGTCGATGGTCCAGCTCATATCCTTGCTCAGGATTTCACCATACTGGGCTGGGTCTTTCACGCCCGGACAACTCCAGTTCTTGGCATAAACGAAGTCTGCACCTTCCAAAGCCTTCTTCTGGTCGTACTCCACCTTGGCATTTCCAACGAACTTAGGGTCGAGTTCATAGCCCTCTGGATGGGTAACCACGAAATCAACATCGGCTGCGTTCATCCACTGAGCGAATGAGTTTGGCACAGCCTGAGGCAAGGCACGGCAATGAGGAGCCCAGGTCAGGACTACCTTAGGACGAGCCACCTTCTTATGCTCCTCGATGGTGATGAGGTCGGCGAATGCCTGGAGTGGGTGAACGGTAGCTGTCTCCATAGCGAAGACTGGGCGGCCGCTGTACTTCACAAACTGGTTGACGATGGTCTCGGCATAATCGTAGTAACGGTCTTTCAGACCGGCAAAGCTGCGCACACCGATAAGGTCGCAGAAGCTACCCATCACTGGGATTGCCTCAAGCAGGTGTTCACTCTTGTCGCCATCCATGATAACGCCACGCTCTGTCTCCAGTTTCCATGCACCGGCATTCACATCGAGCACGATAACATTCATGCCCAGGTTCATCGCAGCCTTCTGTGTACTCAAACGGGTACGGAGGCTGTTATTGAAGAATATCATCAGCAAGGTTTTGTTCTTGCCCAACTCCTGATAACCGAAACGGTTTGCTTTTACTTCCTGTGCCTCAGCGAGCGCTGCTTTCAGGTCGCCAAGGTCTTCAACATTAAAGAATGTCTTCATTGTTATTTCGTTTTTTATTTGTTATATCTGATATTTATTGTTCTTGGATCTTTCTTTTTGAATCTTGATGTTTGCAAAGTTTGCATGCAAATCTTGCAAACATGGCAGAAACTAAGACTTGGTACGGAGAGGGTACGGAGCAGGTACGGAGCGGGTCCTGTGAAGCTATTGAATTCTTCACTCTTCACTCTTCGTTCTTCACTTCCTTATTTGTCCCTGGCCAGTAATCAACCACTTATAGGTGGTAATCTCTTCGAGTGCCATTGGTCCGCGGGCTCCAAGTTTCTGGGTACTGATACCAATTTCTGCGCCCAATCCGAACTGTGCGCCATCGGTAAAGCTGGTTGGAGCATTTACATAAACGCAGGCTGCATCTACCAATGCCTGGAATTTCTTCTGGGCTGCTTCATTGTTGGAAACGATGCTCTCGCTGTGTCCACTTCCGTAGGTGGCGATATGGTCGAGTGCTTCATCTTCTGAAGCCACGGTCTTGATACCCATCTGCATGCTGAGCCATTCGGTGTTCCAGATACTCTTCACGTTGGCATCAGCTTCCTTCATCTTCGCTTCGCTTTCCTCCGCCTTATATAATAAGGTGTCAGGATAGTGACCCTTTAAGGCCTCGTAAGCCTTGGCATCAGCGTGAATCTTGGTTTGTTTTTCTGCGAGACCTTCGCATAGGGCAGGGAGGTCGCTTAATCTGCTTTCGTGAATCAGCAGACAGTCGAGTGCATTGCATACGCTCACTCTTCGGCACTTGGCATTGGTGATGATGCGCTTGCCCATCTCCAGGTCGCCATCCTTGTCGAAGTAACAGTGTACCACACCGGCTCCGGTTTCGATAACCGGCACCTTGGCAGTATCTCGAACGAAGTTGATAAGTTTCTTTCCGCCACGAGGAATGCAGAGATCAATATAGCCTACGGCATTCAGCATTTCGCCGGTAGCCTCATGGGTGGCAGGAAGGAGAGTGACTACATTCGGGTCAATGCCGAAAGTTATCAACACCCTGTGGATAAGTCCGACACCCGCTGAGTTTGAGGCGTTTGCGTCCTTTCCACCTTTCAGAACGCACGCATTTCCACTCTTGAAACAGAGAGAAAAAACATCGCAGGTAACATTAGGACGGGCTTCGTAAATCATGCCGATAACTCCGAATGGAACGGCAACTCGCTGCAGATGCAAACCGTTATCGAGTGTCTTGTCTTTGAGAACTCTTCCAAGTGGTGAGGGCAGGGTACTTACGTGTCTCATATCCGAAGCAATATCCTGTAGTCGTTGCTCGGTGAGTTGCAATCGGTCGTAGAGCGGGTTCGCCTTGTCCATCTTCGCCAAGTCTTCTGCATTCGCTTTAAGGAGCGCAGGAGTCTCTGCGATGATAGCATCAGCCACCGCCTGCAGTATTTCATTACGTTGTTCGTCGCTGAGCAAGCCCAAAGTCTTGCTAGCTGCCTTCACTTTTTGGAAAGTCTCTTTCAGTTCCATTCGCTATTTCCTTTCTTATTTATATGATAAGATATTCTTCCAGAACTTTCGCAAGTAAGCCCCGCACGCCCTGAAAGGGCAGAAACTCTTAGCCCAGGGCAACGCCCTGGGTATTGATGGACGTAAACCTGTCGCCCTGTAAGGGCAAAAGCTTTCAGGTACCAAGCAATTTATAAGGCTTTTGCCCTTACAGGGCGCCTTGTTGACTGCTAATATACCCAGGGCGTTGCCCTGGGCTAGGAGCTTTTGGGCCTTCAGCCCGTTCTTGAACCACATGTGGAAGTTCTGTTACTTCGTTGCAAAGGTAAGCATAAATATTGAAAATTACAAACTTTATGCAAGAAAAAGTAATGATTTTATAGATAAATGGATAGTTATACGGAAAATGAGATTGAAAAAGGTCAGGCAGCGCCTGACCTTTTTGTAATGGTGCCTCCTTGTCTTCTACTTGTATATGACGCTCGTAATGAGACCAAGGAAGAAGGCGTAGTTCGAATTGGGCAGGCGGTGTCTGCCCTTTTTGGGGAAACAAAGAAGATTCAGCAGACAGTGTCTGCTGTTTTTGCTTTTTGAATTCCTCAGACACTGTCTGAAGAATTTGTAAGTCGTTGAACGTCAGATGGAATCTTTTGTAGTTGGCCATGTTCGTATATGAGATCCCTTCCCGAATTCATCTGTAAGAGCGGCCGAAGCAACCTCTATCACATGCTTTCCGTATTCTGCACGTGATGCTCCGTTCTGTTCCACAATACGTTGTCCTATTCTCCAGTTTCTTTCCACCAGAGAATAATTTACGGCAGCAAATGCTTTGCTGCGAGCCTTGCTGACGATGGAGCGCAAGTCGTTGACGAGCATGTTGTCTTCATCGTTATATTTCTTTCCGGGTTCTTTCATGATGGTACTTTATAGTAAAGGCAAAGGTACAACTATTTCTTGAATGTGCAAAAGAAAATGGCAGAAAGTATATTTCTCAACTTTCTGCCAATTATGATGCATTTTTTTAATTACTTAATCTTCTTGAATGTGATTGTGCTAGGATATGAAGCATTGCCATCCAGATTGTATTTTAAAACCATAGTTGTCGAATTAATACTCTGTATGGTATAAACATCTAAAACGTTGACACCATCTTCTTCGTATGTAGTTAATTTGTTGCCTGAGATTTTATAGGCTTCTCCGGAACACTCTATCTTCCATTTGCTTCCTGTCCAAACATACTCATTAAAGGTGCCACCTTGCTTGAATTCGAAAGAGATAGCATCATCAATATCTATGTCCTGATCTACTTTAGCCGGCTGGTCGTTTTCATCCCAGTCATAGCCTTTTACATGTGTAGGTTGCCACATTCCAATAATGCTGGTCTGGATGTCCTCTGCGGAAGGAGTGTCGTCATCATCCGATGAACATGCGGTGAAAGACACCATTGCAAACAAGGCGAAAAGAATCGCCAAAAGAGAAAAATGTAACTTTTTCATAAATTTTGCCCGTTATGCCGATAGCTAAGCTTTTAATGTTATTAAATTAGTTGACAGGATAGATTGCGAAGCCATCGTTCTACATAACCTACGGATACAAACACGTGGACGAAACTTGTCCAAATTGCAGCCGTAGGAAAAGCTGATTAGAACAACAAGTAACGCCCACGATATAGCGGACGTTCACTATCTGTCGTTTCTAATGCTCTTTTTGAAATTTCCTACGTTCCAATTTGCATGACCGAATAGCAAACGCTAATTTAACCATCAAAAATATGGAAGTCCCCACAATAGTGTGATTCGATTCCAACTGCAAAGATAAGGATAATTCTTGAAATAGCAAAATAAAACCCAGAATTTTTAAAGGAAAAGTTTTCCTTTTGCCTTGCTTCTATTCTTCTTTAGTTTATCTTCACTGCCCATTTGCTTATCTTTTAATGTCAAAGGATAGTTCTATGATGAACGTTCTTTGCTCTATCTAATGAGTGATTTGTATATTGTTGATGATGTGATTATGGAATTACAATCAGCTGATGGACCTCACAGAATTTATAAGTAGAATTCTTCTAATTTGGAATTCTACGACTATGGCTAATGTATTTGAGGCGTTTGCTGCATAGTTGTTCTACTAAGATTTTATTGTTGTACAATTATAAGGTGTAAGGTTGTACGACTATAGGGTGTAAGGTTGTACGACTATAGGGTGTAAGGTTGTACGACTATAAGGTGTGTTGTTGTACAACAATAAGGTGTTGCCACTATAGTCAGCAGATGTGCTGACTGCAGTCGGCAGACCTGCTGACTAGGCTCAGCAGAGCTGCTGAGCCTAGTGACAAACTCCGAGAAGCTGTATTCTCTTACCCAAGAAGAAGTATCCGCTGCCCCGAGAAACTATCTCCGTTAACCCGAGAAGCTATATCCGTAAGTTTATTCAACCATATTCTCTTGCTTAATCAACCATATTCTCTGGATTGTTAAAGCAGTTAGGGAATCTACATATCCATAGTGTAGTTGTGGAGATATTCCCAAGCATCGTTCAACTCACGCAAAGGGAGTCGCTCTTTTACGAGCTTTATCTTTAATGCCTTGCAGAATGCTTTCAGAACAGATTCTGTTGCAAGGTCGGGAACGGAAATCTGCAAAGGACAATGACCTAGATTGTCAAATTCCTTGCAGAGATTAATCAAAACATTCTGAATCTCTTTTGTGTTTCTTGTCTTTATCAACTCAGGCTTAAGTATTTGCCCATTGCCTTTGGTGACAGCCAAGAGGCTTTCTGCAAAATATCCTTCCTCGTCATCATTATCCTTTAATGGTGTTGGATAGTGTATCCAACGACATTGTACAGTGCCTGATTTCCGTAAGTCTTCTGTTGTAAAGAAGGCTGGCATGTTGACAATGGATTCTGTGGCTTCGGCTGCCATCTTTTCCAGTTCTTTTTCTTCACAGGTATCGTAGGCAGGCAGTTTTATGGTATCGCAGATGTAGCCGTTTCCCTCATGTTTCATGAGTATGGCTTCCTTACCTCCTTCTTTGGTTGGATATTCTTCATATTCGTCAAATCCGATGGCAACAACATCGTCTCCTGCTATCTTGATGAATTTGGCAAGGCTTATGGTAGCTACCAAAGCCTGGTGTAAGACTTCGAAATCTTCGGGTGTGCAGTTGTCTGGTTCTGGCATTTTATGTGTTCGATGGGCATAAAAGTCAGCATTTCCATTCTCATTGAACGCAAGTTGCACACAGTTGAAGTTGGCAATACGCTCAAATCCCAATTTATGGTCTTTCGAGACATCAAGTGTTACCGAGTCAAGGTATGTTCTGAAACCTCTGGTTCCAATATAAATGCCTAGACCGATATGCTCTCCGGCATTTCCCATGACGCAACAGTAAGCAATTCTGCCATCTTCTAGTTCTACGGCGAAGATGTCGGAATCAGATAAGAGTTCCCAGAGCTTGGTCTTGTAGAATTCCTGTGCCAGGGGTTCTAATTGTTTCTTGTTAATTTTCTCCATATTTATAGTATTTATTGTTTATATTTTCTTACTCGTTTAATATTGTTAGGACGTTTAGAGAACAAACAAGTCATTCATTGTTACTACCGACTGAACATCCCAGGCATAAGGATTGTCGGATAATCCCATTGTGGTAATCATTGTAAGATGCACGGCTTTTTCGGTACCTGTCTCTTGGATGAAGCGTTCTCGCTTGTTTTGTAAACTCGCATCTATCGTATTAGTTATCTGAAATGGAGCCTTGGAGTATTTGATTTCACAGAGATTGATGACATCATCGTTCCTGTCTATCAGCAAGTCGATTTGTGCTCCCGGCTTTTCCTTGTTCCCAGCTACACTCCAAGAATAAACCGTGGTGATAACGCCTTGAATGCCAAGCTTCGCCTTGATCTGCTCCACATGTTGCAGACATACTCGTTCAAAAGCCAAACCGCACCACGTATTGTACTCGGGTTTGCCGGTAATCTTAGTCCAATATTGTGCATCATTGATATAGCTGTCCTTGATAAACTTATAATAAAATAAGGTGTAATTATCCATTAGCTGGAACAAGGCATTCTTGGCTTTCATTCCGATGCAATTATATTTTCGGATAAATCCGCAATATTCCAAGTTCTCTAAGTATTCCGTCAACTTGCCATTGTCGGTCAACTTGGTAGCTTGTAAGATTTCTGTTCGGGTCATTCCAACTTTCTTGGTTGCCAAAGCATCTACTATCGAGAGATAAGGCTTAGGCTGTTTGAACAAAGAGTCGTATAAGTCATCAAACTCGTGACGAAGATTGCCATCTTCTGAGAAAAACAACTGGTTGATGTTCTGTGCCAGACTCATTCCCGGTTTCAGTTGAGACCAATAAAACGGAACACCTCCCATGATCATATAGCCTTCCAAAACCTGTCGGCGATTAAAGCGCAGTCCCATTTCTTCAGAATAGAGTTCGCATTCCCTTAAGCAAAACGGTTTCAGATGAATACGGACAGACACTCGGTTGTGCAATCCCCCATGATTTTTAATCACCTTATTGATAATCCATGAGGTAGCACTGCCGCAAACGATGAGGAGAACATCCTTGCGGGCGGAAGCCCATCCATTCCAGAAATGTTCCAAAGCCGAAAGAAAATTGGAGCGTGGAGAATCCATCCATGGCATCTCGTCGATGAACACAACTTTCTTGGGGATAGTAGATTGCGCCAACAGTTGCCCCAATCTGTCAAAAGCTTCATACCAATCTTTTAACTTCGACAGTTTCTGTTTGCTATATGCTGCGAGTGAACGGTTGAACTCTGCCAATTGTACGCGATTAGTCTCATTTGCCAATCCTGTATGATAAAAGGCAAAGTCATTGTTGAAGGCCTCCCTTACCAGGAATGTCTTTCCCACTCGTCTGCGCCCATATATGGCAACAAACTTCGACTCATCAGCAATCAACGCTTGATGAAGTGTCTTCTGTTCTTCTTTTCTACCTATTAACATAGTTCAAATAGTTATGTTTCTGGGGCAAATATACGAAAAAAAAGTGAGATAGCGTGCGGAATCTATCTTTTTTAGACACATTCCGCACGTTTAAAGCATATTTTTAACGTTTGTTACTATAAAAAGTAAAGAAAAGAGTACGTGGAAAAGCCTAAATATGAAGCGATATCTAAGAAAATGTGCTTTAAACATGCGGAATGTGTCTTTTTTAAGCACATTCCGCATGTTTAAAGCTTATTTTTTGTTTATATTCTCTTTAACCACAGATCCATGAATCTGTCGTAGATGATGTATCCTTCATTGGTCCTATATACTAATTCCTTGTCTTCCAGGATCTTGAGGGCAGCCTTTACGCTGCTGGCTCCACTCAGCTTGTGTTCCTTGATGAACTTGCCAGAGGTAGGCTGGGCAACAATGCTATCCTTGGCTATAGCTTTCAGAAGCGAGAACTGGTTCTCTGTGAAGAACTGTACCATATTCTCAAACTGTGGTTCTCTACCTTCGAGTACTGAAAGAATTGCTGCATTTACTTGCTTGATGCTATCAACTTGTATTTCGGTTTCATAGAGGCGATTCATGATGCATTGGATATACCATGTGTGACCCTCGAATTGTAGATAGATGTAGTCGAAGGTTTCTTTTGATAAGTTGCCACCTTTCTGCTTGAAGAAGTTTTGGCAAAACTCATAATAAACATCGTTTCTCAATGGTTTAAGTCCCATCATCTCAGTGCTTTGGTAAAATGGATGTTTCGGCGAGCCGAATATCTCAGCCATCAGATGATGCTTGCTGCCGGAGAAGATGAAATGCACATGTTGGGCAAACTGGATATAAGAACGTAGCAATGCTTCTGTGCCTTTCTCTGGATATTCTGCAATCTGCTGAAACTCATCGATGGCGATATATACCTCTTTCCCACTCTCGTTCAAGTAATTGAAGATGCTACGTATGGTTATCTCCTCTTGGGTAGGTTCGACTGTGATGGAAACACTTGGCTCGCCTGTCAATGGATCCATGCTGAGCACTGGGCGTAAGGCACTGAAGAAAGCTATGGTCTTCTCTATAAAAGAAGCATTCTTGCGAACGATATCGTTGATGACCATGACTCCCAACTGCTCCACAAAATCGTGCAAATTCTTGGTAGCGAAAATGTCTAGGTATAGGCATACGGCATCCCTCTCTTCTTCCTGGAGATAGAAGAAGGTATTCTTGATGAGTCCCGTCTTGCCAATTCTACGAGGAGAGATAAGTGTTACGTTTCTGCCGTTCTTCAGATGAGATAAAAGGGTAGCAGTCTCTGCTTCTCGATCGCAGAAATACTCAGGACTTTCATATCCTTGATAGATGAAAGGATTCACTAATTTCTTGTTGCCTAGTTTCATACGTCATTACATTTTTTATGTTACAACTTTTATGTAATGGCAAAGATACAACTATTTCTTGAATGGGCAAAAGAAAATGGCAGAAAATTGAGGAACATTCTCAATTTTCTGCCATTTATTAGCCTATCACATTGCATAGTCGGTTGATGGCTGCATCAAAAGTGGTGAGGT
>ERZ1026901.1655-NODE-1655-length-12214-cov-18.387121_pt1 | contig 12214 bp, 10 predicted proteins | sample MGYA00380179_ERZ1026901 | MGnify/ENA primary metagenome ERZ1026901 (study PRJEB33269, sample SAMEA4719815) | human gut metagenome | biome: human-associated habitat; feature: organic feature; material: feces | place: Cameroon | collected 2013-10 ... | reverse complement strand
CGATGTCGCTGGTTAAGCGCCAGCGTCTGGAACATTTATGGACGGCAGCCTGTGTGGCAGCAGGCATCATCATAGCGGTAGTCTGTCAGGGATGGGAACAGATTCAGGGATGGCTTTTCTCTATGAAGATAGATTTCCTCCTTTCCGGTTCGCGTGCCCTTACGCATGTGACAGATTCCATCGCCCACTCTCAGAATCTCCTGATGGTGCTGGCTGGCTTCATCGTCCTCATCATGGTTTGGGGATATAATGAGCTGGCTGATGCGCGTCAGTAGGGATATATAAAAGAACCCCAACCTTAAGGGATTAAGGTTGGGGTGGGACTAAATGTGGAAATTGATTTCATTTAACCGATATCTTTCTTGTGTTTTTCATGGTACATACTACTGGCAGCTCTGCACGCAGAAGGCAGAGGCTATGGCAGTGAGAACGGTAATGACGAAATTCAGAATTTTCTTGAGTGTTTCTCTTTTCATTTTCATTTGATTTTTAAGGTTAATAAATGGATTGGGGGCTCGGATTTCCTATATCCGGGCGATACTTTTGAGAAGGAAGGCTGACAGGATGAGCAGATGGGCTTGATAGCGCGTGTTTCAATGATGCTTGCTATATGATTGGATAGCCGGGGGTGCTATAGCCGAATCCCGGACTGCATCCTGTCTAAAACCTTCTTTTTTCATCTACTGGCGAGGGGCTACTCCAGGCCGTCGCTACCATCAGAGCCGCTGCTCTCGGTGTTGCCTGAACCGCCAGTCTGTGTTGAATCGCCGCCCTGGTTTGTTCCGCTACCCTGGGTAGTATCGCCTGTGTTATCCTTACCGCCGTCTGGTGGAGTAACATCTCCTGTTACGGCAGTTGCCTTCTTCAGGGATGCATCGAGGTTCAGACTGGTAGCCTTGAACTCGCCGGTGCCACGGGCACGGAGCTTCAGTCCGGCAATGTTCTTGGTGATGCTAAACTCCTTCTCGGAGGCTGCACCTTCCTTGTTCTTGATACCGATGCTGAAAATGGCGAGGTCGGGAATCTTCACGGCGATACCCTGCAGAACCAGTTCTCTTACGCAGCTCACCATGTCGGTGAGCATACCCTTGATGGCTCCCTTTGAGAACGGGGTGTTGTGACTTTCCATGTGCTCTGCGAGTTCATCAAGACCATAGGTCTGGGTGACTACAGGGTAGGCGAAAAACTTGCCGTAAGCGGCGCTCAACTTCTCGTTGACATACTTCTTCAATGTGTACAGAATCATAGTGTCTTCATTTTTAAGGTTAATAAATTGTGTTTGTGTATTAGGGGGCGCTGCGCATTGCCTCTTGGTGGTATGAGATGTTATCTCTGAACCACAATGCAAAGATACGAAATCGGTGAGGTGTCAACTCACAGTTGCTCATACTTGCTCATGTTTTATCATACTTTTTCATAGATTCTTTTTTTCTGGTGTTTTTAAGCCCATTATCATCAACCATAATTTGTCTGAATGTTGCAAAACCAGTAATCGGCATAAGGTAAGGATGGCGGTCTCCTTACCGCACTTTTAAGGGATGATCGTTAAGGGGGGCTACTTGCAGGAAGTAGACACCTAAAATATAGGAAGTAGACACTTTTTTATAGGAAGTAGACACTTTTTTATAGGAATGCAACACTTTTTCCGAAAAAAACACTATCTTTGCACCTTGGAAAATATGATAGAGACTTTCACGAAAGAGGAACAGGCTATTTTTATAGTGGCATTGTTTCTTCTGTTGTTCGCCATAGTCATGAGCTATGCCATGGTTCAAGACTACAGGATATTATTAATTCAAAAACAAAAGATATGAAAAAGAATTTTTTAAGAACGAGATGGTTTTTCACGATGCTCTTGTTCGTGACAACCATGATTATGCCATCCATGATGTTGGCGGAAGAAAGTATTACTCCAACCAGACCGAAAGGTAATGGCAGAGCAGAACCATATCTAATTAGTAATGCTGCCGAACTTTATTGGTTTGCAGGTCTGGTGAATGGTACGCTTAAAAACGGGGGGGGCAAAGGATTTATCTGCCAATGCAATCCTCACGAAAGACATTATCGTGAACAAGGGCGTTCTTGACGAATATAAAAATCTGGTATTCGGAAAGGACTTTATACCATGGACACCTATTGGTACATCTGATGAAGATTCATATTCTGGCACCTTTAATGGCCAGGGACACACCATCAGCGGATTGTATTTCAATGATTCTGGTGCATCTAATGTTGGCTTGTTTGGCTGTATATACAAAGGCAAGATTTTAAACGTAGGAGTTTTGGATTCATATTTTCAGTTCGGTACGAAAGGGGGAGGTGTATGCGGAAAGAATTATGAAGGCATACTCCAAAACTGTTCTAACAGCAGCACTGTAATTGGCAAAAATGACTATAATGATGCAGGCGGCGTGTGCGGCGATAACTACGGCACTGTCAGAGATTGCAAAAATACAGGTTCTGTAAGCGGAGAAAATACTGTCGGCGGCGTGTGCGGATATAGCCCGGGCACAATCGAAAGCTGCTATAACACAGGTTCTGTTCATGGAACAGGTGAATTTGTCGGCGGCGTGTGCGGATATAGCCATATAGTAACAAATTATTGCTATTATCTTAGTGGCACAGCCACACGCGGTATAGGAAATCGTGATGATGAGAAAGACAAGGCAGAGGAAATGTCCGAAGAGCAGTTTGCAAGTGGCGAGGTGGCTTATTTGCTTGCCGAAGCCGAAGCCTTAGGCGAGCAGGTATGGGGACAGCAGTTAGGCAAGGACCGATATCCCGTTCTCTACTCTGACTATAAAGTAATCAAGGCAGCAAAGGGCGACAAGGATGAAAATGGCAATGAGGATACATATTGGGCAACATTCAGCAATCTGACAAACGATGTAACCCTTTCTGTTCCATCAGGCAGAAAGCTTAATGTCTACAACGCAACGGTAAGCGGTGGCAAGATGACATTGACAGAACGCGGCAACAACCAAGTGGCAATGGACGAGGGTGTGCTACTGAAGACTAACGGAGAGTATGTCAATGCAAAGGCAAACGAGACAGATGGGTTGCTAAAAGTTTCCTATAAAAAGAACCACCTTGTGGCTACACCAGCTGTAGCTCAGACTGTAACAGCAAATGGTTATATACTCTATCGTCTCACATATAAAAATGAATATAAAGATAATCTCGGCTTCTACCTCGGTGTGGACAACGAAAACAATAGCTACGACGGAACACGTCTCAAGGCGACTCCAGGAAAGGCTTATCTGAAAGTATCTAAAAAAGAAGCAAAAGACCCATCATCGGCAGCACTCACTCGCAGCTTTGTATTCGGTGGCGGCAACGAGACAACAGGCATAGATGGAATCACCATTATGGGTACTGACGTGCAGCGTCATGACACTATTGAAGGAATCTTCGACCTCCAAGGTAGAAAGATAAGCAACCCGACAAAGGGCATATACATCAAGAATAACAAGAAAGTAATAATCAAATAAAAATAGCACAATATGAAAAAAGAATATATAAAACCAGAAATGCAGATGCATGAGATAAAAGCCCAACAGTTACTGGCAGGATCAGAAGGTCCTACTTTCTATCAGGGACAAAAACCAGATGATAATAATGAAGAAATGTGGTAAAGTCCTAAGCTGAAGGAATACCAATTATCTGAAAATAATTATCAACCCATACTTTGCGGTTGTTCCAAGGGTCTATACACCTCGACAAAAGGGTGTATAGACCCTTTTTCCTATTACATGATGTCTTCAGGTAGAAGTACCTTAGCTTCTTCGTTATTACTGAACTTTCGCATGTGGTTTAAGTACGGGCTGAAGGCCCAAAAGCTCCAGGAGCTTCTGCCCTTTACCTTTCCCTTCGGCCGGTGACCGTTGGTTCAGGGCGTGTGGAGCAAAACTTGCATACTTCAGATAGATTTTATTCGGTATCAGCGAAAAGAAATAAAGCATTTTATTCGCTGTCACCGAATAAATAATCACCTACGATGATGAGGGGGGAAAGATTGTGCGTGATGGACTCAAGATAGAAATAAGACCAGCATGGAAATGGGTGGTGAATGGTGAATGGTGAGTGGTGAATGTTGAGTGTTGAGGGTCTATATGCCACGATGAAAAGATGGCGTATAGCCCCTTCATCGTGTTCTGGTGCCTGTTCGATGGATAATATTACTTAAAATATCTTCTTAATCGAAAAATATGGCACAAAGGTGCTTCTTAATCGAAAAATATAGCTATCTTTGCAGAAAAATAAACGTTTAATTGAAAAATATGGCACAAAATAATACAATCCATAATATTCTGGAAGTAGTGGTAGGTACTGCTGATATTCGAAGTAGCAGACCAATCAAAGATTATCATCCCTACAGTCTTTCGTGAGGATTACCTAAATGGATTGAGACGCTTGACTAGAAAAAGCGACCCAAGCGTAATCATCAAGGCTATATCAAGAGTTCGGCAGTTTAGTGCCAACATCATAGGTGAGGATTTCGAGGAGACACGTCGCTACCTCGAAGGGACCAATGCCTTTAAAGATGGTGACGAATACATTTTGAGATTCTAAAAGACAAGGGTCTGTATGCCACGATGAAAAGATGGCGTATAGACCCTTGATTATATGGTGACTGATAAGAAAAAGACTTTACAATCGAAGATTTCCGAAAGACTCCGGAAAGAGAAGTGCGAGAAGATGGAAGACTGGTGCACCGGTGGCAGGAGAATACCATATTGAATATGGTTACCTATGTTGCGTTCGTTGGATATTCCCCAGACGGAGCGGTCCCGACACTTCTCGGAGACTGACATCATTTCAGCCGAGTGCAGCTTCTCTGCCGCCCCTATCTGTACCGCATTTTCAAATTAAAGGAAGGCTGTACTCCTGCCGAATGGCAGGAGAAAATGGCTGAAAATGTAGCCGCAGAGGATAAAAAGCAGGATTAACCATTTTTCGATAAATACCAGGAAAACGCATCACTGAAGGGAATAAATCGTTAAAAAGGGGGCCTACTTGCTAGGAATGCGACACCTAAAACATAGGAATGCGACACCTTTTTATAGGAATGCGACACCTTTTTTGAAAAAAAAACACTATATTTGCACCATGGAAAATATGATAGAGACTTTCATGAAAGAGGAACAGGCTATTCTTATAGTGGCATTGTGTCTTCTGTTGTTCGCCATAGTCATGGGCTATGCCATGGTTCAAGACTACAGGATATATCTTGATGAGAACTACAAGGCTCGCTACAGCTTCTGTGATTTCATCATGAGAGAAAGGTTTTATATCTATCTGTTTCTCGGAATGACTTTCGTCATCATCCTGGGAATGACAGTATATCTGATGGCAATGAGAGAAAATATGTAAGAAAGTAGAATAACAATAATAATTTACAGTTATGAACAACAAAAAACAAAGAAACAGGCTATTCACGATGCTTCTGCTCGTGATGGCTATCCTCATGCCTTATGAGGGGGCATGGGCAGCCACTAATGTAACGACCTCAAGGCCAGCCCAGGGCGATGGCTCGAGCAGTAATCCATTCCAGATTTCCAACGCCAAGGAGCTGGCATGGTTTCGTGACTGGGTGAATGGTACGTATACGGTGAGTGGCAGCGAGTCGGCTACTACCCACCTCAATGCGTGCGCCAAGCTCACTGCCGACATAGACCTAAAGGACTTCTGCTATGCGGCTGATGCGTCTCAAAACTTAGAAGAACTGAGCTGGGTGCCTATTGGAAAAAATATTGAAAGGAATTACAAAGGTACTTTCGACGGAAATAACAAGACCATCACTAACCTTTATATCAATGCAACCCAAAAATTTATGGGGCTTTTCGGTTGTACCGATCAAAGCACTATTAAGAACTTAACCTTTGAGTATGCAAATGTGACAAATACGCAAGATATCATAGGAATTTTGGCTGGTTATGCAGGAGGTAGCACCCTTCAAAATATCAAAATATCAGAAACGTGCCAAATAAGAGGTAATTATACTGGCGGTATTGCAGGTATACTTGATGGTAACGCCTACAACTGCGTGAACTACGCCACGGTACAAGGCAAAGAAAAAGTCGGTGGTCTTTTTGGCTCCTACCAAAAAACAGGTAATTCTATAACCGCCTGTGCCAACTATGGAAATGTAACGGCAACAAGTCAGCGTGTAGGTGGCTTGGTTGGCGAATTCAGTGGCGGAACGATCCAAGACTGCGCCAACTATGGAAATGTAAAAGGTGCAAATAGTGTTGCTGGCTTGGCAGGTTATGTACACGATGGCAAGATACAGAACGTGTTCAGCTATGGCAGCATCAGTGCCACGAATGGCACAGAGGTAGGCATGGCTTTTGGCTATTCTAAATATGGGGACACTGAAGGCATGGTGGCATACTATAGTGGCGCAAAGCTGACTGCAAACAGCCAAGAGATTACGGTTAAAGCCTTCGGAAGCGGCAATCTCTCTGAAGATAACGCAACAGGATTTACTGAGACCCAGCTGAAAAGCGGTGTTGTTGCCTATCTGCTCCAGCAAAATGCTTCGAGCGAAGCAAAATGGGGACAAAATCTGGCTAATAATGGAGACAGTTATCCCGTCATTGGTTCGGAACATCAGGTTTATGCTGATAATCTGACTTTAAATTGCAAAACCTATAAGGTGGTGAAGGGTAGTCTCACCAACAATCCTACCAGTTCCGCAATCAGGTATCAACACGGACAGACAATAAATCACCACGCTGCAACAAACGCTACTTGCACAGAGGCGGCAACCAAGGAATATTGGCAATGCCAGAACTGCCAAAGGATATATTCCGACAGCCAATTGACTAAGGAATTGACTGATGTAACGGACGCAGAGCATCCTGCTCTTGGACACACCAACAATGAGGATGGCTATTGCGACCGTTGCAAGCATTATGTGGCTGTGAAGCCTTCAGAACAAAATGGGGTGTACCTGATAGCCAAACCTTACCACTTGGCTTGGTTCCGCGACTATGTGAACGGAACTATTGTGGACGAAGGCGAAGTAGCTGGAACTACTCACTCGTCAGCATCTGCCATGCTGACTGCGGATATCGACCTCAAGAACTATTGCCATGCGGCTGAAGACGGCAATGAACTCTTGAGTTGGCTTCCAATAGGCAATTACAATAATAGGTGGAAGGGAAATATGGACGGTCAGGGACACACCATTTCCAACCTCTATATCAAGACAGCACAAAACTATGTGGGGCTTTTCGGCTTTACTGAGGATGCAACTATCCAAAACATTATCTTTGACAATGCCAAGGTGGAGAATGTTAGCACAACAAATGCGAAGACAGATGGCACCGGTATCTTGGCAGGATATGCATACGGGGATTCTCCATCACATATAAAGGGCATTAAAACCACAAATAATTGTACTGTAATAGGACTAGAAAATACTGGCGGTATCATTGGATGTGCCAAAATAAATCTCGAAAACTGCGAGAATCACTCCAGTGTGAAGGGTACGAGAGATGTCGGCGGAATTGCTGGTTCTAGTACTTATCCAAACATCAAGCGCTGCACCAATTATGGAACCGTTGAAAGCAATAATACCTATATTGGTGGAATCATAGGTTATGCTGATAGAACAAGTATCGAAGATTGCGCCAACTATGGCAAGATTACAAGCACAGGTAAGTATGCCGGTGGCATAGTAGGACTATCGGTGTATAACAGCAGTATCCAGAATGTGTTCAGTTATGGAGATATGACGTATACCTATTACGATTCAGGAATTATTATAGGTTATATAATCGGTACACTAACCGCAAAGGGTATTGTAGCTTACAACAAGGAAGTATTGCTGAATAATTCATCTGAGAACATCCCAATAGTTGGTGATGGAAGGCTGACTTTCGAAGACGGAAAGGTAGAAGCTGACGTGGTCAAGGCTTTCACCAAACAGCAGATAAAGAGCGGTGAGGTGGCATGGCTGCTGAATGGCTCCACATCTACCCCTGCAGAAGGAAGCACCTTGGTATGGTATCAGAAGTTGGGCGAGAATGGCGATGAATATCCAGTGCTTACCCCAAGCAACGGGAATACCGTATACAACAATTATTATACTTGCGGTGACAAGCAAGTGAACATTTTCAGCAATACGGAGGCAAATGCACATGAGAAGTACGACAAGCACGTCAAGGGTACGGAGACTCTGTTGACAAACGGACTCTACAGCTCCACTTGTCAGCGATGCGAAAACAACTTCTTGTATATCAAGGACTTCTGTGGTATTGATGGCAACGACTTGGAGTTGACTGCTAATACTGACGGTTCATACACGACATTCAAACCTGTTGATATCAATGACGATGCGCCTTACAACAGCCCTGTGGACTTCACTGCCCCAACGCTGAACTACACCCGCGACTATCTAGGCGCAGACCAGTGGCAGGCTGTGTACGTGCCTTTCGAGACTCAGGCTACGGACTGGACCGGCAACGGCATCACCGTGGCAAGCATCAATAACTTCCATGAGTATGAAAAGGAAGATGGCAGTGGCTATGAGACGGTACTCGAAGTGAAGAAGGCTACATCTGGAGAGTTTGAGGCTAACACCCCATACTTGTTGAGAAGAAACGATAGCGGAAGCAAGACTATCACTATCAATAATGCCAAGTTGCATAAGTCTGAATCGAAGACATACTACTGCATGAGCATGACTCGCAAGTATGACTTCACAGGCATCTACACTCCACAAAGTGGATTAGGTCAGGATGAATTATCGGTTGCTGTATATGCTCTCAACAAGCAAGGACTCATAGCTCCGTTAAACTCTTCCACCGAACTTGGTGCACAGCGTTGGTATCTTACGGTAAGTAATCGTAATGGTTCTAACATGTCACAGGCATCAAAATCCCGTTCTATCAACATCGATGAGGTTGGCGCGGGAGCAACAACTGCCATAGAGGGCATCCAAGTTATAACCAACAATGAGGCTGATAAAACATCTCTAAATGGTATATATGACTTGCAAGGTCGCAAGCTCAGCAAGGAACCTACCCAGGGTATCTATATCAAGAATGGTAAAAAATATGTAAAATTCAAAAAGTTAGGAATATGAAAAAGAATTATCAGAAACCATCAATCACTGTAGTTGAGTTGGAAAATTCTTGTGTTCTATTAGCTGGGTCTAACCCATTGCCAGAAGGCTATGAGCAGGTTCGATTCACTGAAGAACCATGTGATCCTGCATAGTATTGTGTTTTAGTTTATGCCAAATTGATCTACAAAACATCTGGCATAATTATCAACCCATACTTTGCGGTTGTTCCAAGGGGCTATACACCTCGACAAAAGGGTGTATAGACCCTTTTTCCTATTACCTGATGTCTTCAGGTAGAAGTATCTTAGCTTCTTCGTTATTATATTCCATCATGTTATGCTTTATTATTATCTTTCACAAAGATAATCTTTCAGAACGATAATTCCAAATATTTGAGTAACAATTAGTTGCCTGTTATTGTTATTTAATTATTAATCGGAATCATTAAGTAGTATTTGCATGTTCTTTACTGGATTTAAGGTTGCTTTTCATCGATTTTCTTCATCGGATTACGCGGAGTTAACGGAAAGCGCCCTATGTGGTCGAGGGGCTGAAACCACATATTATTAAGGTCACGCAGATTTGGCAGATGACGCAGATTTTTGACCTATGCGGTCTATAAGATAACGCAGATCTTTTTTCATTGGATTTCGCGGAGTTATCCGATGAAAAATCTGCGTCATCTGCGAAATCTGCGTGACTTTAAATCCAAGCCAAGAGTCTGTGTGAATTCATCTCCGTATCAACGCTTAGTTTGCACAAATTACTCATTGCATAGAGTGGAATTACATCTACATGGCGAATGGCATCCTGGGATTCTTTATCAACATACTCAAACTCTCCGAAATTCTCTAGGGATGTACGAACAGCATGATGAAGAGCCTTCTTTCTCATGAATAGCCATAAGCTTTGCATGCTACCCCTGGTAGTGGCTTTCACTTCTATCGGTAAAACCATACCATCTTTGGCTTCCAGAAAATCAATCTCAGCATTGGTCCCTCTTGACAAATTCTGCCAATAATACATTTCTGCCTTCTGGAAACAGTCGTGGTTCTTGACGAGTTCCAAACCAGCAAACATTTCTGATGCAGCACCTTTATTGACGAAATCAACATTCGAAGCTAAAAGTACATTGGCAGCAGGAGTACCCAACATGGTTTGCATCAGTCCCAAATCCAAGAAAAGATATTTCCTGTAGCTGTCATTCTCTTCAGCTCCAAGTGGAACGCCATTTCCATCACTATGGGTCACCGGCTTTATGAGTCCTGCCAAGGTCAATAAATGAAGTGCGTCTTTGATGACCGAAGAATGAACATCATCGGCCACCTGCCTATAGACAAACTTACTGCCAGCCTGCAAAGCTACGGAACGCAAAACCTTTCTCAATAAAGCCGGAGATACACGCGACTTGTACTTGGCAAAATCATCCTGATAGGTATCCAGAATATCATTATGGACATGAGCGCATTCTATATAACTGTTAGTCTCTATCCATTCTGTAACAGCGGCCGGCATACCACCCACCAGATAGAAAGACTTCAACTGGTCCACCAGTTTATTATGAACGGCCTCTGGAAGCGGAGATGAGGGTGAAGCCTGCTGCTTGTAACTCACCGTGGTATCCAGTCCCTGTGCCATGAGAAATTCATCAAAGGAAAATGGATACATATAGAGTGAGCGTATTCTACCCACTCCAAAGGAAGGCAGTTCTTCTAAGGTGAATTCCAACAAAGAGCCAGCAGCGATGACATGCAGTTCCGGATAATCTTCTTTGAAATAACGGAGCGACATGATTGCTTCCTGGCTCACTTGTATCTCGTCTATGAAGAGCAGTGTTTCACCAGGTATCACTGGGATGCCGGTAGTGGCACTTATGCTTTCACACGTTCTATGCACGTCAATATCCTTTGAAAAGAGTCCTCTTATGGATGGCTGGCTCTCCAGATTGATCTCTACAAAGTACTTGAATTCTTTACCAAAGTGGCGCACAGCAGAAGATTTTCCTACTTGTCTGGCTCCACGTATCAGCAGCGGTTTTCTTCTTTGAGAAGCCTTCCACTCCAGGAGTTTTTTATCTATAATTCGCTTGTAATATGTCATTTTGTGTAATTTATTGATTTACAGTGCAAAGATACAACTTTTATCCAAAAGTCAAGGCAAACAATAGTTAATTTTATCCAAAAGTCAAGGCTAAAATAATGGCTTTTTATCCAAAAGTCAAGGCAAAGAGCCTAAAACTGCCGTCATCAAGAATCTGTCGCCAAAATCCGCTTAACGGACTCGCGTATCTCCGGAACGCCTAGCGGGGTTGCGTTTCTTCTTTACGCTTGGTGGAGGAAACAGGGTTAGGGCTCACCGAGGAAGTAGATGATGTAGGAGACTTGCATCGGGGTGAACTCCTTGCAGTTCTTGCCGTAACCGGTGGCGGCGAGCTTCTGGAGAAGGTCGGGGATGCGCTGGATCCATCGCATCAGGTGAGCACTGGCTACTGCTGGAGTAGCATCGGGAAAATATAGAAGAGCTAGCTCTTGCTTGGTATAACTTCTTAAATCCATAGTTTTGTTTGATTTTTATGAGGGTTAATGAATGAGGATGCGGTTCATAAGCTACTGACTTTTGCATCGTAAGTCTCTGACTTTTGCACCATAAGTCTCTGACTTTTGCACCATAAGTCTTTGGTTTTTGCACCGTAAACCTTTGGTTTCCGATTCGGAAGTAACTGGCTTCTGGGTGACAGGGTGACAGGGGTGACAGGGAATTCTGAAGATTTACTCTCGCGCGGGCAGGCAGGAAAAATCAGGCCGAAAGTTCCTGCCTGCCCGCGTGCGAGGCGAAAAGTTGAAAAACTCGTGTCACCGTGTCACCCTGTCACCCTGAATCGGATGAACCGATGGCTTGGGAACGGCTAGAAGGGGGCATCATCATCGCATTGCTGCGAGTTGATGCAGACGGATACCTGGTAAGCCTTGATTTCCTCGGCTGTACGGACGATTGCCTTGTAACCACGGCTGTGCTTGGTGCGCATCTTCTCGAATCCTAGGTCGTTGAAAGCCTTGCCCAGTTTCGAACTGTTCAGCTTCTGTGAGATGTTGCAACTGATGATCTGCATCGCTCTGGCTATGGACACGAACTCCCCTG
>ERZ1026901.1642-NODE-1642-length-12275-cov-9.336334_pt1 | contig 12275 bp, 5 predicted proteins | sample MGYA00380179_ERZ1026901 | MGnify/ENA primary metagenome ERZ1026901 (study PRJEB33269, sample SAMEA4719815) | human gut metagenome | biome: human-associated habitat; feature: organic feature; material: feces | place: Cameroon | collected 2013-10 ... | reverse complement strand
CCCGGCGCTCCTGCCGGACCCATCGGGCCCATCGGACCTGTCGCTCCCGATGCTCCTGCCGGACCCATCGAGCCCATCGGACCTGTCGCTCCCAATGCTCCTGCCGGACCCATCGGGCCCATCGGACCTGTCGCTCCCGGCGCTCCTGCCGGACCCATCGGGCCTGCTGCTCCGGTTGCTCCTGTTGGACCAGTCGCTCCTACCGGACCTTGCGCTCCTGTCGCTCCCACCGGGCCCTGCGCCCCTGTCGGACCAATCGGGCCCTGCAAACCGTCATATCCGGGGAATCCCTGCGGGCCGGTCGGTCCCTGTGGCCCTATCGGACCCATCGGGCCTGCTGGTCCCATTGGCCCTGGGCATCCCTGCGGACCTCTCGGACCCATCGGACCTCTGCAGCAGCAGTTTCCGCCCGGCCGGCCGCAGTTTCCGCCGCATCCCGCACTCTGGCATCCATTTTCACAGCGATTTCGCTCCCCCATACAGCCGGCATCACGATAAGGATCATAATCCATATTTCTCATATCTGAATCTCCTTCTCCTTATTTTTCACGAATATTCCGTAACCGGATATCCGTTTACTATACTTTATGCTGCCCGTCCATATTCGTTCCTGCTCTCTTTACCGCTCCATCCGCCGCCTTGATCCTGCCGCAGCATTTTTATTTTCTCATTCCGATCCGCACAAAATATTCCCGGTTCTTTCTGCACGCCTCCGTTCCCGGATGGCATCGTTCCGCCAGCTCGTTATACCAGCACGCTTTTTTTCTCTCTCCCATCCGGTCATGGCATACGCAAAGCTGGAGATACGGAATATACCCGCGGTATTCCGGCATGATAAATCCTTCCTCCCCGGCCAATCTTCCCGCTTTCAGTGCCTGGCGGTACCAGAATTCCGCATCCGTATACCGCTTTCCGGAAAAGAACCACCATCCAAGATCACAGCAGAGTTCCGGTCCCGGAATTCCTTCCCGCAGACCCATGAGCAGAAAAGAAAGTGCCTCATCCCGTTTTCCCAGCTGATACATGCAAAATGCCCCGTGCCTGCACGCGTCTATCCGGTCGATGTGCCAGCCGTCAGACCTTTCCAGATAAGTCAAAAACACACCGGCCGCCTCTTTATATCGTTTATGGTAATACAGTTCCTTTCCATAATAATAGTGTTCACGCGCAGTCAGACCTGCGATCTTTCCTTTCTCCCGTATCATCTTTTCAAAGATCCTGAGATTGCGGTCCGGATCTCCCGTCCCAATCTTCCGATGTTCGATCAGAATATCTTCCCGCACTGTCTTTCCAAACGGTTCGATCGCCTCATGGATCCTCCCTTTCCATACCGCTCTTTCACATCTCCTCAAAAGACGTTCCCTGAAAAAGAAAAATGACGGTGATCCGCTTCCGTCATATCCAACCGCATATTTCATCATCACCACGTCAGGCTTTTCCCGGTCCAGACGCATTTTTAGTTTCATCAGTTTCTTTTGCTCTTCTTCCGTGATCACATCATCCGCATCCAGCCAGAAAAGATAGTCTCCCTCTCCTTTCTGAAACGCAAAATTCCTCGCCGCCGCGAAATCATCGATCCAGGGGAAATCATAGATCTGATCCGTAAACAATGACGCGATTTCCTTTGTTTTGTCGGTTGAACCGGTATCGACAATGATGATCTCATCCGCAAAATCTTTCACACAGGAAAGACATCTTCCAAGGACCTGTTCTTCATTGCGGACGATCATGCATAAACTGACAGAAGCCATACATTCCCTCTGTTGTCCCTTTTTATCAATATATGAGATCCTGTAAAATCTGTCCGAATATTTCATATTTTATACCGGCAGCTCTCTTAAAGTTCTCTCATGTTGTGTGAATCCTTCTGCCCCCGGCGCACCGTATATAAACAGGCGCTGCCTGGATCCATAAGGATTCAAAGGCAGCGCCCGTTTTCTCCGGCATTATTTCCGGAATTCACTCTTCATTTCTATTTATTGCAGGCTTGTCCCGTCTGCCGTCTATCCGCGGAGCCCAGACTGATGTACCGTTTTTACTCCTGCTTCTCACCTGTCAGATCCGGAAGATTCAGCTCCTCAAATCCGTCTGTGGACGGGAGTTCAAAGAGAACTTCCTTACCTGGATTCTTGCAGTCCATGTTCATGTCGATCTTGTAGTTCATCACATCGACCTCAGACGTCTCCGTATCTTTAATGTTCATTACAACATCCATGAAGATCTTCATGTTCTCGTAGCAGCCATCTTTGTTGATCGTCATCTCGCCGTTTGCCTCGTTGACCTTCATGTCCATGCCAACACCGAGAGTCGCATATGTCTCTGCTGTCGCACCGGTGATCGCCTGGATCACTTCATTGATCTTATCTTCGTTGATGCTGTAGGCAAGTTTCTTTGTATCGCCGTTCTGATACATTCTGAGACCTTTGATCACATCTGTACCCAGGTTCATATCGAGCTGGGTCGCCTGCTTTGCAGCATCTTCCAAAGACATCGGCTGCTTATATTTAATTCCCATCATGTCCACATACATGTTGCCGCCCGTATAGAACATCTCGATCGGCACCTCTGTTCCCAGTGTATTGGATGTTCCGTCGCAGAGGAATTCGATGTTTCCGTCTTCCGTCTCCCTCATCTTGATGTTCATGTCCATAGTCATATCCAGGGTTTCATCAAGATAAGATGTCGTAATCCGGCTGTTCACATCGATGTTTTTGCTCTTGAGCGCTTCATTTAACTGCTGCGCCTCATCATAAACTTTCAGAGCCTCCGGATCATTCTCTTCCACATCAGTCGGAACCGACTTCACCTGGGTTACACCGTTTACGCTCCATGCGCCATTCTTGTCGATCTCATAACCGTCCGCACGACCGTAATCAGTCATCGCATATCCGATATTTCCGAAATAATAGCACTGTGCCCAGCCGTCATGATCGCCATCCAGCCAGTACCAGCCGTTTCTGCAGTAGGAACCGTCATCATTCTGGTATTTCCAGCCGTTCATGTCTTTCTGCCACTCACCCGCAAATGCAGGGAACGAGAGTGCCATTGCAAGCGGCATCGCAGCTGTCAGGACCATTTTCCACTTTTTCATAAGAGAGACCTCCTTGTTTTTACCGTCCGGACGCCCTTCCGGCGCAGGACTTTTTTCGCCTGTATCTTCAGGCAGCATCTACTGACAGTATAACAGGTTCCGCTCTCTCCCGCAATTCATTTGTCTGTCGGATTTACGTTTTTTCCGTAATTCTTCAGGATTCTGTTATCATTTCTTTCCTATTCCGTATACGACTGCTCCGCCTGGATCACCGCATAATAGTTGCTCCACTTCTCCGCGATCAGCTTCGTGATCCCTTTCTTTACTTCCTCGTTTGTCTTTCCATATTGGAACGGAACGACTGCGTCGAAGATCAGGTTCATGTGGCTTGGTCCCTGCACCATCCGGAAATCGTGGATCGTGACACCCGGGAAATTTTCCCGGATCATCTCCACGACCTCTTTTTTCGTCTCGTTGATCTTCTCGTCATTGACAACAATCGGATCCATATGGATCACAGCTTCACAGCCGAGTTTCCTCTTTAATTCTTTCTCGATCCTGTCGATCACATCGTGAATCTCAAAAATATCGCTGTCGCCGGACACTTCCCCGTGCAGGGAGATCATGCGTCTTCCCGGACCATAATCATGTACCACAAGATCGTGGATCCCCAGGATCTCCGGATGTGCGAGCACGATGGACTTGATCTCATCGACAAATTCTTTTGACGGTGCCTCTCCGAGAAGTGGATTTAAAGTATCCTTCGCAGCGCTATATCCCGCGTAGAGAACAAAGCATGCAACCAGACATCCGCACCATCCGTCCACGTTGACTCCCGTCACATACGCGATCCCCATCGAGACCAGGACTGCCGTTGTCGCGATGGAGTCACTCATACTGTCCATCGCTGTCGCCTTCATCGTTTCCGACTGGATCTTCGTTCCCACAGAACGGTTATAGAAGAACATATATGCCTTCACACAGATAGAGACAATGAGGATTCCGACTGCCAGAGCGCTTGTCTCGACCGGTTCCGGATGAAAGATCTTCCCGACTGATGTCTTTAAGAGTTCAAATCCCATCAGTATGATGATCATGGAAACGCCGAAGCCGGACACATACTCGATCCTACCGTGTCCGAACGGATGGTCCGCATCTGCCTTCATGCCGGAAAATTTGAACCCCACCAGGGAGATAAATGATGATCCTGCATCGGACAGGTTGTTAAACGCATCCGCTGTAATGGCGATCGATCCGCTGATCACTCCAGCCAGGTACTTGCCGGCAAACAGGCATACGTTGAGTGCGATCCCGACGATGCTGCAGAGCATTCCGTAGGCGCGGCGCACATTGCCGTCTCCGACCTGATCTCTGTTTTTTATAAATAAGCTCGATAATATTGTAATCATATAAAACACTCCAATCAGTCTGCACTTTGCATACAGACTATAAAACATAAGCCTGAAATTCAGGTCGAACCTGCATGAACCCCGGCACATAATTTCTGTCGATGCAGGCTGACAAATTTTCTCCGGGGTTCTAAATCTCCCACTCCGCTCATCGCCGATCCGGCTCAGATTTTCCGCAGCACGAAAGAAAGAATACGTCCCAGACAGATCCTGTGAAAAGTTGCCTGTCTCTAACCTTCCGTATACTCAAACAGCGAGGAAAACATGCTCTCGCATGTTCTCCTCGCTGTTCTTATATGCATCAGCCTATGGGGAAGTTCCTGTTTCCAGGAACTTCCCCACAATATAAACTTGTCTGTTCTGAAAACCTGCACAATCGCCTGTTTTCATAAAGGTTTACACATTATGATCGATTATTCATCAACTTCCTGTGTGTCATCCTCGTTGAGAATGATCTTCTCAGCCTCTTCGATCGGAGCTTCTGTCTCCTCCTGCGGCTCAGCAGCAGTCTGAACTTCCGGCTCCGGCTTCTTCTCCTCGATCTCGCCGGTGCTGAGCTTGATGTTGCGGTAACGCTTCATACCGGTACCAGCCGGGATGAGCTTACCGATGATAACATTCTCTTTCAGACCGATCAGGTGATCGACTTTACCGTTGATCGCAGCCTCAGTAAGAACCTTTGTGGTCTCCTGGAAGGATGCAGCGGATAAGAAGGAATCGGTTGCAAGGGATGCCTTTGTGATACCGAGCATGACCTGTTTGCCCTCTGCCGGCTGTTTGCCAGCTGCGATGAGCTCCTCATTCATCTCGTTGAAGTCAAGAACATCCATGGATACGCCCGGAAGAACGTCGGAATCGCCGCTCTCCTCGATACGGATCTTCTTTAACATCTGACGAACGATCATCTCGATATGCTTATCGTTGATCTCTACACCCTGTAAGCGGTAAACACGCTGTACCTCACGGATCATGTAATCCTGTACGGCACGAACGCCCTTAACCTTTAACAGGTCGTGCGGGTTGATGCTACCTTCTGTGAGAACGTCACCGGCCTCGAGAACCTGTCCGTCCGTAACTTTGATTCTGGAACCATACGGGATCAGATAAGTCTTGGAGTTTCCTGTCTCCGGATCAGTAACGATGATCTCACGTTTCTTCTTGGTATCTTTAATTGTGACAACACCACCAAATTCAGCAATGATCGCAAGTCCCTTCGGGCGTCTTGCCTCGAAAAGCTCCTCGACACGCGGAAGACCCTGTGTGATATCGCCGCCGGCAACACCGCCGGAGTGGAATGTACGCATGGTTAACTGTGTACCCGGCTCACCGATGGACTGTGCGGCAATGATACCAACAGCCTCACCGACCTGTACCGGCTGACCTGTCGCCATGTTCGCACCATAACACTTGGAGCAAACACCGATATGGCACTTACATGTCAGGACTGTACGGATCTTAACGGTATTTCTGCCGAGCTTCTCAAGAACCTTGATAACGGCTGCGGCACGTTTCGGTGTACACATATGGTTTGCCTTGACAACAACTTCTCCGGTATCCGGATCTGTGATCGTCTCAGCGATATATCTGCCTGTCAATCTCTCCTGCAGCGTCTCGATGGTCTCTTTACCGTCCGTAAAGCCCTCGATCTCCATGTACGGGATCGTTCCCTTGCTTTCACAGCAGTCTGTCTCACGGATGATAAGGTCCTGGGATACGTCAACAAGACGTCTTGTCAGGTAACCGGAGTCGGCTGTACGAAGAGCGGTATCGGACATACCTTTTCTCGCACCATGTGCGGAGATGAAGTACTCAAGTACGTCAAGACCTTCACGGAAGTTGGACTTGATCGGGAGTTCGATCGTGTGACCGGTCGTATCCGCCATGAGTCCTCGCATACCGGCAAGCTGCTTGATCTGCTTATCGGAACCACGGGCTCCGGAGTCCGCCATCATGAAGATGTTGTTGTATTTATCAAGACCTGTCAGAAGGTCATGTGTTAACTGGTCATCGGTTGCTTTCCATACATCGATAACTTCTTTGTAACGTTCTTCCTCTGTGATAAGACCACGGCGGAAGTTCTTTGCGATACGGTCAACCGTTGCCTCAGCGTCCGCAAGGAGCTGTTTCTTGGTTGCCGGGACAGTCATATCGGAAATGGATACGGTCATAGCGGCTCTTGTGGAGTACTTGTAACCGATCGCCTTGATATCGTCCAGAGTGATCGCTGTCTGGATCGCTCCGTGTGTATTGATGACTTTCTCGAGGATCTGCTTTAACTGTTTCTTCTTTACGAGGAAATCGATCTCCGGCTTTAACTCGTTGCCCGGGATCGTTCTGTCGACAAATCCAAGGTCCTGCGGGATGATCTCGTTGAAGAGGATACGTCCTACAGTTGTATCAACGATACCTGTCATCGTTCTTCCGTCCGGAAGTGTCTTTGTCACACGGACTTTGATTCTCGCATGAAGAGTAACGGCTCCGTTCTCATATGCAAGAAGTGCTTCGTTCGGGCTCTTGAAGAACATGCCTTCGCCCTTTGCGCCCGGTCTCTCCTGTGTCAGATAGTAGATACCGAGGACCATATCCTGGGAAGGAACTGCTACCGGACCACCATCGGACGGTTTTAACAGGTTGTTCGGGGAGAGAAGAAGGAAGCGGCACTCTGCCTGTGCTTCCATCGTCAGCGGAAGGTGAACCGCCATCTGGTCTCCATCGAAGTCCGCGTTGAATGCAGTACAAACGAGCGGGTGAAGCTTGATTGCCTTACCTTCTACAAGGATCGGCTCGAACGCCTGAATACCAAGACGGTGAAGAGTAGGAGCACGGTTTAACATAACCGGATGCTCTTTGATTACATCCTCAAGTACGTCCCAGACCTCTGTCTGGAGGCGCTCAACCATCTTCTTCGCGTTCTTAATGTTATGTGCTGTTCCGTTAGCAACGAGTTCCTTCATAACGAACGGTTTGAAGAGCTCGATCGCCATCTCCTTCGGGAGACCGCACTGATAGATCTTAAGTTCCGGTCCAACGACGATAACGGAACGTCCGGAATAGTCAACTCGTTTACCGAGAAGGTTCTGACGGAAACGTCCCTGCTTACCTTTTAACATATCAGAAAGGGACTTTAACGCACGGTTGCCCGGTCCTGTAACCGGTCTTCCGCGTCTGCCGTTATCGATCAGGGCATCAACAGCCTCCTGAAGCATTCTCTTCTCGTTGCGGACGATGATGTCCGGAGCGCCGAGTTCGAGAAGTCTTGCGAGACGGTTGTTACGGTTGATGATTCTTCTGTATAAGTCGTTTAAGTCGGATGTCGCGAAACGTCCGTCGAGCTGTACCATCGGGCGGATATCCGGCGGGATGACCGGGATCACGTTCATGATCATCCACTCCGGTCTGTTTCCGGAGCTGCGGAATGCATCAACAACCTCAAGGCGCTTGATGATTCTCGCTCTCTTCTGTCCGGAAGCCTCCTGAAGAGCTTTTCTCAGCTCTTCGGAGTCTTTATCCAGATCGATATTCTTTAAAAGTTCCTGGACTGCCTCAGCACCCATTCCCACACGGAATGTGCCGTAGCCGTACTTTTCAACAGCATCGCGGTACTCTTTCTCGGAAAGGACCTGCTTTAACTGAAGTCCGGTATTTCCTGCATCCAGAACGATATAGGAAGCAAAGTACAGAACTTTCTCGAGGACTCTCGGGGAGATGTCCAGGATCAGACCCATACGGCTCGGGATACCTTTAAAATACCAGATATGGGATACCGGAGCGGCAAGCGCGATATGTCCGATACGCTCACGGCGCACGCTGGACTTCGTTACCTCAACGCCGCAGCGGTCACAGATAACACCTTTGTATCTGATTTTCTTGTATTTACCACAATGGCACTCCCAGTCCTTGGTCGGTCCAAAGATTCTTTCGCAGTACAGACCGTCCTTCTCCGGTTTTAAGGTTCTGTAGTTGATGGTCTCCGGTTTTTTAACCTCACCATGGGACCATTCCAGAATCTTTTCCGAAGAGGCAAGTCCGATACGGATCGCGTCAAATGTCATCGGCTGATAAGTTTCATTTGTCTCAGGCATGAACGGTACTCCCTTCTAATTATTTGTCGTCATCCTCGGTATAATCGTCATCGACATAGTCGTCTTTGGCACCGTCGTTTGTATAGTCATCTTCTTCCACATTAACGAGCTCGTCGCCCTTGAATTCCTGTTTCTGGAATCCATAGTCGGATAAGTCTTCCTTATCGTTATAACGGCGGTCTCCCTCGATGATGGAACGAAGGTCATAGTTGGTATCGGAGTAGTCGATGTTCTCAGACATATCGACCTCTTCACCGTTGTCACGCAGCACTCTTACGTCCAGTCCGAGAGACTGTAACTCTTTTAAGAGTACCTTGAAGGACTCCGGAATACCCGGCTCCGGAATGTTCTCGCCCTTGATGATCGCCTCGTAGGTCTTTACACGTCCTACAACGTCATCGGACTTCACAGTCAGGATCTCCTGAAGGGTGTAAGCCGCACCGTAAGCCTCAAGAGCCCAAACCTCCATCTCACCGAAACGCTGTCCGCCGAACTGTGCTTTACCACCGAGCGGCTGCTGTGTAACGAGTGCGTATGGGCCTGTGGAACGTGCATGGATCTTATCGTCAACCAGGTGATGCAGTTTCAGGTAGTGCATGTGTCCGATCGTAGTCGGGCCATCGAAGTATTCGCCTGTACGTCCGTCGCGGAGCTGTACCTTACCGGTACGGCTGATCGGAACGCCCTTCCAGAGAGCACGGTGATCAAGGTGCTCACCGAGATATTCCATAACCTCCGGACGAAGGATCTCTTTATACTTCTCCTGGAATGCATCCCATTCCATGTTTACATAATCGTTTGCAAGCTCCAGTGTATCCTGGATATCATTCTCGTCTGCGCCATCGAATACCGGTGTGGAAACATTGAATCCAAGTGCCTTTGCTGCAAGGCTTAAGTGGATCTCAAGGACCTGTCCGATGTTCATTCGGGACGGCACGCCTAACGGGTTTAATACGATATCGAGCGGACGGCCATTCGGAAGGAACGGCATATCCTCTACCGGAAGTACACGGGAGACAACACCCTTGTTACCATGACGGCCGGCCATCTTATCACCGACAGAGATCTTACGTTTCTGTGCGATGTAGATGCGGACAGTCTCATTTACGCCCGGAGCAAGCTCGTCGCCGTTCTCTCTTGTGAAGAGTTTTGCGTCGATGATGGTTCCGTATGCGCCATGCGGTACTTTTAAGGATGTGTCGCGGACTTCTCTTGCCTTCTCACCGAAGATCGCACGAAGAAGTCTCTCTTCAGCTGTCAGCTCGGTCTCTCCCTTAGGAGTTACCTTTCCGACTAAGATATCACCGGCACGGACCTCAGCGCCGATGCGGATGATTCCGCGCTCATCCAGGTCTTTCAATGCGTCATCGCCGACACCCGGAACATCTCTTGTGATCTCTTCCGGTCCTAACTTGGTATCACGGGATTCGCATTCATATTCTTCAATATGAACAGATGTGTAGACATCGTTCATAACAAGTTTTTCACTTAACAGGACCGCATCCTCGTAGTTGTAACCTTCCCAAGTCATGAATCCGATCAGCGGGTTCTTACCAAGTGCGATCTCGCCATCCTTTGTGGACGGTCCGTCTGCGATAACCTCGCCTTTCTCTACATGGTCGCCCTTGTAAACGATCGGCTTCTGGTTGTAGCTGTTGGACTGGTTGCTTCGTGAGAATTTGATCAGGCGGTAAACGTCGCGGTTTCCGTCGGAATCTCTCTTGATGATGATCTCGTTGGAAGCGGAGCGTTCAACAACGCCGGCATTCTTAGCGACTACGCAGACACCGGAGTCAACGGCAGCCTTGCCTTCGATACCGGTACCAACAACCGGAGCTTCTGTGGAAAGCAGCGGTACAGCCTGACGCTGCATGTTGGATCCCATCAGGGCACGGTTCGCATCATCGTTCTGTAAGAACGGGATCATGGAAGTAGCAACGGAGAATACCATTCTCGGGGATACGTCCATGAGGTCGATCTGTTTCTTCTGGAAGGAGGAAGTCTCCTCACGGAAACGACCGGATACGTTGTTGTGGATGAAGTGGCCTTCCTCATCGAGCGGCTCATTCGCCTGTGCTACGATGTAGTTATCCTCTTCGTCAGCTGTCATGTAGACAACATCGTCGGTAACACGCGGGTTAGCCGGATCGCTCTTGTCTACGACACGGTACGGAGCCTCAACGAAGCCGTACTGGTTTACCTTCGCATAGCTTGCGAGGGAGTTGATAAGACCGATGTTCGGTCCCTCAGGAGTCTCGACCGGACACATACGACCGTAGTGGGTGTAGTGTACATCTCGAACCTCGAATCCTGCACGCTCTCTGGACAGACCGCCCGGTCCTAATGCGGAGAGACGTCTCTTATGCGTAAGCTCGGATAACGGGTTGTTCTGGTCCATGAACTGGGACAGCTGGGAACTTCCGAAGAACTCCTTCACTGCTGCAGTGACCGGTTTGATATTGATCAGGGACTGCGGAGTGATTCCGTCGATGTCCTGTGTTGTCATTCTCTCACGTACAACGCGCTCCATTCTGGAGAGACCGATACGGTACTGGTTCTGAAGGAGCTCTCCGACTGCACGGATACGACGGTTTCCAAGGTGGTCGATATCATCCTTTACGCCGATGCCGTACTCAAGGTGCATGTTGTAGTTGATGGAAGCAAGGATATCTTCCTTTGTGATGCATTTCGGAACAAGCTCGTGGACGTTGCGGCGGAGTTCAGCTTTTAACTCTTCCTCGTCATCCCCTGCTTTTTCCAGAATGTCTTTTAATACCGGGTAATATACTAACTCTGTGATACCTACTTCTTCCGGATCGAAGGACACATATGCGGAAAGGTCAACCATAAGGTTGGAAAGGACTTTCTCCACGCGCTCTTCTGTCTGGATCCATACATACGGGATCGCAGCGTTCTGGATCGCGATCGCCTGATCTTTTGTGATCGCTTTTCCTGCTTCCGCAAGGATCTCGCCTGTTTCTGTATCAACAATATCCTCGGACGGAATCTGTCCGACGATACGGTTCTTCATATGAAGCTTCTTGTTGAATTTATATCTGCCGACCTTTGCGAGATCATATCTTCTCGGGTCGAAGAACATGCCGTTTAACAGGCTCTCAGCACTGTCGACAGACAGCGGCTCGCCCGGACGGATCTTCTTATATAACTCAAGGAGACCATCCTGATAGTTGTCGGATGTATCCTTTGTGAAGCTTGCGAGAAGCTTCGGCTCCTCGCCGAAGAGATCGATGATCTCAGCGTTTGTACCATATCCGAGCGCACGGATCAGGACAGTTACCGGGACCTTTCTGGTACGGTCTACACGTACATAGAACACGTCGTTGGAATCTGTCTCATACTCTAACCATGCTCCACGATTCGGGATTACGGTACAGGAATATAATTCTTTACCGATCTTATCGTGATCGATACCATAATAGATACCAGGGGAACGTACCAACTGGCTGACGATAACACGCTCTGCACCGTTAATAACGAAGGAGCCGGTATCTGTCATTAATGGCAGATCGCCCATGAAAATCTCGTGTTCATTGATCTCATCTTTATCTTTGTTGCAGAGTCTCACCTTGACTTTCAAAGGTGCGGCGTAAGTTGCATCACGCTCTTTGCACTCTTCGATCGTGTATTTGATGTCATCTTTGCAAAGCGTGAAGTCTACAAACTCCAGGCTAAGATGTCCAGCAAAGTCAGCGATCGGAGAGATATCGTCAAAGACCTCTTTCAGGCCCTCGT
>ERZ1026901.1639-NODE-1639-length-12291-cov-7.972050_pt1 | contig 12291 bp, 12 predicted proteins | sample MGYA00380179_ERZ1026901 | MGnify/ENA primary metagenome ERZ1026901 (study PRJEB33269, sample SAMEA4719815) | human gut metagenome | biome: human-associated habitat; feature: organic feature; material: feces | place: Cameroon | collected 2013-10 ... | reverse complement strand
TGTCATCGTCCCGCGGGGACGCGTCCTCAAAACTTCCATAACCGTCTCCGGTCTCCCCCGCCGCCTCAGCGGAATCAATGATCGTGCGGGCCACGATATTCGGCTCACCGATCTCCTCAATAATTTCATCCATGGTACGGCCTTTTCCCAGTTCCTGGGAAAGATAATCCGCGTAATAGTTCAGGTTATCACGGATGACCGACGCCGGAACTTCACCCGAAAGTGCTTCCTCCAGACGTCTTAAAAATTCGTCCTTGTTCATGCATTTTACTCCAGTTTTTCTTTAATGATGCCGCCGCGGTAGGCCGCCACGAGCTCCTTGAGGTCCGCGATCTTTGCCGCAAGCTCCTTTCCGGTATCCGTGTCCGCCACCATCACACGCTTTTTCATTTTCTCTACGATCGTAACCTTCGGTGTATTCTCATGGTTCCGATCAAATGGTTTATGTTCCGCCAGCGCCAGATGGTGGGAATTGAAGATCAGGGTATAGCCCGCGATTCCCGTCTTCGGCTGGTAGGACTTGGAAAGACCGCCATCGATCACGAAGAGCTTTCCGTTGCCCTTGATCGGACTCTCGCCATCCTTTAATTTCACCGGAACATGTCCGTTGATAATGTGGGAACCTTCCACCGGAAGGCCGAATTCCTTGAGGATCTTATTACAGAATTCCTCTTTTTCACTCAGTTTATAATACGGATTCATATTTTCTTTTGCCGCTGCCTTATCTGCGACAAAATAATTCTCAAAGGTTGCCATATTGTCTTTTCCGTATACCGGGGACTTCGGTCCGCACCACAAATACCACATAAAATCGCGATACCAGTCCTTCGTCGGATCATCATCCGGAAGGAAGTATGCCATCTTCACTGCATCCTCGATGTAATCGAGAAGGCGTTTTCCGGAATAAATGATTCCCTTAAGCTTCAACTCCTCAAAGGATCCGTCCTCCTTCATCGGAATACATCCGTGGTACAGAAGGTTCGAATTGCACCGTTTATACATCGCACCGTGAGAATAAATAAAGCGGATATGGCGATGAAGCGTCTTGCTGTGCTGGAAGGACAGGGCAAGGTTGTTGATCAGCTCCTGCTCTTCCTTCGTAAGCTTCAGCGGATCCTTCGGATCGATCGTCGGGAAATTCATATCCAGCATCTTGTAATCCTTGCCATGGATCTTTACGGTTCCCTTTGCGAAGTCGATGTGTTCCAGATGGATCCTGTCGTTGATCTGGTAATCCGGGTGACGTTTGATCGTCTGTCCCTCCAGCTTGAACTGGATCACCGCGATCGCCTTGTGCATCTTCGCTGCAAGTCCCGGATCTACGGCATCATAAATGTTCTCATCGAGAATTTTCGGAAGGAAGCGCTCGCACGGATCATCCTTATAAACCCTCGCTGCAAACATAGACAACTGGCGGAGATTGATCCCGTATCCATCCTCGAGGACATCAAAGCCATTATAGCGGATCGCGATCCTCAGAACGGTACAGATGCAGGCAAGGTTGCCGGTAGCTGCGCCCATCCAGGAGATATCGTGGTTGCCCCACTGGATATCCACATCGTGGAAGTGCATCAGCTCGTCCATGATGATATCCGCACGCGGTCCACGATCAAAGATATCGCCGATAATGTGCAGACTGTCCACAGTCAGGTTCTGGATCAGGTTGCACAGTGCCTTGATAAATTCATCTCCCATCCCGATATCGATGATGGAGTGGATGATCTCATCGTAGTACACCTTCTTATTATCATCGTTGTAGTCCACATGCAGAAGCTCATCGATGATATACGCGAATGCCGGAGGCATTTTTTTACGCACTTTCGATCTTGTAAATTTCGAGGAAACCTCTTTACAGATGCGCACCAGACGGTAGATCGTGATTCTCTGCCAGTCTTCTGTATATTTTCCCTCTTTCTGGATCCGGCGGATATTCCGTTCCGGATAGTAGATCAGGTTCGCCAGAGCAATCTCCTCGTCGTCCGAAATCACGTAGCCGAAGGTCTCCGATATTTTTTCACGGATAATACCGGAGGCACTGCGAAGCAGATGGATAAATGCTTCGTATTCGCCGTGCAGGTCACTGAAGAAATACTCGGTTCCTTTCGGAAGTCCCCGGATCGCCATCAGGTTGATGATCTCACTGGATGCCGCTTTCACTGTCGGATACTCTTTTGCAAGCAGCTTCAGGTAGTCCAAATCTCTCATTATCGTTATTTTCCTCCCTGCTTTTTTCCAGGCGCGTATAAATTTTTTCCTGCCGTTCCCTGTCCCGTTTTTCCGTTGCAGTTCAGCCGCTGCGCGAACTGCAGCGGATTTTTCCGATGCTTCGCATTCCCTGCATTTTGCCGGATTTTTGCGGGATTCTTCCACCTCGCCGGTTAAAAATTTAACCGCCTGGGAATTGCTTTTCCATTTATTTTATAGTAACATATTCATATTCAAAACTCAACCAAAGAATCCATGCCACAGGGCCCGGACGTAGAGTTACTGTATTGTACGGAATTTTCAGTTCAGAAAATTCCTACCCGTGTACAGTAACGGCGCAGATCCTGTGCAGTCAAAGTACACTTCAGGAGGGAGATTTTTCTTATGAACAGCGAACTTCTCTATGTTTTTGGGACCGGAAACGCAACGGTCACCAATCTTTATAATACATGTTTCGCATTAAGAGACGGAGATGAATATTTCATGGTGGATGCCGGCGGTGGAAACGGGATCTTAAAGATTCTGGATAACATGCAGGTTCCCGTTGAACACATCCATCACATTTTTGTGACCCACGCCCACACGGACCATGTCTTAGGCATCGTCTGGATGGTCCGCATGATCGCCACAAAGATGAAAAAGGATCAGTATGACGGAGATGCCTATATTTACTGCCATGCAGAGCTTATTGAAACGATCCGGACCCTCTGCCGCCTGACGATCCAGGATAAGTTTTACAACATGATCGGCGACAGGATCCATCTGGAAGAAGTGAAGGACGGCGAAACACGCCATATTTTGAGCTATGATGTGACATTCTTTGATATCCATTCCACGAAGTTAAAGCAGTTTGGATTCACGCTGACATTGAATAACGGAAGAAAGCTCACATGCGCCGGAGATGAACCGTACAATCCGGTCTGCGAGAAGTATGTCCGCGGCAGCGACTGGCTCCTCCACGAGGCGTTCTGTCTCTATGCGGAGCGGGATATCTGGAAGCCGTATGAAAAGCACCACAGCACCGTGAAGGATGCCTGCGAGCTGGCAGAATCCCTCGGAATCCCGAATCTCGTTCTCTGGCACACGGAGGACAGCAATGTAGCCGGACGTGAACGGCTTTACAAGAGCGAGGGAAAGCGCTATTACAGTGGAAATATTTATGTACCGGATGATGAGAGCTTAATCGCATTATAATGAGGCTGACTGGATTTTAGGTTATATTTGTCCTGATTTAGGAGGAAAAGGTTATGTCGATTAAACCGTGGATCTGCAACGGATCCAAAACGATCATAAAGGACCGCTGGATCGATCTTCACGCCGACGACTGTGCGCTGCCGGACGGCACGAAGATCTCTCCATTTTATGTAAATGATGTGCCGGACTTTGTTGTCGTGGTCGCTGTCACCGTTGACGGGGACTTTATCTTCGTGCGCCAGTACCGCCATGGAACGCGACAGATCCTTTTGGAGCTTCCTGCTGGATGCATGGAGCCGACAGATGCGGATCCCGCAGCCGGGGCTGCGAGGGAACTCTTCGAGGAGACCGGCTATGCCGGAAGCGAGCCGGTATTTCTCTGCAAGGTCGCGCCAAACGCGGCGTGTATCAGCAATTTCGCCCACTGTTATCTGATCACAGACTGTAAGAGGGTCAGCGGACAGCATCTCGATGCCACCGAGGATCTGGAGATCGTCGTGATGTCCGCCGAGGAAACGAAAAAGCTGATGACAAACGGCGGGCTTGTACAGGCGGTTCATGTGGCTGCAATGTATTATGCGGAGAAGCTATTAAATAAGTAGATGTCTTCACAGCTATTTATTTGCCAGCTGCCTTTCATTCTCCTGTGCTCGGCACAACAGCTGCACATCGCTGTCAATCAGGATCTATCGATCATCAATGTTTTTTTCTCCAGCCATACTTTCATCTTCCATTGCATTTACAGCGAAACGTAAGATCCTTTATGACTGGAATTTGTTTGAAAAGGATACATATTATGAATAAACGTGAAATTTCAGAAATAAAGAAACAATTTAAGAAGGACAACAACGCCATCACCCGCATCTGCGGATGCTACGTTGATGCCGAAAAGCAGATCAAAACGACCTTAAAGGAGGCGTTCTTCGCCCTGTCCGAGGAGGAGATCTTTAAATACTACGAGATCTTCAAGAAAGCCCTCTCCGGGGGAATCGGAAAGAATCTCCATAATCTGGAATACTCGATCCACGACGAAGGTCCGGACAGCGCCCACGAGCTTCTCATGAAACTCCGTGATGAAAAGCTCGCTGACGATGAGACTGTGGATAGCTTCTATAATAAGGTGATCGAAAATTATGAGTACGGAGAAAACTACTATATTATCCTGATCCACAGCGCCTACGATGTTCCGGGGAAAGCGTCCGACAATGAGGAAATGTTCGACGCATCCGAGGAGGTCTACAACCATATCCTCTGCTGCATCTGCCCGGTAAAGCTCTCCGAGCCCGGTCTTTCTTATAATGAAACGACCAATGCAATTGAGGAGCGCCCGCGGGACTGGTGGGTACAGACCCCGATGACCGGATTCCTGTTCCCTGCATTTAATGACCGCAGCAGCGATATTCACAGCGTCCTGTATTTCTCAAAAAACCCGGAGGAGCTCCACTCTGAATTTATTGATGCCTGCCTCGGTGCGCCGACACCGATCTCCTTTAAGTCCCAGAAAGAAGCGTTTCAGGAGATCCTGACCGATACACTGGGAGAGGAATGCAACTATGAGACTGTCCGCCAGATCCACGAAAACCTTACGGAGCTTGCGGAGGAGCATAAGGAAGACGAAGTTCCGCTGACTCTCACAAAGCCGGAAGTAAAAGATCTTCTCGAAAAGAGTGGTGTGGAGCCGGAACGTCTGGAGCACTTTGATAAAGTCTACGAGGAAGCTGCCGGAGAAAATACCGCGATCCTTGTCCCGGCCATCACAGGAACCGGAAAGTTTGCCGTGAAGACACCGGACGTAGACATCAAGGTCAATCCGGATCGGTTAGATCTTGTAGAAACGAAGTTCATCGGCGGCCGCCGCTGCCTTGTGATAGCGGTCGAGGACAACGTGGAAGTCAACGGCATGCCGGTGAAAATGTGGGAAGAGCAGAAGGAGACGCAGTAATATGGCAGCATCCGCCCGTTTTACTGAAGATTTCGCATACGAAGTCCTGTCCGTAGTCGCGGAGATTCCCGAGGGAACCGTCGCCACCTACGGCCAGATCGCCCGTCTCATCGGCAGGGACAAAAACTCCCGCCTCGTGGCCCGGGTCCTCTCCCACGCCTCAAACTACGGAGATTTTCCCTGCCACCGCGTCGTAAACCACGCCGGCCGCCTCGTCCCCGGCTGGCCGGAACAGGCATTTCTGCTGCGACAGGAAGGCGTGGAGCTGAAGGACGCGATGCATGTGGACCTCAGGAAATATCAATGGGAATGCTGATTTGACAAATTTCTCCATTTTTGCTATAATTTCTTCGTAATAATTTTGTAATATTTGAAACAATTCCCGTAATACAAGCGGGATATTCAACTGATATGAGGAAATTTTGCATGAGAAAATTACAGAATCTGATTCCTGACTTTTCAAAGAAGCTTCTTTTAAAAGCGGCTGCCGCCGCATCTGTCCTGTTCCTTTCCACCGCATTCCCGGCTCTTCCATCTCTCGCCGCATCCGCCTACGACAATCTTGCCGTGGCAAATGTGACAAGTGAACCGTTAAATATGCGGACGAAACCATCCACGGACGGAGAGATCGTCGGAAAGTGTTACCGTGGAGCGGGCGGAACCGTATTAGAGAAGAAAGATGGCTGGACGAAGGTCCGTTCCGGAAAAATTGAAGGATGGATGAGCGACAAGTATCTGCTCTTTGGAGCAGATATCGAGCCGTTAGCAAAAGAGCTCGGTCTCTTATCCGCAAAGATCACCGCAACGACCTTAAATGTCCGCGAGACCCCGTCCACAGATTCCGCAATCTTAAAACAGGCGGCTGAAGGCGATTCCTTCCCTGTCTTAAGTGAATCTGACGGCTGGGCAAAGGTTCAGCTCTCCGCCGACACAAACGGCTATATTTCCAGTCAATATGTCTCCATCGGCCCGGTTCCTGCTGCCGCTGTCGACGCAAAGGAAGAGTCCGCGGCACTGAGCGCATCCGGAAACGGAACCTCCGCAGAACCGTCCTACGTGATCTCCGCCACTGAAGATGAGATCTACCTGATGGCAGCCTGCGTCGCGATGGAGACTGGCGATGACCGCTATGAGGACCAGCTCGCCGTGGCAAGCTGCATCGTAAACCGTGTAAAATCCAAAAAGTGGGGCAAAACGATCTCCGACGTGATCTACGCCGACGGCCAGTTCCCCGGCGCGACCTCCGGCCTGTTGGACAAATACCTGGCAAAAGGTCCGTCTAAGTCCTGCATAAAAGCCACCAAAGATGCTCTGGCCGGCTCCAACAATATCGGAGACTACCTCTTCTTCAAAGCCGCCAAACACGCCTCAACCGGCAGTTATTCTTCCTATAAAATTGTTGGTGGAAACTGTTTCTACAAAAAATAATATTTGATCTGCGCAATCTGCCGCCGGTCATCTTTTCCAGATGTAACAGCAAAAAACAGGGAAAGTACACCTTCTCCGAAGGTACTTTCCCTGTTTCCGTACACAGCCCCTTTGTTTCCCTGAGAGCATTTCAAGTAAAAATGCTCCTCTCAAAAAGTATCATCCACTCTTTTATTCTTCTGTTACAAGCCACTTCTTAACCTTGTCTGCGCTGAATCCAACGATTTCTGAAATTTCTTCAATCGAAATTCCCTTTTCGTTCATTCGAACCGCTGTATCCTTAGCCTGACTTTCACGCCCTTCCTCACGCCCTTCTGCATAACTTTCATTTCTCAGATCTTCCATCGCTTTACACATTTCTCTCACTCCTCTCGGATTCTCCTTCAAATAGCGTGTCTTTTCGGCTAAAAGTTCAAAATACATATCATCTGCGTTCGAACAGTTGAAATCATGCATCAGTCTGCCAAGTTCAGAATCATCACGATATTGACCATTCACATATAAAATATGTGCTCCATCCTCAAATGGCTGATCCAATGTAAGATTCATGTTTTGAATCACATATACCGGTCTGCCTGCTCTGTAATAATCCTTTTCCGTAATGAAAATCACATAAGTATCCGGCAGCTCTTTATAGTCCTGATTTTCATCCAGATTTTCCACATCCATCATGCTGGAATGATATCTTGCCCTGTGCGGATCCGCACCGCTATCTAAGCGTTGGATCTCGATATCATACTTTTTCCCAAAACTATCCGTTGCATACGCGTCCAAACATATCGACCGCGCTCCTGTCACACGTTTCATGTCAGCCTGCGTCTCGCATTTCAGCAAAGTCAGATCCTGCTTGCCTACAATAATTCTGAGTACAAGCTCTGCCAATGGAAGATTTTCTTTAAAAAGTCCACGCATGAATGTGTCATCCATTGGGCGAAACTCCCGCAGACGTCTGAGATCCTCCTGATGCTGCCTTTCCTTCTTTTTCGTTCCTATTAAATTCATAATTTTCCACCTTTTTCAGTGGTGTCTCTCCATATTCACATGTTATCACAGAATCCTTTCCTTCGCAAGCATCTGCCTCTTACAGCTTCATTCCATGGTAAATCACAGTTATTATATTACGGCTATTTTAAACAAAGCCATTGCTTTGAACTCTATATTTCCCTTAAATAATATAAACATTTCAACGCGATGGCTTTTAGCTTTCCATTCTTCTATTCAATTTTTCTACTGCCCGCTCTGCAGAATATCATTAATGATCAGTTGAACATGACTTCTCTGCTCGGCAGTCAGGCCGGAGACATATAGATAGTCTTTTTCATCCAATCCGAGGAGATAATCGGTTTTTACATGAAAGAAATTTGCCAGTTTGACCAGCATTTCGATTGATGGCTGAATATTATCATTCTCCCAATTTGACACACATTGCTTCGATACACCGAGAGCTTTTGCTAATTCGACCTGGGACATATTATAGGATGCGCGCAGTTCCCGGATTTTAATGTTCAGCATAGTACGTCCTTTCCACATCAAATTATAATATACTATTGTATTGTAATAATTGACTATTCAAAAATACTATGGTGTTTTAAAAATGGACTTTTATGGCAAAGACCATATCTTGACTCCATTTTTATGGAAAACTTTACAGGAAAGGATCAATACAATGATATTCAATTCACTGCAATTTCTAATATTTTTTCCAATTATATTAGTCTCATACTATATCATTCCTCATAGGCTTCAAAACATATGGCTGCTCTTCGCAAGCTATATTTTTTATGGTTTCTGGAATGTAAAATACTGCCTGATACTGTTCATCTGTACACTTGTCACCTATCTGGCAGCTCTCGCGATCGAATCCGTCAGAACGGAATTTTCGCTTAAAAAACGCGTATTTATCATTGCGCTCCTGTTTGTTCTTGGCATTCTTGCTGGATACAAATATACAAATTTCGCAGTCGGAAATCTGATCTCCCTTTTTGAAAAACTCGGAGTACATACACGTCTTCACAAATTTGATATCGTATTGCCTGTGGGTATTTCTTTCTTCACATTCCAGGCCGCAGGATATCTCATCGATGTCTATAAGGGAAAAATCAGCTCAGAAAAGGATCTGATCCGGTATGGACTCTTCGTCTCGTTTTTCCCTCAGCTGCTTTCCGGTCCAATCGGCCGGGCGGACATGCTGCTGCCCCAGTATTCAAAAGAACGGAATTTCCAGTATGAAAATTTTCAAAGCGGTCTTCTTCTGATGATCTGGGGATTTTTTCTGAAACTGGTGATCGCTGACCGTGCGGCAATTCTGGTAGACACTGTTTACGACGATTTTACAAAATATACAGGACTTACGATCGTGTTTGCCACTGCAATCTACGGAGTGCAGATCTACTGTGATTTCTTCGGCTACTCTTCCATGGCCATCGGTTCCGCAAAAATACTTGGAATCGATCTGCCAAATAACTTCGACACGCCGTATTTGTCCGCATCTGTCAAAGAATTTTGGAGAAGATGGCATATTTCTTTAAGTTCCTGGCTCAGGGATTATGTTTATTTTCCACTTGGCGGAAGCCGCTGTTCCACAATCAGAAAATATTTCAATCTGGCGATGACATTTTTTGTGAGCGGAATCTGGCACGGCTCGAAATGGTCTTTTATCTTTTGGGGACTGCTCCATGGCTTTTACCAGATTACAGGCGATCTGCTCGCGCCTGTCCGCAAAATGATCTGCTCAAAATTACGGATCAACACACAGACAGGAATTTTTAAGGTATTTCGTATCATTTTAACCTTTATTATGGTAGATTTCGCATGGCTCTTTTTCCGTGCTGACGGATTCATGAACGGTCTGCGGATGTGTAAGCGGATCGCAACGCAGTTTCACCCATTAAGTCTCGTCGGTGACGCAGTCTATAAACTTGGACTTGATCAGAAAAATTACCGTCTGCTCATGTTCTCGATTGCCGTTCTCCTGATTCGCGATATTCTTACCTACATGGGAATTGACCTGAAAAAGTGGTTTCTTGCGCAGAACTGGTTATTCCGGGAACTCGCAGCCGCATTTTCTATTTTGTTTATAATTTTAGTTGGTATATGGGGGAATTCATATCATGCAGCAAATTTCATTTATTTTCAGTTCTAAATTCAAACATGCCTGTAGCATCCTGCTTCTGATCATTATGATTTTCTTCGGCATTACATTTCTGCAGAAAGCTACGATGCGAGACAGCAGTGGTTTCAAATATCGTCCATTTTTGCAGGAATATACTGAATATGACGTTCTTTTCTTCGGCACAAGTCATGTAATCAACGGAATTTTTCCCATGCAGCTCTGGAATGACTATGGAATTACATCATATAACTTTGGGGGACATGCAAATTCACTCGCCATGGCATATTGGACCATGATAAATGCAGTAGAATACCACAAACCAAAAGTTGCTGTTCTGGATGTCCTGGGTGCCGGATCTGCATCTACCAGAATGGACATTGGCTATGCGCATCTGTCCATGGATGCATTTCCTCTCACAGAAACCAAAATCGCCGCAATTCGTGATATATATCCAGATGATAAGGAACAACAGACAGAACTTATCTTTCCTCTGAGTATCTACCACAATCGCTGGAATGAAATGAATTCTAGCATGTTGAAAGCAGGCGCTGGTATTTATTCGTCCAGTTCAAAGGAAAAAGGTGCCGAATCGAGAATTCAAGTGGGCATTCCGAATGATATGGAACTGATTTCTGAAACTGACATGATCAATCAGCAGACCGTCGGACTTGATTACATTCAGAAATTCATTACTTTCTGTAATGAAAATGACATTATTCCAGTTATCATTAATATTCCCTATCCGGCAGACATTGAATCACAGCAGGCAGCAAATGCGGCGATCAAACTGGCTAAAACGAATCATGTCGGTGCAATCAATTTTCAATATCTTGATCTCGTTGATTTCAATATCGACTGTTACGACCCTGACTCCCATTTAAATCCTTCCGGTGCACGTAAGGTCACAGATTATCTTGGAAAATATCTGACATCCCATTATGATCTGACTGATCATAGAGATGATGCGACATATGCAGACTGGAAAGATGATTACGATGACTACTACGATTATCTTGTCTACAACATCAAGAGCCACGATGATTTCAAGGAAACTCTAATGCTTTTAAATAATGAAAATTTTAAGGGTGTTCTGGAAGCCACTTCAGATTACAGACCTGATGATGTAGAAAAAAAACTGTCTGCCCAATTAGGCAGCAATTTAAAGCTGAGAAGAGTTTCCTCCGTCACCACCAGCGGCGGCCAGCAGGGGACTGTCAAACTTACTGTTCTGAATGCGCAGACGGAGGAAGAAATCATCTCTAAAGTATATCGAGAATCTGATACATTTTCACTTCTAAAAGATGATGCAAAATAATCTATGTATACAAAACAGGGAAAGCTGCCTTTTCAAGATATGCTTTCCCTGTTTTATACTCGTATGCTCTATTTTCTTGATATAATCTCACTGAAAATCCATACTTTCTGCACTATCCGGATTCCCATCGGTCTATAGGTTCTATTCCTCAATCTCCCTGCATCTCACCGCAGCCCGCGCCTTCCCCTTATTCGTGCAGGTAAACAGTGTCAGATCCCAGTCCCCGGCTTCCATCTTTTCGATGTCATAGCCGCCAATCGTCTCGATCTCCGCCACTCCATAGGAAAATACATTTCCGTCCGCATCTGTGAATACTATGGAATCGCCTGGATTCAGGCGTTTGATGCCGGAAAAATGAGTGCGGTAATTATGTCCGGCAATGATCATGTTCTTTAAATACGCGGAGCCACTGTACCGGCAGGGGGCTTTCTTGAGCTTCGCGTCACTCCACTCGCTGATGATCGGAAGCTTGAGCCCCAGCGCCGGAATCTCGATCATCCCCACACATTCCTGTCCATTTACCTCCACTGTCGGCATTTCCATCTCCGGATTCTTCTTATATTCCGGCACCGGTTCCTTTTTCTCCGTCTCCAGCCGCTCCGGCAGAGCTGCTGTCAGTGACTCCATCCAGACCACCATCTCCTCTGACTCTGCTCCGGCCCGGTCTGATTCTCTTATATTATAAACAGTAAGAAGAAGAGCCGCCGCGATCAGCAGCAGCCCCGCGCCTGTTAAAATCTTCCCTTTCATAGCCTTACCATCCTGTCTTCCATATTGCATATGCTGTCTGTGTTCCTTTTCACACATTTTCATTATATCATCGGCCATTGTGAGGCACAACTGTCGTCATTGTTATTTTCTTAACGATTTTTCGCTTTTTTCACTATATTCATTGTCTAATTTGCACAAATTTGGTATAGTATACCCATGAAAAAAATCAAATCTGTTCTCCGGTGATCATATTCCCCGGAGAACAAGCCGAAAAACAGGAGGAAAACATGAAAAAGACCATGAAAGCTACCGCATTATTCTTAGCTGCTGGACTGCTGCTCACCGCGTGCGGAGGAAAAACTGATACTGCAGCTACAACTGCTG
>ERZ1026901.1638-NODE-1638-length-12293-cov-6.871548_pt1 | contig 12293 bp, 9 predicted proteins | sample MGYA00380179_ERZ1026901 | MGnify/ENA primary metagenome ERZ1026901 (study PRJEB33269, sample SAMEA4719815) | human gut metagenome | biome: human-associated habitat; feature: organic feature; material: feces | place: Cameroon | collected 2013-10 ... | reverse complement strand
CTTACGAACCAAATCTTTTCGCAAAAAAGTTGCTTAAAAACATATCTTTTTAACACTTGTTTACAATTTAATGCACTCTAACCACTAATTTACCTTATATAATATATGCGTGCGAGCACGTATGTGTGTGCGTACACAAACACGCATCACGGAGGGAAACGCTGTACCGATGGGCTTTGAACACGAGATCGTATTTTTTTGAACACGAATCGCACGAATAACACGAATCTGCGCTTCGCGATCTTACTCATTGTTAATATATAGCACACGGATCTCACGGATTTTTTTAAATGCGAGGGAGGAATGATGAGATGAAAAGAATATTTAGACGGAAATGTGTTTTGAAAAAAGAAGGGATTTTTAATGGAAACCCGATGGTATTTTTATGCACAGAAATGAATATTTATGCAAAACAGAAGGAAGGAATGAATAAATATCCAAAACAACGATTGTAAGCAAAATAAGAGGTTTTGCTTTCTGTTTTCAAAATAAAGTGAGGTCTTATTTACTATTTTTGTTAACAACCCTTAAAATAGGGGTGGTTTTGTCAAAGAGCCTCTTTGAGGCTGTCAAAGGGCCTTAATGAGCTCGTCAAAGAGCCTCTTTGAGGACGTCAAATGGGCACTTTCAAATCGTAAGTTGGGCCCTTTTAAAACGCCACTAAAAAAGGCCCGAAAAATGCATAAATATGCAATTTTAGGTAGGGTGTTTTAAAAGACTTTAACCCCTACCTAAAATGCAGATATTCTTATTTTCTGTAGCCTCTCAGACCATACCACAACAGCACAAACTCGCAAAGAAGAGCTACTATCCATGTAAACTGCCAAGAACCGAACCAGTCGGCAAGCATGCCCTGAAGCACAGGGAACACGGCTCCACCGAACACGCCCATCATAAACACTCCTGAGGCACGCGAGGTGTATTCGCCAAGCCCGTCAACAGCAAGAGTGAAGACGCAACTCCACATAACCGAGTGGAAAAGGCCCACGGCAGCCAAGAGCCAGAGGTTCTCTGTGAACATGGCGGCCGTCATGAGAGCAATAGCTCCGAGCGTAACGGCGATGAGCATTGGACGCGGCTTGACGTTTTTCATTGTTGCCGACACCATGCGTCCTATGAGGAAGCCACCCCAATAGATTGTGGCAAGGAGTGCTGGTGACAAAGCTGCGCCATTGGCCGTAAGCTCCATTGCGTGCAGGTTGATGTTGTTGCCAATGCTCACCTCGGTGCCGACATAGAAGAAAATGGTTATTACGCCATACTTAAGGTTTCGGAACGACCACACGCTGCGCGACTGTGGTTTTGAAGCTGTTGCGTCTGCCGTTTTTGTGCGTGTGCCCTCAATGTCGGGCAAGGCAAGACGGTTTGTGGTCATTGTTGTTATAACGATGCAGACGGTCATCAGGATGAAGGGCAGTGTGAGTTGCGATGCTTCCACGCTGTCAAGCGGCACGCCTGCAAACATGATGCCTGTGACGAAGAGCGGCGCTATGGTTGTGCCGAAAGAGTTGACAGCACATGTGAAGTTCATTCTTTGCACTGCACTGGTGCCTGGCAACGGATAGGCTGCGATGTAAGGATTGATGACAACCTGAAGCATGGCAGCAGCCGTGCCCATAAGGAACGAACCTATGAGGAACACGAAATAGCCAAACGGCACAAGGTCGCCATAGACGACAACACCTTCATTGCCGATATATTCGGCACAGAAAGCGGAGACTGTGTAGAACACCAATCCTGCGACCATCACAAAGAGCGAGCGTATCAGCGTGCGCTTGTAGCCTATGTGGTTAAGCATTCGTCCTGTGCGCGAGCTGTTGAGCAGATAGCCCAGGAAGAAGGCAAAGGAGACAAGCGTGGTGAGTGAGTTGCGCATTGAGGTGGCATCTGACAGGAACGCCACTTTTAGAGGTCCCTGACACTGTCCGTTGACGGTTGTCAGGAAACCAACTATAAAATAGATAAAGGTGAGCAGCAGGAACGGTCCTGCTGCTTTTAGGTTTATTGATTTCATAAAATGGCCTCTAAGGTGTTCATTGCCCCCTTATTGCTGATGCTTTCGACCATTTGCAGATAAGGTTGTGTGAAATTGTCAGCCGCACGCAGATCGGTGCTGCGGAAGGGCGAGAGCGACAGGAAGTCGAGAGGCTCGTTGCTTGCTATGAGCTGTCGGTCATCGTCTGTGAGCCAAGGGTCAGCCACCTCAAACTGTTCGCCATTGTCGTCGGTGTGATACTTCAGATAGTGGCGGTAAGCAGCGAAGAGATAAGCCACACGGATGAGCTCCTTGTCGTCGCGTATCATCTTTTCAAGATTGGGCATGACATAGACCGGAAACTTTGATGCGCCGTCGAAGCAGAGACGTGCCACCTGGTCGCTCACCGTGCGGTTGCCAAAGCGTTCGCAAAGAGTCTGCTTGTAGAGTTCGAGGTCGGTGTCCTTAGGAGCGGGAACATAAGGTGTGATGTCGATGTCCATAAACTGGCGCACAAACTTGGCTATGCGCTCATCGTGCATGGCAGCGTCTACCTTTCTGTAGCCATAGAGGAACGACGGATAAGAAAGCAAGGTGTGAGAAGCGTTGAGCAGAGAGAGCTTCATGTTCTCAAAAGCCGTTACGTCGTCGGTCATCTGCGCACCGACCTTTTCCCATGCTGGGCGTCCGGCAGCAAAACGGTCCTCAACCACCCACTGTATGAAGTCTTCACAGTAGACAGGTGCCTGGTCGTTGGTGCCGTTCTCCTCGTTAAGACGCTTGATGTCTTCTGGACGAGTGGCGGGGGTTATGCGGTCAACCATAGAGTTGGGGAAGGTAACGTTCTGTTCCATCCATGCCGCCAGCTCCTTGTCTTGAGCCTCTACGAACGACATGAACGAGCGGCGTGCCGTGTTGCCGTTGTGCTGAAGGTTGTCGCAAGAAAGGATGGTGATGGGGCCTGCGCCAGCAGCCTTGCGACGGCGAAGACCTTCTGCCACATATCCAAACGCTGTCTGCGGGTCATCTTTACACATGAGGTCATGAGCGACCTGAGGGTTGTCGAGCATAAACTCGCCCGTCTGGCGTGATATGTTGTAGCCTCCCTCGGTTATGGTGAGAGTGATGATGCGTATGCTGGGGTCAGCAATCTTGTTAAGGATAGCTTCCTTTTCCTCCACACCCCAGTAGAGCTCAACAAGAGCACCAAGACGATAGACCTCGTTGTTGCCGTCGCGTCCGCACACGGTCAGCGTGTACTCGCCGTTCTGAGCCTTCAGAGCTTTGTAAAGGCGCTCGTCGCCCGGCAAGATCATTGCTCCGCATATACCCCACTCTTGCTGAGACGGGTCTTCAAGCAGATGGCTTGTCATGAATTCGAGATGGGCACGATGGAAATTGCCTACACCAAAATGAAGGATACCAGCCTTGACCGAGCTGTGGTCGAAGGAATAAGATTTAATTGCATTTGTTGCCATAATCTTTGTCAGTTATTAGTTTTTTTTCTTTTTAGTTATTTCTTTCGCTTGCAAAATTAAATTGCAAAAAGATTATGGCAAAGAAAAAAACGAAGACAAATGTTGGGAACGTTACCGCAAACGTTCCCAAAATCTGCAAACGTTTTAAAAAGCCGTTTTTGTTATTCGCCTGTCGATGCCCTACACTTCATCTCTGTGCGCAACACTATTTTTCTGTTCGCGGCTTCAGGGTTACGCACCTTATCAAGCACAAGTTCGGCAGCCCGTTGCCCCATCTCTGTGAGCGGCGGTTCCACGGTGGTGAGCTGCGGGAAGACAATGGTTGAAAGCTCTGTGCCTGAGAAACCTGCCACAGCCACATCCTCAGGAATGCGCCGACCGATCTCACGCAAACGGTTCATTGCCCCAATGGCGAGCGTATCGGTGAAAGCAAAGACAGCGTCAAACGCCACCCCTTGGCGCACAAGGCTGTCTACAGCCGCTGCACCATCAGCAAATGTCATGCCCGTCTTCACCACAAGCTGCGGGTCATACAGGTGAAATTTCTCCATTGCCTCACGATAGCCACGGCCACGCTCCACCGCGTTGTACACGTCGTCAGGTCCAAAGAGATAAGCTATGCGTCGACGGCCAAGACGTAGGAGATGTTCAGCCATAAAGTAGGAGTCGTTATTGTCGTCTACCAGCACCTGCGGCATGTCGTCCATGCCGTGAGGTATGCGGTCATAGAAAACAATGGCCATGCCCTGAGATGCAAGCCGCCGGTAGGTCTCGATGTTGTGCTTATAGCTGCACAGGCTCACGATGAGTCCGTCAACCATAAACTCTTCCATCATCTGCAAGCTCTCGCGTTCACGGTCAGGGCTCTCGTCCGACTCGGCGATCATAACCTTCTGATTGTTCTTATACAGCACGCTCTGAATGCCCGCCACCACCTGCGAGGCATAGGGTGTGTGCATTTCGGGCACAATCACGCCGATGGTGTTGGTGCGTCCCATCTTAAGGTTCATCGCCACCGGGTTGCGACGGTAGCCAAGACGCTCTGCCTCGCGAAGCACCGCCTCACGGGTCTCGCGACGAATGTTCTTGTCGTCGGCCAGAGCCCGCGACACCGTGGAAACCGAGATGCAAAGCGAGCGGGCGATATCTTTTATTGTTACATGTTTCATTGTTTAAAGAAAAGACAGGCGTTTTAATTATTCGATAATCTTATATTTTGCAAAAATACAAAAATCAATTGAATTTTGCTTGACATGCAACATAAATTCTTGGTCCGAGGCTTGACGTAACAAATATTTCAAAAAAAATTTGTAACTTTGCATAACAATTAAGGATAACAACACAACAAGAACATCCACACAACAAAAACAGGATAACCCTGCAACACATATCTTGCAATCGTTTGCGGAAAATGGGAACGTTACCGCAATCGTTTGCAGAAAGAAAAACGTAAAAGAAAACGAACGGTTTGCTCTATAATGGCTAACTTAGCCGTCAGAAAGAGTAACTAAATAATCCTTTTTTTCAATTTATATTATGAGCATCAATATCCAAAGAAATCAGAAGAAGAGAGTAGTAATTGTCGGTGGCGGACTCGGTGGCCTGCGCCTTGCAGAAGACCTCTACGGGGCAGGCATGCAGGTTGTGCTTATCGACAAGAACAATTTTCACCAGTTTCCGCCGCTTATCTACCAGATAGCATCGGCAGGTATCGACCCGAGCAGCATCTCGTTCCCCTTCCGTCAGATCTTCCGCAAGCGCAAAGACTTCTATTTCCGCATGGCAGAGGCCCGTATGGTGGACACCGAGAAGAAGATCCTGCAAACATCAATAGGCAAGATCGACTACGACTATCTTGTGCTGGCAGCCGGTGCAACAACCAACTTCTTTGGAAACAAGAACATTGAAGACTGGGCCATGCCCATGAAGACCGTGCCTGAGGCAATGGGGCTGCGCAACGCCTTGCTCTCTAACCTGGAGCGCGCCCTGACCTGCGCCACCGAGGAGGAGCGACAGGAGCTGCTCAACATCGTCATTGTGGGCGGCGGTGCCACAGGCGTGGAGATTGCTGGCGCGCTTTCAGAGATGAAACACTACGTCATTCCTTACGACTATCCCGACATGGACTCGTCACTGATGCACATCTATCTTATAGAAGCAGGCGACCGTCTGCTTGCCGGAATGTCGCAAGACTCGTCGAAGAAGGCACACGACTTTCTTAAGGGCATGGGCGTGGACATTCAGTTTGGCAAGATGGTGACCGACTATCGCGACCATAAGGTCATCATGAAAGACGGGTCGGAGATTCCTACACGCACCTTCCTCTGGGTATCGGGCATCAGAGCCAACGCCATGCCCGGCATTGACGAGAGTCACCAGGGTCGCGGCTTCCGCTTTAAGGTAGACCGGTATAACCGCATCGACGGCTTGGACGGCGTGTTTGCCATCGGCGACCAGTGTCTGCAGACCACCGACGAGGCTTATCCCAACGGACACCCACAGGTGGCCCAGGTCGCTATACAGCAGGCCAAGAACCTTGCCAAGAACCTGAAGCTCATCAACGACGGTAAGGACGAAAGTGCTCTCACACCTTTTAAATATAACAACCTCGGCTCCATGGCAACCATTGGCCGCAACAAGGCGGTGGTGGAGATTGGCAAGTTGCGCAGCCAAGGTTTCTTCGCCTGGATTCTTTGGCTCGTCGTTCACCTTCGCTCCATCCTCGGTGTAAAGAACAAGATGATGGTGCTGCTCAACTGGTTGTGGAAATATGTGAGCTACAACGACTCTATACGCATGATCACCTACGCCACAAAACCGCGCGAGGTGGTGGAGCGTATGGAACGCGAACAGACCACACATCTGGGTGAAGACTTGATGGAATAAGAACACTGGCTTAACGAGATGCCCCCTGCTCGTTTTCTGCCCAATGGAAAGAAAAATAATGATTGGCGGATATTTGTTGAACAAGAAAAAAATGTGTAATTTTGTGAGAAACAAAAGATAAAGCCAAAACAAACCCTACAAAAGGTATAAAACGACATGGAATCACTAAAAGAATTATACAGAATAGGAAAAGGCCCATCGAGCAGCCACACGATGGGGCCACAGAAAGCAGCACAGATTTTTGCGGAACATCACCCAGAAGCGAAAGCGTTTAAGGCCATTCTCTATGGCAGCTTGGCAGCTACGGGCAAGGGCCACATGACCGACATAGCGATAACAGAGGTGCTTGAACCCATTGCTCCGGTAACGATTACCTGGGAGCCATCGGTGTTTCTGCCCTTCCACCCTAACGGCATGCGCCTGCTGTCGTATGATGCCGACGGCAAGGAGACAGACAGCTGGCTGGTGTTCAGCGTGGGCGGCGGTGCGCTGTCGGAGGGTGGCGAGACCCGTTGGCTCACCGATGTAAAGGACGTGTACAAAAAGAACACCCTTAAGGAGATTCTCAACTGGTGCGACAACCACGGGCGCAGCTATTGGGAGTATGTGGACGAATGTGAGGACGCCGATATCTGGGACTATCTGCAACAGGTGTGGCAGGTCATGCAGGACAGCGTGGAGCGTGGTCTTGACCATGAGGGCGCGTTGCCCGGTCCGCTTAACTTGCCCCGCAAGGCAGCCACCTATTATGTAAAATCGCAAGGCTACAAGCAGTCGCTTGCCTCGCGCGGCCTGGTGACAGCCTATGCTCTTGCCGTGAGCGAGGAGAACGCCTCGGGCGGCATCATCGTCACCGCCCCTACCTGCGGCTCTTGCGGCGTGTTGCCCGCTGTGCTCTATCACATGTCGCGTGCCCACCACTTCAGCGACACCCGCATTCTCCACGCCCTTGCCACAGCCGGCATCTTCGGCAACGTGGTGAAGAAGAACGCCTCGATCTCAGGTGCCGAGGTGGGTTGTCAGGGCGAGGTTGGCGTGGCTTGCGCCATGGCCTCAGCCGCTGCCTGTCAGCTGTTTGGCGGCACGCCTTCACAGATAGAATATGCAGCCGAGATGGGTCTTGAGCACCACCTTGGCATGACCTGCGACCCTGTGTGCGGATTGGTGCAGATTCCGTGTATCGAGCGCAACGCCTTTGCTGCCACACGCGCCCTCGACTCAAACCTTTATGCCGCCATGAGCGACGGCCGACACCGTGTGTCGTTTGACCGCGTGGTGAACGTCATGAAGCAAACAGGTCATGACTTGCCTTCATTATATAAGGAGACAAGCGAGGGAGGTCTGGCCAAAGCTTATGAGTTTTGACAAGGGTGAGGTGAGATGAAAAAAAGAAATGATTTGTCGAAAGGTTATATATATAAAAACGCTCCACAGCCTCTCGGCTCACAGAAGTTGCTATCCCTACTTCAATCTTACCTTTAATCCAGAGCTTCTATTTCAGAGCCGAGTGCGGCTGAATCGCTCAGGCGCGGCTGTGGAACGAGAGTCTTATGTTTGTGTCATGCAGACAACCCTTAGGCCATCATGCAAAGATGACATAAAGAGTCGTTATAACGACACTAAACCTTTGTCGTAAGATGAAAAAAATCGTAATGAACAAGCCAAAAAATGTTTTTTGGGAAACCATTTTAACAGACTTTTCATTAGGTTTTAGCTTTGTGCATAAGGAAGCGCCACATGTGGCACTTACAAATAAACAAAGCACAATGCAAAAGTAAGAAAAAATATAATAAAAGGCAAATTTTATAACATAAATTTAAGATGTTTTTCAGCATTAATGTCAAACGACAACTGAAAAACATTTTTGCCTAAACGAAAACAGACTTAATAAGGTGTGTCAAGCAAATTTGCTCGGCACACCTTATTATATATGTAACCTCTTTGCGGCTTTATATATGTAACCTCTTTGCAGCACGCAAAGACGTTTTCTTTTTCCCGCTTATGTCTATCCAAAACGGAGAACCGTCATTAACGGCGTTGGGCAAGAAGCTGCTCCCAATGGTCAACAAACGTCCTCATGTCGGGCAACACGATGTCGGCACCATTGGCAGAGAGCGCCTCATCGGGCAACGGTCCGCTGTTTATGCCCACGGTGAAGCAACGGGCGGCAGAGCCGGCAGCCACACCAAGGGGAGCGTTCTCCACCACAACGGCTTGCCACGGTTCGGTGCAGCCTGTCTTGCGCATGCCCATAAGATAAGGATCGGGAGCCGGTTTGCCGCGCTCCACATCATAGGCCGAGACGATGTGCTGCTCATCGATAAACTGACCGAAGTCGTCGACCAGACGCTCAAGAAGCGGACGCTGTCCGCTGCCCGTAACGATGCAGATGCTCATGCCAGCCTCCTTTATCTTGCGCATGATGTCGAACACGCCATCGAAGACAGGAGCCGTCGGCATGTGGTGAAAGATGTCGGCTTTGACCTCGTACATGCGTTGAGCCTCGTCGAGCGTTATGTCCCTACCCTGCTGCTCCTTGACAAACCTCACGATGGTGTCGACACCCCGCGCACCTTCGGTGGCGTAAGAGTCGGCTGCCGTCATGCGTATGCCAAACTGCGCCATCGACTGTTGCCATGCCACAGCATGGCTGGGCATAGAGTTGTAGAGCACGCCGTCCATATCAAAAAGCACGGCTTGGGGCGCAAACCGCTCAAAGCCGTGCTTTTGCATGTATTGTTTAATTTCGTTCTCGAACATTATCAGACAAAATTATTTCTCGTCAGCCAGACGCTTCTGTATAGCCTCGCTCTCAGCCTCATATCCAGGCTTGTTGAGCAGCGCAAACATGTTCTTCTTGTAAGCCTCAACACCAGGCTGGTTGAAGGGGTTGACACCAAGGATGTTGCCACTGATACCGCAAGCAATCTCGAAGAAGTAGATAACCTGTCCGAGGTAATACTCGTTGAGCTGGGGAACCGACACGCGGATGTTAGGCACGCCGCCATCGACGTGAGCCAGACGTGTGCCGAGCTCAGCCATCTTGTTAACCTCATCAACGCGCTTGCCCTCAAGGAAGTTGAGACCGTCGAGGTTCTCGTCGTCGTGGGGGAAGAGGAGAGTCTTCTCAGGAGTCTCTATGCTGATAACGGTCTCGAAGATAGAACGCTCGCCCTCCTGGATCCACTGACCCATAGAGTGGAGGTCGGTTGTGAAGTCGCAAGAAGCGGGGAAGATGCCTTTTCCGTCCTTGCCCTCAGACTCGCCGTAGAGCTGCTTCCACCACTCGCTCATGAAGTGGAGCTTGGGCTGGAAGTTGACAAGAATCTCGATCTTCTTGCCTGCCTCTGCATAGAGAGCATTACGCACAGCAGCGTAAACAGCAGCGGGGTTCTCATCGAAAGGCACGTCCTTGCCTGTGGCCTTCTCCATGTCGGCAGCACCCTTGACGAGAGCAGCGATGTCGAAGCCGGCAACAGCGATAGGCAGCAAGCCTACGGGTGTGAGCACAGAGAAACGTCCACCCACATTGTCGGGAATGACGAATGTCTTGTAACCCTCCTTTGTAGCGGCAGCGCGTGCAGCACCCTTGTGAGCGTCGGTAATGGCTACGATCACGTCCTTAGCCTCCTCCTTGCCGCGCTGGTCCTCACACTGCTTCTTGAGCAGACGGAAGGCGAGAGCGGTCTCGGTAGTGGTGCCCGACTTTGAGATGTTGATAACACCAAATTTCTTGTCCTTAAGATAAGAGGTGAGTTCAGCAAGATAATCCTCGCCGATGTTGTTGCCGGCGAACACCACTGTAGGGTTCTTCTTGTCGCCAACGAGCCATGCGAACGAGTTGCCAAGAGCCTCAATGACAGCGCGTGCGCCAAGGTAGCTTCCGCCAATGCCTGCTACAACCACCACCTCACACTTCTCACGCAGTGTGTTGGCCACGCTCTGCAGCTCTGCAATAAACTCGGGGGTGATTGAAGACGGCAGATGGAGCCATCCAAGGAAATCGTTACCGGGGCATGTGCCGTTCTCGAGTGCCTCGTGAGCGGCTACAACCTGAGGTTCATAAGCTTTCACGGCGCCCTCTGAAAGGAACTGGGCAGCCTTTGTAATGTCTAAGCTGATACTTTTCATTTTGATTTGTATTTTTGTTTAATACTGTTATTCCTGTTTTTGCTTTATGTCGGATCTGGACAAGACCCTCCTTTTAAAGAACATCGACCTTTAGGTGTCTGCATGTTGTCAGGTCATGAGAGCGCCATCACCTGAAGCTGTCTGTAAGCAGTTTTATCTCGATCTGTGGCGAGATGCGCTCATAGAGCACGTTGTAGACGGCATCGAGGATCGGCATGTTGACATGCAGGTGACGGTTGATCTCCTTCATACACTTTGTGCCGAAATAGCCCTCGGCAATCATCTCCATCTCTATCTGTGCGCTCTTCACGCTGTAGCCTTTTCCTATCATCGATCCGAAGGTGCGGTTACGGGAGAACTTTGAATAGCCTGTAACGAGGAGGTCGCCAAGATAAGCCGAGTCGTAGACGTTGCGGTTGAGCGGGTTCACGGCATCGAGCAGTCGCGACATCTCTTGCACAGCGTTCGACATGAGCACCGCCTGGAAGTTGTCGCCATATCCCAGTCCGCTACATATGCCTGCGGCAATGGCATAGACGTTCTTCAGCACCGACGAATATTCTATGCCTATAACGTCGTCGCTGGTCTTGGTCTTTATATAGTCGGACGCCATAACATCGGCAAAGGCTTGCGCCTTCTCATAGTCCTCGCATCCCACGGTGAGGTAAGACAGGCGTTCAAGAGCCACCTCCTCAGCATGTGACGGTCCACCAATGCAGGCAAGGTTCTCAAACGGCACGTCATAGACCTGATGAAAATATTCGGAGCACGCGAGGTTCTCGTCGGGCACCAGACCTTTGATTGCTGTTATGATGTACTTGTCGCGTATGCGTGTGCGCAATTTCTTCAGGTGGTTTTTAAGATAAGGTGAAGGAATGACGAACACGAGGGTGTCGTAGGCCTCAACAATCTTGTTTATGTCGCTGGAGAAATAAATCTCATTGGTGTTGAAATGCACACTTGTGAGATAGGTGGGGTTATGGCTTATGCGCTTGAATTCCTCTATACGGTCGTCACGGCGCATGTACCATCCGATGTGGTGCGTGTGCCCAATGACAATTTTGGCTATGGCGGTAGCCCAGCTTCCGCCTCCTATAATTGCAATTTTTCCGCAGTCAAAAGCCATATCTTTTCAATTCGAAATTAGAACTCATAAGTCATATCCATAACTCATCATCCGCTATGCAAGCTGTTTGCCGGTTGTGCAAGCCGTTTGCCGGTTGTGCAAGCCGTTTGCTGACGATGGGTTATGGATTATGAATTTAAAAAAAATGGTTAGGCGTTGGCCTTGTCTATCCATGCCTGGATGTCGTCAACAGAAGGTTTGTCGTAGCCAAGCTTATACTTCTTGTTTATCTCGCCGACCTTCTGCTGCAAGCCCTGGGCCTTCTCGTCCTTGATGTCGGAGATGAGGTTGAAGCCAGCCTTGCGGAGAACATATACCCAGTTTTCGGGAACGCCGATAGCCTCCCACTCCTTGATGGTGCTCTGCGGGATTTTCTTCTCAGGCTTCATCTGCGGGAAGAAGAGCACTTCCTGGATGAAGGTCTTGCCTGTCATGAGCATGACCAGACGGTCGATGCCGATGCCGATGCCCGATGTGGGAGGCATGCCATACTGGAGAGCACGGAGGAAGTCTTGATCGATGATCATTGCCTCGTCATCGCCCTTGTCGGCAAGCTTCATCTGGTCGATGAAACGATTCTCCTGATCAATGGGGTCGTTAAGCTCCGAGTAGGCGTTGGCCAGCTCCTTGCCGTTGACCATAAGCTCGAAACGCTCTGTCAGACCCGGCTTTGAGCGGTGCATCTTGGTGAGCGGCG
>ERZ1026901.1636-NODE-1636-length-12300-cov-13.327072_pt1 | contig 12300 bp, 5 predicted proteins | sample MGYA00380179_ERZ1026901 | MGnify/ENA primary metagenome ERZ1026901 (study PRJEB33269, sample SAMEA4719815) | human gut metagenome | biome: human-associated habitat; feature: organic feature; material: feces | place: Cameroon | collected 2013-10 ... | reverse complement strand
TGGGCTCGGAGATGTGTATAAGAGACAGGTTAAGGAGTAGTGCTTTAGATGTACTACTCCTTTTTTGTGTTTTTAGTAGGTTTTAGTATGTAGAGTAGGTGATGTAGGTGAAGTAAGTCTTGTGGAATTTTTTATATTCTTATTTATGAAGGACTTAGTAAATCGATAAGCTTGGATAATAGAAGTGCTAAATGGTGTTGAGGCATTTAAGTAGTTTATTAAATTTGCAGATAGAACTAAAATAAAAAGAATATGCCAATAAATAAGTCACAAGGATTGAAGGGACTACAAGGATTAGCAGGTCTTTCAAAAGTACAATATGATAGTTTTATAGAGAAGAATAGAGACTTGATTTCACAGCATGGATATGATCCTACATATATTAATAATCTCTATTCAAATAAACAGTTTATTGATAAGTATGGTGTTGAAAGATTCAAGGCTATACCTGATATAGATATGCGCAATACTATGTATAAAGATGATATAGTAAACGCTGAATTTAATAGACTATATAATCCAGTTGATGCAAAAGGTATAAGAAACAATAATAGAGGTCTTGGTGCAGAATTTGAGAAATATAATCAACTTTCAACTGATGCTAAATTAAAACTAATGGAGAGTGATTATTTGACTCCTGCTGAATTTGAAAATCAATGGAAGAAAGATGTCAGTGCTTTTGCACAAACAAATAAAAAAAGAAATAATATTGGAGGGTTTACTGGATTTGTTAAGGAATTGGCAGGAATGTCAAATCCTACAGGAGGTATGCTTCAGAATATAGATAACTCTAATAATATATTAGACAATGAAGCCTTAAAGCAGAAAAGGAAAGAGTATAATGATAAAATACTACAAAGAATATATAATGATGATGTAGATAATGCTGCAAGCAGGTTTGCATCACAGGTAGCAGATGCTTATTATAATTCAGAAATAGCTGCAATGAGTGACAGTCAGGTGAAGGAAGCTTTTGTACAAGCTATTAATGGTAATCCAAGGAAGGGGGACTTAGGTATTCCAGAGTTGGCATCACATTATGGAAATGGTACTGAGGGACAAATAACATCAGAGATGTGGGACTTCAGTATTGATGACATGAGACAAGTGCTTGCAAAGAAGAGAGTCTATGATACTAATATGTCACCAGATATGGCAATGACAGCATTGAACAATGATGCAAAGAAGTACATTAAAAACCATCAAGGAAGTATAAAGAGATTTGGATTATTTCTGAAAGATGTAGGCATTTCCTCAATGAGTTATACAGCAGACAAACTGAATGGTATAGCAGAGCTTTATAGAGCAGGTCAAGATGCTTGGGCTGAGAAACCTATTGTGATGGTAGATGATAAGGGAAATGTTCTTGACCCTAAGAAGATAAAAGTTGTAAGTGACAAGCAGGGAAGATTGCATTATCAAGACAAAGATGGACAGCTGCATTCAATACATCAAGAGCAAGTAGATTATACTACATTGCATAATATGGGAAAGAATCCTGATGGTAGTGATATAGAGGGAGCTTTTGGTGTAGACTGGATGACACTAAATCCACAATATTGGACAAGGGCAGAACAATATGGTACACTTGATGAAAATGAGCAAAAGCAATATGAGAAATTAGGAAGCAGTCCTTACAAGGTGGCTTATAATCCTAATGAAGACAGTGATATAATGTATGAAGCATTCAAGATGATGAGTTTTGGTATTGCAGATGCAGCATCACAACTTATACCTTATGGTGTAGGAATGTTAGGAAAGTCATTAAGCACAGCAAGTAAGGTAGGCAAGGTTGCAAGAGGTTTTGGTAAAGTACTTGACACTACAGGAAAAATGCTTACAGCGGAAACCAAGGTAGGACAAGTAGCACAGGGTACAGCAGGTGCTCTTGGTATTGCCTATGCTTATGGTAGAGGAGCATTCCAAGAGACACTACAACAGAACCTTGCAAATGCAGAAGAAGCAGCACAAACAGCAAGTAGAAATGATATTTATAACCAGTATCATAGTGATAAAGACTATAAGGCTGGTGTAGATAAACTAATCAATGCAAGAGCTGTAAGTATGAAGGCTGACTATTTGGCTAATATGCAGAAAGATAGCAACATGAAAGTGGTAGATGAAAATGCTCTTGACAAAATGATTCATGCAAGGGCACAGGAAGCTGTGCTTGGAGAATTGGTGCATAACAGAATGCAAGAAAGAATGGCATCAAAGGAATATGCAGATTTACAGCAGAAAGCCATTAATGGAGCAGGAGATGCTGCCTTTAACTCATTTTTGACAGAAGGAATAAAGTATGGATTTGTAAATAACTTTGGATATAGGAAATATTTATACACCAATCCTGCTGGACTATCAAAGAAAGTATCTTCAACATTCAAGGGATTGGGAGAGATTACAACAAAAGAAGGCAGACAGAGATTGACAGCAGAAGCAAGTAAGTTTCTTACAAGAGGTCAGAAGTTAAAAGAATTTGGAAAGACATTAGGCTCACAAGCATGGGGAGGTGCATGGACAAATGGTACTGATGATATGCAAGTAGATGCAGCCGAAAGAATTAATAATGATAGTTTTAAGAGGTATCTTGATGCCTATCAGAATGGAGAAGCCATAGCAAATACTTATGGTTTTGCAGATGGACTGTATTCCTACATGAAAGGATTAAGTAACTCAATGGGTCAGGAGACAACATTAAATGCAGCATTGGTTGGAGGTCTTGGAAGTGTGGTGAATTTTACTCCTAATTTTGCTAATATAGCAAGGCTTGCAACAAAAGAAGGTAGAGATGCTTACATTAATAATTTTACAAAGAAGATTGTAAGAGATGAGAATGGAATACCAGTTAAGAATGAAGATGGTTCAATAAAATATGAAGACCTTAAAAGGAAAGACAATTGGAGAGAAAGAGCAAACTACTTTATTCAGAATGGTGTACTCAATACCTACTATGGTAAGAAACAGAGTGAGAGAGACTTGCAGAGTCATGCAGATTATGTCAATAACTTATTGGACAGTTATAATGACTTTAAGGATATAGAAGGACTTGTAGCATCAAATGTAGCTTCAGAAAACTTGGAGAGTCAAGGAGATGTAAAGACCTTACAGTATATAAAAGCACTTCATTCTATTAATGCTTTGAATAGATTAGGTGAGAACTCCAATGATCCAACTACATTATCATCGGTGGTACAGAATGCAAAGAACCTCATTGCTAAGGCTTCACAGCTTAATGAAGAGAATGGAGAGAGTTCATTCAGTGAAGAGGAGATAAGTAATCTTCTTTCACAGTATTATGCTGCAAACCCAGACTTAGACCAAAGTGAGTATAATTCACAGAAAGCATTATATACTATCGCACAGAATGCACAGAAGCTACAAGAGGCATCAGAAGCCTTTGACAAAGCAGAAAATGAAATTCAAAAAATAGAGAGAAACAGGGGTGAAGTTATAGACCCAGAGGTAAGAACCAAGATGAAAATCCAACAGGCACTCAATAATCACTGGGAAGAAAGAAAGCAGAAAATGCAATCAGAAATAGATGATACTTCTGTAAGTGAACAAACACATGATGCAAGTACCATTGTAGCAAGTGTTGGAGGTATAGATAATGCCAAGGCACTTATTAAAGTTTATGATAAGCAGAAAGTGGAGATTGAAAATGAACTTGTAGAACAACAGAAAAGAACCACATCCTTTAATGAAGAATATAAAAAGACAATAGAGGATTTGAAAACTGCAAGAAGTAATGAGGATAGTGATGCTGTACTTAAAGCAGAGAAAAAGCAGAAAGAAATAAAAGCAAAACTTGATTCATCTAAGGAACAAGAAAATTATCTTGAAAAGCTTATCTCAATGACAGAAGATAAGAGAAAATCTTTGGAAGATAATTTTGCTACTATGAGTACAAAGATACTTACAGCAGATGAGATATTTGCACTTGACCCAGTAACAAGAGCAAGGATGATGAATAAAGACAACAGAGAGCTATATAGTAAGGAACAGCAAAGAGAAATAGAGAAGCTTGAGCGAAAACTTATTATGAGAGATGCTGATGCCCTTCAGAAAATACAAGACATAGCACTGTTGACACAAAGAATAGATTCTAATAAGGATGCTTATAGCAGAATGGCACAGAATCCAGAGGCAGCAGCTGTTGCTTTGGAGGTGCAAAGAGCACAGTCTGCTGAAACTGCTTATAAACTCATTGACCAAAGAAATGCAGAAACAGTAGCAGATTTCATTCATCAGTTTGATGATAATATGAAGAGTCATACTGATGTATCAAAAGAAATGAAAGAGGATTATGTATTTAAGACATTAAGAAAGTTAAATTCAAATTTACTTGGAATTATAGATGATGATAGAATGTTGCCTGCTTATCAAAAACAAGTATCAGATGCAAAAGAATGGAAGAAGACAGTAGAGGATATATCAGCTGTAATATCACAATCTGATAAAGGAGAAGAATGGCAAAATAATGCTTTGCGGAACATTGATACAATAATAGAAAGAGCTAATAACAAAGAAGAAATTCTATCATCCCTTGAAAAGGTAATAGATGATACTGGTACTTCAGGAGCAACAAATGACTTTGAATATATTTTGAATGAGATGAATAAACTCGGTTATCAAAGGGATGCTACTACTATTGAAAATAGAAAGCAGAGGAAGCAGCGTGAGGAAGAGGAAATAAAGAAGAAGGAAGAGGAAAAGAAGAAAGTGGATGAAGCTGCAAAAAAAGCTGCTGAGAAGAAGGTTGCTGAGGAAAAGGAGAAGCAGGAGATTACAGATAGGAAACCTGGTAAAAATGATATTATAAATAGTACAGAAGATGTAGACCTGTCTATGGATGAAGAACCTTCGGAGGGACCTCAAAAAGATGAGACAAATGATGAAAAGAGTGCTACAGCGCAGAAAACTACAGCACCTATGACTCAAAGTGTGAAGACTATCTTGAGTGATGGGTCAGGGGATATGAGTGTGACAGCAGGAGATATGTGGCATGGAACTGTAGGTAATGCTAAGAAAGGTAAGTTCACTGTGACAAAGATGGAGGGTGAAGTATCCTTTGACACAGATGATAGGCATGATGTATTGAGTATTGCATCAGATGAATATGAGGTGACTCCTGAGACTAAAGAACATGGGGAAAATGCTGTGTTTGAAGCAAGTTCTATGGTGAAAAAAGGTGATGATTGGTATTTTGTCGGTAACTTTGCAGGAACCAATAAAACAACGGAAGTGAAAGCAAAGAAATCATTTGACATAGAAAAAGCTATAGAGAGACAGCAGAAAGCCAGAGAAACAGAACTTACAGCCAAAGGAGTGGATGTTGGTAATGTGAACATCATAGACAATGGAGACAATGTTCAAGGAGTGTCAGCAAGTATTGATGAACAGATTAATGACATTGACCCTAATGGTAAGGAAGTACATGTGTCAGAGACTAATGTAGATGCTGATGATTTGAACAGTACTGAAGAGCATAATAGAGAAACAAATGCTACTACTCTTAGTGGTAATGCAATGAGTAGATATGAGCCTGATCCATTGGAAAAAGAAGGTAACCTTGTGAATAAGAAAGGGACTAAAGCCAATGATGGAATGAATCAATATTATGCTTGGATGGATGCTGCTGGAATAAAACTACAGAATATCATAGACCAAGAGCTTGGAAAGATACTTAGAAGGAATCCTAATGCCAAAGTGAAGTTTATGTCAGTAAGACCAGAGAGTAATGCTACTAATGACAGTGTTATGCAGAAACATCTGATGCTTGTATTGGATTATGATAACAATATCAACAAGGGAATTACTGCAATACATAATGATGAGAATGGTGGTGTGATAGAAAGTAATGGCAAGAAGTATCTTGTGATAGGTGTTGCTGGATTTGCAAAAAAGAACTTTGCACAGAAGTCACTGTATGATGTGCTTACAAATCCTATATCTCCTACTTATAAGAACAGTACTGGAGAGCCTTTGGGATTGATGATAAAGCCAAGAAAAGAGTTCTTTGATAATCATCCTAATGAGAGATTCTATGTAAATGAGAGTCTTAGTACTGAGATTGTGCCTTACTCATTGATACCAGGATATATTGTAAAGCAAGGATTGAATGACAGTAATACTGAGTTCAGAAGTGTAAGAGAATTGCTTGCTGACAAGGAGAGGAATCCTATGGGATATGACATGCAGAGTGTGGCATGGGGAATACAGGAGTTGACAAAGTTCTTGACTGTAGGAGCTTCTACAGATAATGTGATGGTTCCAAGGAATACCATAAGGAATGCAGGCAGTGCCTTTGTGCTTATACCAGCAGGTAATGGAAAGATGATGCCAGCATATTTGAAGGTATTGAAGTATAATGAGATGAGAGATGGAGCACTGAAAGACAGAGTAGATAGATTGTTGCAAGATGTTGTAGCCCCAGACTATGTAACAAGATATCAGGCAGTGATGGACTTATGTAATATTTTCCATTTTGATAAGGATGGAGATAATATATTGCTTAAGAAGACTAAGGCAGAAGTTTCATTGGTGCATGATGGAAAGGTACAGAATACTTTTGTTCTTGACAGTAACTTTGACAGAATGGAATTTATGAAGGCTATGGAAGACATGAATCCAAGAGTGAACATTACTGCTAAGGTGTTGCAAAGTCCAGAGTTGCTGAAAGAGTATGATGAGGCAGGAGCATTGATGACAGATATTGCAATGTTTGGTACAGCAGGAAGTTCATATAGTATTTATGGACTTGATGGTGAAGGCAATATGTTGAAGCCAGAGCAGCCAGTAAATGAGACTCCTAAGACTGTCAAGAACAGTGACTTTAAAAATGAGAATAAAAGTCAAGTGATATATAAGCATCAATACTATACTCGTAGGGAAGATGATGGTATGTATTATTTTAATGGAGAGCCTATTACTGATGAGAAGCTAATAAAACAACTGGATTATAACAAGATGATTATAGACAATCAGCTTAGTCCTATCAAGAATGAGGGAGTATGGGAATACTTCATCTTGAAAGAGGGAGAACATCCAGAGGCTATAAAGGTGAACAGAAATACCAAGGAGGTAAAGAATGTCAGTGAAGAAAGGGCTACAGAGATAATAAAGGAGATAAAGGAAAAAGAAGCCAAGAAACAAAGAGAGGCTGAGGCACAGAAGCAGTTGAAGATAATAAATACTGAAGATGTGGAGATAGACCTAATGGATTTGGTGATGGATCCTGAAACTGGAGAACTGGTTGCAGAGAGTACTATTAATAAGACTCCTGCTTCTAAGGAAGAGAAGAAAGCAGAGGAAAAGAAAGATGAAGTAAAGAAAGAGTCAGAGGAAAAGAAAGAAGATAAGAGGATTTCACTTGAAGGGAACAGTCCATCAACACAGACCTTTGCAGAGCTTTATGGAAAGAAGGCTTATAGGATGAATATACTAAAACTGGTAAAGGGTAAATGGAAAGAAGCCCCTTCTGTTCCTGCACAGCTTGAGAAGTTCTTGAGAGAAAAGGATGTGGAGGTAGACAGTATTGGAACATCAAAGGATGATATAGATGCTTGGATGAAGACAATAGAAGATTGTAGATAGAATGATTTGATATAAGAAGAGTATTGAGGGAAAACCTTGATACTCTTTTTATTTTTATTAGAGTTTTGATTATGTTATATGAATGGTTTTGTTAGCTGCTTAAAATGTAGAGAAAGAGTTTTTATTTTTGCAGAAAATAAAACCATGGGATATGAATAAAGGAAATTACTTTAGTGAAGCTGCTATGAAGGATATTCCTAAGAAGAAGTTGAAGCTTGAGATTAGGGATGGTTCTGTGACAGAAAGGAAAATAGCTGAGGATGCTGTTACTACAGATAAGATAAAGGATGGTGCTGTGACTGTTAAAAAATTGTCTGGTAATATTATATCAGACATGAAGAATGATGTTGCAGAGGAGACCTATGAGAAGATGAAGGAGAAGTTTCTGCCATTGACTGGTGGAACTATAGAAGGAAAAGAGGAAACTACAGGAAAAGCAATTGTAGCAATAGGATATCCATTTCAGACAATACTGAAAGGGGGAAATATTGTGGTTAAGAAGGTATCTCGTCGACGGCCTAATCTTGGAACAACCTATCCTCCTGGAACATCTATACTTAATATAGAAGATATTGTTTCTATTTCTGAGAAAAGTATTATAGGTTTTCAATCAGAGACTGCTACATCAGGTTGGGATAAATCCAATCTTAAATTTCAAATAGATGAAGATGGAGTACAAGCTAGCGGTTTTAAAACTACATCTCAGAATATACAAGGACTTCTTGCTAATGATGGTAGTATAGCAACAGCAATAAGTGAAGGTGATATAGATGAAATGTTTAATGGATAAAGGAGGAAGAGAATGGGTAATTTTTTAGATAAAGTAGGACTGCAACATTTTGTTGAGAAGATAAAGAGTCTGCTTAGTGGATATCTGCCATTGAGTGGTGGTACTATGACGGGAGCTATTAATTGTGGAGAGACAGTTAGTTTGGATAGAACAAGTTTACAATATCGTAATGCACAAAACACTGATTGTAAAACAGAGATTGATAGCGATGGACTTAATACGTTGTATGTATATTATAACCATCCATACTATGGTAATATACAGAGAGGTCTGGTCCAATTAAACTTAAATGGCTTAAATATTTTTGTTACAGGTGTAGGTCAAGCTAATTTTAGTGTTGAAAACGGTACTACAAAGAAATTTGTGTTGTCTGAGGATTCAAGTAGTGAAGGTCTTATAGCTAATAACTCTGAAACTGTGGTAGAGGAGTTGAGCGATGATCAGGTAGATAAATTGCTTGCTGGTGATACAAGTACTATTAGTGATAGTAAGTATTATGTATCTGGAGCTAATTTGGGAAGGTTTGCACAGAATGTAGCTAAAGATAAGTCTTATACAATAATATATGCTGAATACGGAAATGTAGAAGTAAAAACATCAAACGATAATGTGACAGTAGAGCCAGGGACAAGTACTCGCATTGATGAAATTTGCCCAGTGGTTAGTGGACAGGAAAATATTACTTCTCTTGTTTATAAAGGATGTGCACCAAATGAAGGACTTTCTTTTTATGATATGACTAATCTTAAAACAGCAGAGGTGACTGACTTAGACACAAGTAACGTAACAGATATGAGTAACTATTTTTCCAAATGTGTTAGCCTTGATATGCTGGGTCCAAATCTACCACTACCTATAGGTGTAAAATATTGGGACACAAGAAAAGTAGAATCTTTTGATAATATGTTTTTTAGATGTAATTCATTGACGGTATTAGATTTAAGGCATTGGAATACACAGAAGGTTACGCACATGAGTTTTATGTTTGCAGAATGTACAAAGCTTTCTAGTCTTAATCTGGAAGGATGGGATACTCGGTCTGTTAATGTTATGGAAGGAATGTTTACAAATTGTAAAAATATGAGTTCTTTACAATTAGGAGAGGGTTTTGGTAGAATGCAGGATTCTGTAGGTTCAGTAGATTTTTCTATGATGTCAAAATGGACAAATACTTCTGTAGACTCCTTAACGAAATTGTATGACCGTAGGGCAACTGGTATGAGTGTGATAACACTTAAGCTGTCAACAGCTACTAAGAATGCTTTAGGCACAGACGGAATACGAGAATTAACCGATAAGGGATATACTATAGCTTAATTGACAAGAGTTAAGTTGATAGATAAGCAAAATAAACAAAATAAATAAAAAGAAAAGAAAAATGGAAAAAATTAAAGCAAGTGAAGGAATGTATCTGACACAGAAAGAGATTGAGAATGAGGATGCAAGGGTGTTTGCAGTCTCATTGTTTCTGGCAGATAATGATAGTGCTGACAACTGGCGTGAGGCTACTATGGAAGAATACTATAAGTGGCAGCAGGAGCAGGATGCTAAGTTGGAAGCACAGATGAATAATGTGAAAAAGAATACTATGGAAGAACTAAAAGCAAAGCTTCTAGATAAAACAAAACAGAGTGAGTAAACAAAACAGAATTAATAACAAATAAAACAAGGAGGTAAATAATATGAGTAATTTTTTGGACAAAGCTGGTCTTCAGCATTATACAGAGAAAGTTAAGGCAATGGTCATCACTAAAGCTGGTGGTTTGGTGCAGGCCCATGAAGTTAGATCAGACAATCCACACCATGTGGATAAAGGACAGGTGGGACTTGGTAAGGTGACTAATGAAGCACAGATTCCATTGAGTCAGAAGGGTGTTGCCAGTGGTGTGGCTACACTTGGTACTGACGGTAAGCTGACTGCTGCACAGCTACCTGCAATGAAGACTGTGAATGGTGTAAGTGTGGTTGGCTCAGGTAATATCAGTATTGATCTGTCACTGTATAAGGTGGTTGACAGTCTGCCTACTACAGGTATTGATGCTACAAAGATTTACATTGTTCCTGCCAAGACTACTGAGGACAAGAATATCAAGGCTGAATACATATATACTGGTAATCCTGCAAGTACTTATGATGCTACAAAGTGGGAGAAGCTGGGTGAGGCTCAGACAAACATTGTAGTGGATACAGAACTGAGTACTACTTCTACTAATCCAGTGCAGAATAAAGTAGTGAAGAGTGCTGTAGACACTCTGACAAGTTCTGTGAATAGCAAGGTAGCAACTTCTACCTATAACACTAAGATGTCGACATTGGATAGTTCTATCAGTGCTTTGCAGAGTAAGAATACTGAGCAAGATAGTGCTATTGCTAAGAAGCTGGATAAGTCGGCTTATGTGGTGGATGCAGAGTTATCTGAAACTTCTGAAAATCCAGTACAGAATAAAGTTTTAAATGAGGCCTTCACTAGAACAGGTGAAATCTTAGTCAATTGTGTTCAAGATATTGTAGCAGATATTCCTAAAGGGATTATGCCTTCTACTGGTACTTCTTGGGCAATAGTACCAAATCCTGAAAAGACTAAGGTATCAGAGGCAGATGGTGTAAGATATACTTTTAATGCTGCTCTGTTTGCAACTAAGGAAGGTCTTGATTCTTGCATGAAGAAGACGGACCTTGTAGCAATCACTAATGAGGAGATTGATGCAATGTTTTAAGAAGTGAATTAAATAGAATAGAATGGCAGAGGGATGGTCCTTCTGCCATTTTTTATTGTAGGAAGGAAGTTAATGAGCCTTTTTAGGTCTATTTGGGCCTTACTGAGCCTTGGATAGTAGAAAGAAAATTGTTAATGAATCTTCTTAAGCATCTTTGAGCCTTGGGTAATGGAGGGAAGACTGTTATTGAGTCTTACTGAATTTTTTTGTATCTTTTTAAGTTCTTTCTGTTGTTTCTTTAGTTTTGTTTATCAATATCATGAGAGAAGTTCTGAGATCATCTTGTTTTGTAAGATTGAGTTTCTTTCTGATGTGAGTGCGTTGACTAGTGATGTTGGAAGGTGTTTTATGGAGAGTAGAACATATTTCTTTTAGGGATTTATCCATAAGGATAAGTTTACAGATTTCTACTTCTGAGGGTGTAAGGGAAGGACAGATAGAAAGTAGATTAAGAGTTTCTATGTACTGCTGATGGTAGTAATCCTTAATGTTATTGAGCAGTTCCTCTTGGTGAGTAGAAGATAATCTTGATAAGAGAGAATAAACTTTCTCTTTATCTGATTTATTAAGATTGATGAGCATATCAATGGCAACTTGTTCTTCTTTAGTAATATTGCCAGGCAGACGAAGACCTTTGGTTGCATTCTTAGAGTCAAAAGTTATGATGTAGAGAATAAACATATAACCAACAAAGAAAATTCGCATGACTCTTAGGATGTGGAGGAGAGGAGAGGTAATGCAGAAGATAGTAAGACTAAGAGTTAGGATTGTTGTTATAGTAACAGCTAATTTATTTAAACGTACAGCTATAGCTACTGAAGCAAGGATGAGGATGATGCTCAGGTTACCAAGGATGTGAATGCCATAAGCACCAGTTGTAAACAACTCATAAAGAGATTCTGCTGACAACTTGACTGTAACAGCTATAAAGAATGTATAGACAGATGCTTTAGTGGAGAGAGTGTCAGTCCAGAAAAGTATCTGTAAAATAATAATGAAAATAAGGTGAAGCCAATTATAGGTATCAAAAATGATAGAATGATGGTAATCATTGAGACCAAGAATGTTGGCAGGAATATAGAAAAGTTCTACAAAAGTAGTGAAAAGAAAACATACAAATTGTCTGCGTTCCTGAAGACCACAGTAATAAGGATATTTGATATGTTCAAGTTTGCTTATAAAGTTAAAGAATAATGT
>ERZ1026901.1629-NODE-1629-length-12318-cov-29.144174_pt1 | contig 12318 bp, 12 predicted proteins | sample MGYA00380179_ERZ1026901 | MGnify/ENA primary metagenome ERZ1026901 (study PRJEB33269, sample SAMEA4719815) | human gut metagenome | biome: human-associated habitat; feature: organic feature; material: feces | place: Cameroon | collected 2013-10 ... | reverse complement strand
ACGATACGGGATCGATACGGGATCAATACGGGATTGATACGAGACCGATACGAGAATGGTCTTTTCCGGCTCCCAACCGAAGCTATTGATAAGAAATTTAACTTTTTCATCATCGTTTCTTTTGATTATATTTTACATTTCAATCACTCGTCGTTCCCAGCCGTTTATGCCAAGAAGCCTGGCTCACCATTTGCCCTGGCGCAGCCTCTATACAAAGATAACCTTCCGTCCAGCCGAATGCAAGCCGATTAGTATGAATTAACGACCCATTAACTATTCCTCCGTATCCATTTAACAAAGCCCATCTCAGGCCAAAAACCTCCATTGCAGCCTTTCCTTAAGCCCTTTCCCCAGTTTTATCCACCCAAAGATTGTTGTCTCTCATCGCTACCAGCAGCCAAGAAACACAGGTTCTGACTTGTCAAAATAGCGAACAAACAAAACCGTCAAGTTTGAAAATCATTTGCGACAAAGGCCACCGAGACCCAAGGATCGTTAGTCCTCTTAGTCCCAGTGGCCTTATCGTATTTTTTTAATTAATGAATGAAGAGGTCTGCCTTTACTTCGCCACAAACTTCTTGCCATTTTGGATATAGATATTACCCTTTTGCGGACGCTCCACCTTCCTGCCCATCAGGTCATAGACGCTGTTGTCCTTGCTTTGTGTCTCCACAATAGCAGGGGAATCGATGGCCGTCGTGGGGAACTCGCTCGGGTCAATCTCGACATAGTTCCAGAATTTCTCCCAGCCCATGCAGTTGCGAGAAGTGTCCTTGTACTTGTTGATAGTACCCTTGGGGATATAGACAACGGGGGTGTCAAAGCCATCGGGGAAATCAAAGCCAGAAAAGACACCGCCGTCCGTAGGATCGCACACGGGGGGCTCCATGGCCGCGCAATAGATTCTCTTGATATTCTTCCAATACGAACAACTATTTTTACCCAACGATTTCATGGATGCAGGAAAAACAATCTGCTCCAATGCCTCCAACTCGGAAAACGCTTCCTCTCCAAGTGACTGCATCCCCAAAGGAAGATCCACGTTCTTCAATGATATGCACAGGCTGAATGCTTTTTCTCCAATATGCTTTAGAGTATGTGGGAAATTGACCTCTCGCAGTCTAAAACAATCAACGGCAAAATGGTCCGGGATCTCTGTCATGCCTTCTGGCAAATGCATCTTCTCAAGGTTTCTGTTGAATCCGAATTGCCATCCCTCATTAAACTCATGGCAAGAACTAGGAATCGAGACCTCCCGCAGGTCGCAGTCCCAAAACGCTAGCGACCCAAGAGACTCAAGTCCCTCTGGCAAATTGATAGAGGTGATGGGGCATCCGTAAAAAGCCCACTCGCCAATTTTTTTTATTGCTGAGGGAAGTATTACCTGAGCTTTTAATTTGCGGCAAAAGGCAAAAGCATATTGGTTGATTTCTTCTACGCCTTCGGGAATGACCAACTGGTTCATTTCCAATTTTGTGGCATTGAAAGCAAAGTCTCCAATATAGCGGAGAGTGGACGGGAAGTTCACCTGCCTTAAGGCTGAAGCTTGATAGAAAGCTCCTTCTCCGATTTTCTCCAAACCTTCCGGAAGAATGATCTTTCTCAAACCGATATAATAAAAGATTTCGTGAGAGGATCCCTCGTATTGTTCGTTTTCGTGAAAAAACGCAGTGTCTGGCACGGCATTGTTTTCTAAGACCGCATTCTTCAAGTTGATGACAGAAAGATAACCGTAGAGAGAAGCATCCCACATGGCATGGAAATCTTTGTCATTGACATACCCTTTGACAACCAACGAATCTACCGATCGAAGCTGGTCGCCCAATATCTCTGCCAACTCGCCGCCACGGGTAGTCGTCACCTCCTTCCACGTGAACTCATGGCTTTCATCTGGGGCCCTCTTGGATAGGAACTGGCAGCTCTGATGATCCTTGCCGTCAAGCGTCAGGGACAATGGAGCCTCACCATTCACAGACACGTTGTTTCCCTTCTGGACTGAGACCGTCCCGACAGTCCCGTCCGCTGCGTTTGCCGACAGGGCAAACAAGACGAAAAGTAAAGTGCTAAAAGCTCTCATGATGCAACGTTTTTATATTGTTATTAATTCCAGCCGCAAACTTACGAAATTTTCACCAAAGCGCCAAATATTTTTAGCTTTATTTTGACCTATGCGCAGCATTACCCCCCCCCGAACACGAATTTCACCATTATCTATCTGCATATCAATTAATTACACGGCTTTCACCCAAATATATTTTTTCGGCGAATGTGCAAAAAAAACAGCAGTTTGTTCGAAGTTTAGGGAATGCACAAAGGCCATTGGGAATATAAAGAGCGTCAGTCCCCTTAGTCCCAATGGCCTTATCGTATTATTTTAATTAATGAATGAAGAGGTCAACCTTTACTTTGCCACAAGCTTCTTGCCGTTTTGGATATAGACACCCTGCTTGGGAGGCTGCTGAAGGCGAACGCCTTGCAGGGTATAGATGTGGTCGGAGTTGGTCGATGCTTCCACGCCCTCTATTCCCGTAGTGTTTCCCACGGACGTTACATTGCGAGTATTCACCACCACGTCGCCGTCTTTTGTAATGAGAGTTCCCTCGGGGATGACAACGGAGTAGCCTGTCTCCGCTGCGAGCGGGAATCCGTCAAAGTCTGCCACCAATAGCCATTGGCCATTCTCGTTTCTCACGGTCGGGACTACTTCCATGACCACGTTACGCTCATGCGCCTCACATAGCTGCACCACGGGGTTTTCAGAGAGCATGACGGGCTGATCGTAATAGAATATCACCTCGTTGAGCTTGTCGGAAGGATGATGGTCGAACAGGCTGCACCAAGAGTAGGTGAGCGGCTCAACCGGCTTCGTGTAGCCTCCGATGAAGTTGACGATGGCCTTCTCGTTGGTTATGTCAGAGCGATGCAAAGCGCTCACAGCGTCCTTGGGGAGAAGCAGGGAGTAATGGACGCCGTTTTCAAACTTCATCCGATAACCAAAGTCAATGCCTGCGTATCCCAGGTCCCAGTCCCAGCTCACGTCGCAAGGGTAGGTCCTTACGGGAATGCCCTCACGCAGCAAGGTGATACTGTTGCCCTCCAGGGCTGCCGTTTCCGTGCAAAAATAGAAGCCTATACGATCTATCTCCGTCACGGTAGATCCCTCGTCAACAGAAGGATCTGCCTGACCAAGATTCGATGGGACCTCAAACTCCACGGAGATTTCCTCGTTAGAAACATCGCTCGCCCCCTCCTTGAAGATACTGCCCTGCGGAATCACCACGCAGTATTTTTCTCCCTTGGGAAGCAGGAGCTCGTCGGCGAAATCTACGGAGACTGTACCTTGTGTCCTTTTCTTGCCCGTATAATTGGAACAAGAGAGGCAACCTTCCGCAATGGTCTCGTCGCCGTTTTTAATGTAGGCCTTGGCTTCGGGAGTCACGCTGACGCCAACGTCGAAGATAAAGCCGACACTTGAGATCGGGCCAAAGACAAGCCGGTCTCCTATGGTACACTGTGTGGGTACAAGGTCCGAGGTAGTGGCAGCGGATGATACCGCAGGTATCAGAAGCGATAACAGAGCCAGTAAAAAAGTTCTTGTCTTCATGATGATAAATGGTTTGGGCCGGCATGGCCCAGGGACCATGCCGACGGTTAAACAAATTGTTATTGTCTCGGGGTGTGAATGACCAGTCACAAGGAGAGCTTGAAAGACTAGCAGTAACACTGCTCATGGAAAAGGTCCATTCACACACGTTTATCTGATGAGTATTTTCTGTTTGTGGACAATGGAGCCTCACCATTCACAGACACGTTGTTTCCCTTCTGGACTGAGACTGTCCCGACAGTCTCGTCCGCTGCGTTTGCCGACAGGGCAAACAAGACGAAAAGTAAAGTGTTAAAACCTCTCATGATGTAACGTTTTTATATTGTTGTTAATTCTATCTGCAAACTTACGAAATTTTCATCAAAACACCAAATGTTTTTAGCCTTATTTTGACCTATGCGCAGCATTACCCCCCCCCGAATACAATCACCATCTTTATCTTTCTGTATATCAGTCAGTTATATAAATTTCTATCCAAACGTATTTTTTCGGCGAATGTGCAAAAAAAACAGCAGTTCGTTCGAAGTTTAGGGAATGCGCAAAGGCCACCAGAAGTCAAAAGAGCGTTGCCTCTTGGCCCCGGTGGCCTTATTGTTTTTTAATTAATTAAAGAAGAGACGCTTCTACTTCACCACAAACTTCTTGCCGTGCTGGATATAGATATTACCCTTTTGCGGATGCTCCACCTTCCTGCCCATCAGGTCATAGATGCTGTTGTCCTTGCTTTGTGTCTCCACAATAGCAGGGGAATCGATGGCCGTCGTGGGGAACTCGCTCGGGTCAATCTCGACATAGTTCCAGAATTTCTCCCAGCCCATGCAGTTGCGAGAAGTGTCCTTGTACTTGTTGATAGTACCCTTGGGGATATAGACAACGGGGGTGTCAAAGCCATCGGGGAAATCAAAGCCAGAAAAGACACCGCCGTCCGTAGGATCGCACACAGGGGGCTCCGTGGCGGCGCAATAGATCTCCTTGATGTCCCTCCAGTGGACGCAACTCTTAGTGCCCAAAGATTTCATCGAGGCGGGGAAGACAATGCACTCCAAAGAGTCAAGATAGCCCAAGGCACCTTCTCCAAGAGACTGCATTCCCAAAGGAAACTCCAGGCGCTTCAATGACGTGCACTGTGCCAAGGCTCTCTTTCCGATATGCTTTACCGTATGCGGAATATTGATCTCGCGCAGCATGATGTCATTGCAGACAAACCCATAAGGGATCTCCGTCATTCCCTCCGGCAAGTGAATCTTCTCAAGATACCGGTTCATGGCAAAATTCTCGCCGACGTAATCGGTGCCAAAGTTCAGGCAGGAGTTGGGAATGGAGACTTCTTTCAGAGAAGTGTCCCAAAAAGCACGCCACCCAATACTCTCAAGACCCTCGGGCAGATTGACCGAGGAAATCTTCGTGGTGGAGAAAGCCTCGTCGCCTATCTGCTTTATCGTGGAGGGCAGTATGACCTCGGAGAGTTTTCCGCAATGACAGAATGCGTTAGCACCGATTTTCTCGAAACCTTCGGGAAGCACCAAGGGGTTCATCCGTATTGGGGTGTTATAGAAAGCATAGTCTCCCACGCTACGGAGCGAGGAGGGGAAGTTGAGTTCCCGCAGGGCAAGGGCCTGGTAAAAAGCACTATTGCCGATGCGTTCCACGTTTTCGGGCAGGATAATCCTCCTCAGATGTATATAATAAAACGTTTCCCCCTGGTGCTGCTCGCCGTCACGGTAGAAGGCATAGGCAGGCACGGCATTGTTCTCCAACTCGGCACCCTTCAGGTTGATGGCGGAGAGATAACCATAGAGAGACGAATGAAACAGGGTTTCAAAATCTGCGCTGTTGACAGGGCCATTGATCACCAGGGAGTCTATCTCCTCTTTTTGGTCGCCCAATATCTCTGCCAACTCGCCGCCACGGGTAGTCGTCACCTCCTTCCACGTGAACTCATGTTCTTTATCCGAGGACTTCGCTGTGCGAAATTGTTGGCATTGAAGCGCTTGTCCCTCATGTGCCATGGTAGTAGGAACTAGGTCGTTTACTTCACAAATTCTCGCATCAGCCGCCGCAACATTAAACCGTTGTGCACTTGTAGCATGTACTGACAATGCTGAAAAACCAAGAAGCATTGTTAGAAAAACCTTCATGTTGTTTTGTTTTGTTTTCATAATAGTATTTGTGAAATTGAAAATTTGGCTGGTCCGTCTTTGCAAACAGACCAACCAAACTATTGTTTATACTTAGTTTATATTCACTTTTTTCTGATCAATCTGTTCCGAATTAATGGAATAAGAAACAACGTACACACCATTTGAAAGGCCTGAGATATCCAGGGCTATAGCTTCCGCACCTTCGGGCATACCGCTTGTGACCTTTGAGCCACCGTCGACAACCGAGGTAACCGTAACCATTGCCCCTGTTGGAGCAGGGCGCTTCAATGTTACTTCCAGGCTTTTTGCAGTTGGTGTGGCTACAGCCTTAATTCCATCGTTACCTTCTAAGTTGATGGAACCCGTCGCAACATCGCCTTCCTCATTGGCAGCAAGGAGAACATATTTGTTACCAGTTGCTTTGGGGTTCACTCGCACGGAATTCTGCTCGCTTAACGTTTCTCCATTTCCATCCAACCATTTGAACGTTTTATATTCCCTGGTCGTGTCTGTTTCCAACTGGTATTGTCCACCAACTATGGGGACAGGTGTTATTTCTACTGGTCCAAGTTCCGTAGGGGATTCAACCTTGAAAGTCTGCCCACCTATAATGTTTCCATTCTTGTCCTTTTGAATCAGGTCGAATGTGTACATAGAACTGTAAAGATCAGGCTTAAAGAATTCGAATTTTAGACGGACCACCCCAGACTCACCAGCTTTGAGTTTAAGATCTTGTAACTGGCTGTCTGGTGACACGAATTTCACTACACGGTTTACAGCGTTTCCTTGATAGGCTGGGTATTCCAAATCCTGCGTTTTCATACCTCCACGCTCCCAAGCGGTACAAAGAGTTCGATCCAAGCTCATGGATATTTTAGCCTTCGAATACAGGCTTGCGTCCAAAGTAGTTTCTGGAACGAGCTCAATGCTACATGTAGCGTCCACTAATGTCAGACTACGGACAAGCAAGTCTATATAGCCTGACAATTCCGCCTTGCGGATAATTATCAAATTCTTTTGAGCCTCATCATTTTTTCCTAATACGTCAAAATAGGTTGTGCCATCCACATATGCATCATCGTAAGGCGTGTCCAGTATTCTTGCCATCAAACTATAGTGAGAGCCGAGATTTTTGGGCAGGAACCATCCAAATTCCAAGTCTTTATATTCACCAGGTTCAATTGATCCGATAGGAAGGACATCAATGTTTTTCCCCGTCAGTTCTCCATTCTCATCGGCCTCGCGGCCTTTCCACACATCCTGAGAAATGCCAGTGGAGGCTTTTGCCCAATAAAGAGCGACCCACTTGTTTTTTCCATCAAATTTTTCCTTGCCTCTATTATGAACGCGGACGTAAACATAAGCTGTAGGATGTTCGGAAGAATACACGGGGTTTTGATGCCCATACTCACCGTCGGGATAATTACGAACCCAAATGGACGGGCTCTTCCAAAATTCCTCGATTGTCGTATTCGGCTCCTTGCCTGTATCCCCTAAATTGTCCTGGATAAAGAGGTCCACTGAAGGTGCAAGATGGTTGAACGCCAGATCTTCACCGACAGAAAGGGGTGTAGAGGTATATTTTGGGGTCTCCCAGTTTTTCTGCCGGTCATTGAACTCTGCATATTCGAACGCTTCCTGCATCGTCACCCGTCCATTATGATCGCCATCGGCAACAACTGGCTCTCCTGTATGAGTGGCCCCGTTTACCGCACACGTCCACTGATAGACAAACTCGTCGTACGGGATGTCTGAACAAGCCCATGAAGACTCATTGCCTTGTGCTGCTGAGGCAACCACACAGCCCACCATTTCAAGATTGTCATTAAAACCACCAGCATAACACTGGCCGAGAACTACATTGACGTTTACAAGTCTTGAGGTGAAAGGCTTAAGCATTAAAGCAAGCTCCTCGTCATACAGTCGTTCGCCATTCCAAAGACAAATATATGATTTGCTAATATCGTCGTCTGAGCCACCATGATCAATGACGAACACGAAAAGATGATCGTCTTTACGCATCTTGTTGGCTAAAGAGTTCAGTGCTTTTCTTACATTGGGCTTCGTAGCCGCGAGACTGATGTCTGGAATGCCATCAAAGTCAAGATCAAGAGACTGTGATTTGAATCCACCCATAGTGCAGTTCATATCTGCTGCAGGATTATTTCCGTCAGACATAATTGGAATTATATTCCCCTTGGGAATACCATGTTTGTTGACCAAGGTCTGATATATAAAAGAACAATCATTCCAATACCTCTCATAATTATAAAGCTTATTGACTCCACCACTAAGAATGATAGCATAAGTTCTTCGGGCTGCTTCATTAGGCTCATTGGAAGAGACAGGCTTAGCAACATGTGGCTTGGAGTTTGCATATCCCCCGTATCTGTTCTTCACAAGCAGAGGAACATAGTTACCCAATGGCGGATTTTTTTGCTGAATCTTCTGAATCGGGCCAGAATTAGGGCCAAGAAGCTTGGGAACCTTTATGATATAGCTATCATGCTGCCAACCTTTCATAGGTTCGGCATCCACAAAGATGTTCCATGTTGACGAAGTGGAATCATCAAGAATGTAGTAATCGACATCCTGACCACGAAATTGGCCTTGGGCAATGGAGAGTGCCTCCTGTTTTGGGACGAACCTTTGGACTTGCGCCGAGGTTGTTACAGGGAAAAGGCTGAACAAAAACAGCCAGATCCAAAATCTTAAGACTTTTTTCATAATTGTTTGTTTTTAGTGTTAAACAATATAGCCTTCGCTAATTTCTTTTGCTGTGAAAAGGCAATTCGCTTATGGGCGTTTTCTTACATTTCAAAATACCCTATATAAGAGCAGTCGTCCAATACTACATGAATGGTATAGCTGTCATGAGCTATGTTATCCATCACACAGTTTGCGTCGTACTGTCCATCCATGGCGTAGCCCATCGAGGTGCTGACCGTGACCCCATTCGAGTCAACGATGTATGTTGACACATATCCGGTGTAGCGTTTCACATGCACGGAGACAATACTATTGGAACGTTCTGCGGTCACATCGGGGAGGATGGTTCTTGGTCGTCCACTTTGTAATCCTTTCTCGTCGTATCCCATAGGGATTTGTTCAGCTGGAGGAGCAGAGGTCGGATCTGCATGGCTGGACAACAAGCCACACATCATTAGTCCAAATGTTAAAAGAAACTTTTTCATCTTTATATAGTTATTGATCTGGGGGCAAAGTTAGGTTTTTCCCCCGACACCTCCAAATATCTGTGGTCTACATTTTCACTTTTAGCCTTGCAAGCATAACCAATTGAAACACAATACATTATGCTGCTTATTGAAATTGGGAAAGCAAAAAAATAGGTCTATCGGCCAAAAAAAAGTTATTCCACCCTTGGGGCTGCGGGGGCGATTTTTGCCGTTTTTCAGGTAAAAATCGCCATCGTTTCATGTTTTTGTGCTTCCTCGTGATTGCTCTTGGGGGCAGAGAGCGATTTGGGATCGTAATGAGGCCCTCATGAACCATGCGTCATCATGGTTGAGCGATGTAGCATGGGAGCTATCATCTTTTATTTTCCCCCATTTCATCGCATTTCTTCATTCTTTTCTTTTTAGGTTAAGCCCAAAAGGAGAAGGTGAGGCGGAGGCAATAGGTAGCAAAATGCTAAAAGTTGAACCGAGGGATTCTCTTTCCTCTCAGCCGAATGCTACCCATCGAACCTAAACCTGCATTTATCTGCCCGAATATCTATTAATTGAAAGGCTTTCCACCCGTTTTTTCGAAGGATGTACAGAAAAGCCAGCAGTTTGTTCGAAGTTTAGAGAATGTGCAAAGGCCACCGGGAATTTAAAGAGCGTCAGCCTCCTTAGTCCCAATGGCCTTATTGAGTTGTTTAATTAATTAATGAATGAAGAGGTCAGCCTTTTCCGACCCAACCTTTTCTTACCAATGGTAGCAAATAGTAGCTACGATGTCGAAGGCGTAGTACCGGCTCGTCAGTCTCGGATCATCGTATCTTTCGTCATGGTATTGGCCAAAGTTATGAATCCAGTCGTATGGTATCCTGTATTTACACTTGGTATCCAGCAGGCCGACGTGAGCCTGAACGCCAAACCGCCAGTTCTTGGTTTCGTAGTACAAGGCTGGCTGAAGGCCCAGGTCAAAGTTTCTGTATTCTTTCTCGCCATTGACCACGTTGTCTTCGGTTCTCCCACCATACTTTCCTCCTTTGGCTAGAAAGGAGACGACCGGGCCACATTCGGCGACGATGCCGTTTTTCCATTCTTTGTTGAAATGGTACTGGAGGAGCAATGGTAGGTCTATGTAGGTGGAGGAGCAGTTGCCCGCGAAGTAGCTGTCCTTGCCAAAACCTTTCAGACGCAAGGCCACACCCTGCGTGACAGCCCATCGGGGAGCGATGGTATAGCTGACGGCGTAGCCGATGCGCAGCGCGACCGTCTGCTTGTCTTCATCGTTGAGCTTGTTGGACAGGCCGATGCCCTGATAGAGGCTGTGGCGCCAGGTCTTCGTCTGGGCAGAGGCGGAAGCCGTCATGCTCAAAAGGAGGAAAGAGGCGAAGAAGCCTCGCAAGAATGACTTGATCATAAGCTATACGTTTTACCAATGATAATAAACGGTGGCAACCAGACTCATGGCATGGTATTTGTTGTCGAAAAACGAGGCGTAGGGTCTATCGGGAAATTTGCGCTTGATGTCAAGGAACCCGACATGGGACTGCACGCCGAAGCGCCAATGTCCTGTCTCGTAATAGACGGCTGGGCGTATTCCCACGTCGAAGTGCTTGTACATCTTTTCCCCCTCATACGGGTTCCACGTATTCCAGTATTTGCCATCGTACGTGTTGCTGTGTGCAAGGAATGAGACCACGGGGCCACACTCGACAACCATCCCTTTGCGTTTGTCCCCGCCAAAATGATACTGGACAAGCAGTGGCACGTCGATGTAGGTCGAAGCGCAGTTGCCGGAGTTGCCATTATCCTTGCCCAACGCCTTGAAGCGAAGAGCTACCCCAGGCATTACCGACCAATGGGGCGTGATATAATAGTTGAGACCGTAGCCGACATGAAACGCCGTCTTTTGGTCGTCATTGTCTTCAAATTTATTTACTACTCCGACTCCCTCGTAGAGGTTGTGCTCCCATCGCTGCGGCTGGGCGGAGATGGAAGTGGAGATAACGGCAAGCAATAGCGTACTTGTCGCCATACGGCAGAATGACCTGTTCATGACCTTATGAGTACATTGAATGTTAATAGTCGGACGCTCCTTAGTATGCAGGTTGATATATCATGATTTTCTGAGGCCAGCCCTTGAATAAGATGTCTCGAACACCAACGACTATCTCTCGTTTGCCACCCGTGTTGTTGGGCGTCACGACCAAAGATATCTCATGTTTGTTTTCTTTCTTCAGCTCAAACCAACTGTTGTAAAAACGATCTGAATAAGAATGAACCTTACCATTTCCATAGACAAAGGTAGTGTCGTGGCTTTGTATGCTGTCATAAGAAACCGTGATTTTCCCATTGCTATCCACATACCGAATTGAAGTCTCGCAATGGGTAAGGAAATAATCGTTGTTGTATGTTTGCTTTATCAAAAATTTACCACCTTCAGCAGGCACATCAAAGACATCTGGAAAATTTGTATACACTTTGTTCTCAAACTCCGTCTCCTCGTCTTCATGGCATGAGCCAAATGCGAATAAGCTGACAAGTAAGCAAAAAACAGAAACTTTGTTCATAATAATTGATCTCATATAATATGTATAAATAACATGATGAATGATAATATGCTAACAAGTTGCAGCTGGCTTGGGGAAGGACCAAGCCAGCATGCGTGATATTAGTCATAAATACAATAGAAATGCCAGTTCCTTGGGAATGTTGGGAGTGGGTATCCATTTGAGTCTACGGTTCGGTCTGGATCGAAATGAGGCGCAAAAAGGTTCACAAGGAAAAATCCATTGCATTCAGGTCCCCAACCAAAATTCACATGCAGCAGAGCCGTGGCGTCTTCTTTCTTAACTTGATAGCTGTATCCATCAATGAGATAGCAATGTCCAGTGTTACTATCGTCCGGAAATGACCCTACGAGAATGAAACCTTTCTGGTGTTTCTGCAGAACGCGCTTTATGACCTTCTTGTTTTGGGAAACATGCATCCCCATTTCCAAGAACAGATTGACGGCTCCTCGCAAGTCAGAAGTGCCACTTGATGATAATCCGTAATTCATACCTACTGCAGGACCAATAGAAGCGATTAACTGAGAAACCTTCTTGCCATATTCTGGGTAAGACTTATAAGATTTAGCGGTCACAATATTTCTGATACCCAAATATTCATCACGATAATGGGATAAGGAAGCAGGAACACCTGTCAAGGTCATAGCCTGTCCTACGGCAATTGCTACACAACCAGCAACAGCATGTTGCCCTCCTATTAATGGGCATTGGTTGTTGAAGGGATTTCCTTGTGACCAAGCGACAGGGATTTTGGGAGCCAAATAATAATCTCTTCAAGTTTCGCAAGTTCCTTAGCTTGCTATTTTTAGTTCATAAATCTGTATAAA
>ERZ1026901.1615-NODE-1615-length-12401-cov-10.231816_pt1 | contig 12401 bp, 8 predicted proteins | sample MGYA00380179_ERZ1026901 | MGnify/ENA primary metagenome ERZ1026901 (study PRJEB33269, sample SAMEA4719815) | human gut metagenome | biome: human-associated habitat; feature: organic feature; material: feces | place: Cameroon | collected 2013-10 ... | reverse complement strand
GGTTGGTTGATGAAACGGTGAAGATGGATTTCAATATGTGGTTTTGAAGGTATGTGTGCACGAGTGGCTCAGTGGTGGAGTATCGCCTTGCCAAGGCGAGGGTCGCGGGTTCGAATCCCGTCTCGTGCTCTCAAAGAGATAGAAGAAAGAGTCATCCGATGGATGGTTCTTTTTTCTATGTTCAAGCCCTGCCGGGCTCGAACGGTTCGAATGTCTGCGTTCCACTCCGGACGTTCTGCGACGTCTCGTGCTTTCAATAATAACGTCTTCCCATGCTTCTGAATCTCATCAAAAAATTTCGACATCTTGTGCAAAAAAATGATATCTTGTGCAGTAAGGGTTGATTCTATAGTGAAATCCACTTATAATTCCAGAAATAAGCTTCAGCAAAATATAAAATCTTACGGAGGAAGTGTTACATGCCGGAAGAAAGATACATAACGATCGTTTCGGCGAGGAAAACGATCGCTTTAAGAGTGAGTACGATCTTATATGTTCTGATGAATGGAAAATACGCGAATATCCATGTACTGGGAGATCAGGTGTATCGGACGACGATGACGCTTGGGGAGATTGAGGAGAAGATCGGGGACGGATTTTTGCGGGTGCATCGCGGCTGCCTTGTGGCTGTCCGGACTTTCTGCAAAGAACTATGCGATCACCTGGAAGAATGGCGTTCTGACAGCACGCTATCCGGAGAGTGACAATGACGACTATGAGGAAACTTCCAAACCGGCGAACAGTAAGATGCCGAAATCCGGAACCAACAATCCGGGAAAGGGAGCGACCGCGAAGGATGCGAAAAAAGGCTATGTGAATGAAAATTCCGGCATTGTTTCCGGAAAGACAATTACCGAAGAGATGTTAAAGAATGACAACGGAAGCCTGAATGATGGCTACAGTCACTGGATACAGACAAACGCAGGCTGGTGGTTCCGTTACGCAGACGGAAGTTATCCGAAGGCAGCGGGAGCAGCAAATTCCGGATCCGGCAATTCTTCGGCAGCTCAGAGTTATGAGTGGATCCAGATCGATGGAAACTGGTGGTCATTTGATTCGAATGGCTATCTGGGTACCGGATGGATCGTTGATCCGGTTTACGGAAACTGGTTCTACGTGGATGCCAACACCGGAATGAAGACCGGTTGGGTCCAGATCGACGGAAAGTGGTATTACTTTAATCCGGTTTCCGACGGAACAAAGGGAATCATGTTCGCGAACCGCATGACACCGGACGGCTGGTTTGTCCGGGAGGACGGAAGCTGGGATGAGAAGCGGTAATGATACCGAGATCAAGCTCCCATGAAAATTGAACAAAGACAGGAAAAGGTCGGCACGGGAAATGTGCCGACCTTTTTTTGGACGCAAATCCCCGGAAACCACTTGCAATCCGGCCATTTTCTGATATACTAAACTACATTAACGCTTTATTAAACTAATATAGCAGACTAAAATGAGAGGAAGTATGAAAAATGAATGGAGCAATCATCGGTGTTTTTCTTGTGATCGTTGCCTATCTGGTGATGATGCTGGCAATCGGTTTCTTCTATTCTAAAGGGAACAATGACTCCAGCGATTTCTATCTTGGCGGAAGAAAATTAGGACCTTTTGTGACTGCAATGAGTGCGGAGGCATCGGATATGAGCAGCTGGCTGCTGATGGGACTGCCGGGAGTGGCTTATCTCAGCGGTATCTGTGATGCATCCTGGACTGCGATCGGACTTGCCATCGGTACCTATTTAAACTGGCTGATCGTGGCGAAACGTATTAGGAGATACAGCGCAAAGACGAATTCGATCACACTGCCGGATTTCTTTGCAAACAGGTATCGCGATGACTCGAAACTGTTATTGGGAATTTCTTCAATTTTTATTATTATCTTTTTTGTCCCGTATACAGCGTCCGGATTCGCGGCATGTGGAAAACTGTTCTCCACATTATTCGGAATTCCGTATACGGCGGCTATGCTGATCAGTGCTGTCGTCATTGTCGGTTACACAGCACTCGGTGGATTCATGGCGGCGAGCTTTACGGATCTGATCCAGAGTATTGTTATGACGATCGCGCTTGTCCTTGTGGTATGCTTTGGCGTATCCATGAGCGGCGGTGTCAGCACAGTTCTTGCAAATGCGAGAGAACTTCCGGGATTTTTATCATTAACAGCTACATATAACAGCGAGGCAGGAACCGCTTCCTCTTATGGAACCATAACAACCGTCTCTACTCTTGCCTGGGGGCTTGGTTACTTTGGAGTTCCGCATGTGCTTCTCCGCTTTATGGCGACGGAAAGCGAGGAGAATATATCACTTTCCAGACGGATCGCGACGGTATGGGTCGTAATCTCTATGGCAGTTGCGATCTTTATCGGCGTTGTCGGTTACAGCCTCTCAAAGAATGGCGTGATGGCAGAGTTAAAGGGCTCCGCTTCTGAGACGATCATCATTCAGGTTGCGACACTCTTAAGCCAGCATGGATTCCTCGCGATCGTGGGTGCGGGAATCACACTTGCCGGAATCTTAGCCTGCACGATGTCCACCGCAGATTCCCAGCTTCTTGCTGCATCTTCCGCTGTTTCTGAGAACCTGTTAAAGGGGATGTTTGGCGTAAACCTTACGGAGAAGAGAACGATCCATGTTGCCCGGGCGACGGTCCTCTTTATCGCAGTGATCGCAGTATTTTTGGCGGGAAATCCGGACAGCTCCGTATTTGGAATCGTGTCCTTTGCGTGGGCTGGATTTGGCGCTGTATTCGGACCGGTGGTCCTTGCGGCATTATTCTGGAAACGTTCCAACAGGAACGGTGCTCTTGTCGGCATGATCGCAGGCGGAGTCATGGTATTTGTATGGAAATACTGCGTTCGTCCGTTGGGCGGTGCATGGAATGTGTATGAGCTTCTTCCGGCGTTTATCATTGCAATGCTCTGTCTGATTGTTGTCAGCCTTGCGACCGGTGAGCCGTCAAAGGAGATTCAGGAGGAGTTTGAGGAAGTAAGAGCAGGAAAATAATTGCCGGAACAGATCGGTGAAATCGGAAGAAAAGACTGGAAAATTTAGGCGAAAAGAACTATAATACGCATTAAGAGACCTGACAAGTAGGTTTTTGTCAGGTCTTTTTCCTTACTATAACATTGGAGCGAAGTAACTGTTCAGCAGGTCTGTGCACTGCTGCACTGATCATGAGAAGGCCTGGAATGACAGGCTCTGTAGATGAAGAGAATGAACAATTACATGAACTTTGGGATAAAAGAAAAGGAGATTGTGGACAATGGATGAATTACAGCAGAAAATTGTGGATTATGTAGAGGCAAACGGCAAGACATATCAGCAGATCGCTTTGGAGATCCATGAGAAGCCGGAGGTCAGCAATTATGAGTTTTTCGCTTCCAAACGTCTTGCAGATCAGATTAAGAGCGTGGGATTCGAGGTAGAGATGCCGGCAGCTGGTCACAGAACCGGTTTTGCGGCGAGCTATAAATCCGGGAAACCCGGTCCGGTCATGGTTTTCCTTGCGGAGTACGATGCCCTTGTAGGACTTGGACATGGCTGTGGACATAACCTGTTTGGAGCAACTTCTTCTCTGGCGGCTGCGGCGTTAAAGAGCGTGATCGATGAGGTCGGCGGAGAGGTCCGCCTCTACGGAACACCTGGCGAGGAAGGCGGAGAGAATGGAAGTGCAAAGGGAAGTTTCGTCCGTGAGGGCTACTTTAAGGACGTCGATGCGGCACTTTCCGCACATCCGGGCGTTGGCCATCAGCTTACCTCAAAGACACTAGGCTGCGTACCGATCGATATCGAGTTCTGGGGCAAGGCATCCCACGCGGCTGCGGCACCGGAACAGGGAATCAATGCCCTAGACGCATTGATCCAGACATACAATTCCATCAATGCCCTGCGCCAGCATTTAAGCGATGATGTGCGTATCCACGGAATCATCGTAAATGGCGGACAGGCACCGAACACAGTACCGGATTATGCGGCAGCAAAATTTTATCTGAGAGCGGCTGCATCCAGCACCTTAAAGGATGTGTACGCGAAGGTAGAGCGGATCGTGGAAGCTTCCGCAATGGCGATGGGCGCAAAAGGCAGCATGAAGCCGTACCAGAACTGGGTAGAGAATATGGTGCCGACTCCGTCCTTCGATGCAGTTTATGAGAAGAACCTGAAACTGTTCGGCGAGACAGCGAAACCGGCAGGAGACCGCATGATGGGATCCACCGATATCGGAAATGTTTCCCAGGTCGTTCCGGCGATCCAGCCGACCATCAATATCAGCGACGAGCCGATCAAGGGCCACAGCAAGGAGATGGTTGCGGCGGCATGTTCACAGAAAGGACTCGATTCGATCCTTCTTGGCGCAAAGGTTCTTGCGTTCACAGCCCTCGATCTGATCCGCGAGCCGGAGACATTAAAAAAGATCAAGGAAGAACATGCCTATGAGGTAGAGCATCAGGCAGACTGATCAGTGAAAAGCGCCGCTCCCGGAACCTGATTCTGTGATTTCAAACCAGAATGAGGTTCCTTTTTTGTCTGAATCCACCCCATATTTCATTCCGTGGGCATTTAAGATCGTGCTGACGATGGAGAGCCCGATCCCGGTACCCATGCGGCGGCCGCTCTGGTGCTGGCTTCGCTGGTAGCGCTCCCAGATGATCTTTTTGTCCTCCTCGGAGATCGGGGTGCCGGGATTCGTTACGGAAAGCCGGACGGTGTGATCATCTTTGAATTTCAGGGAGACAGTGATGGTACTGTCTTCCGGAGTATGATTGATGGCGTTGTAGAGAAGATTCCGGAGTACCTGACTGAGCTTTAATGGGTCGGCGTATATGAACACGGGCTCTCCGGGAGCATCAAAGCGGACCCGGATCCCGTAAGTCGCGGCGGCTGCCGCGCAGTGGGAGGTCTCGGATTCCGCTAAGCCTGTGAAATCAAAGGATTCCGGACGGAGCCTGATATAGCCGGACTGAAGCTGGGAGTAATCTAAAATATCATTTACCATCTCACTCATTCGGTTGGATTCCTCAATAATAAGGTCCAGATCTTCGTTTCTAGCCGCCTCATCTTTCCAGTGAATGTCCCGGACAAGTTCTGCGTAGCCGGAGATCACGGAAAGTGGGGAGCGGAGCTCATGGGAGACATTGGCGATGACTTCCTTTCGAAGAACATCGACGCGGGCCAGTGCCTGGCCGAGAAGTCCGACAGATTCCGCCAGTTCGCCGAGCTCATCCTGGCGGTTTACATCGGCGCGGGCGGAAAAATCATTTTCTGCGAGCCGGTCCACCGTGTGCTTGATTGCAAAGATCGGTTTTGTGAAATATCCGGAACCCACGGCGGCGAGGATGGACGCAGCGATGGTCAGGACCACGGTGAGAATGATCAGCTGCATCCGGTTGAATGTAAAAGCTGTATCGGTACGGATCATATTTTCAATCAGAAGATAGGCGTTCTCACCGGCGTAGGTGACAGGGATCCCAATATGGATATTGATCATATGGTGATCGTTTTTTAATACGTTCTGATAGATCTGGCGTGCCTTAACATTGGAAAACTCGTCGGAATTTCTGATAAATTTCCAGATTCCGTATTCAGGCTCATTCTGAACATCGGCAAGGAGATGGCCATAGCTGTAAATATCGGTCAGATCCCCTGCATCGTCTACGAGAAAGATCGTTCCGTCGATCATCCGGCTCAAAAAAGGCAGAAGACGATCGTCTTCCGTCAGGTCCCGGTTTGTCAGGTCGCTCATAACCGGCTGGAGCTGTTTTAAGGAGTTGGACAGGGCTGTCTCCGCATAGGTATGTTCGAAGAAAAAGACCTGTACGAACCACATACAGGCTGCGGTCAGGACAACAAGCCCCATCATCATGCCCCAGAGCTGGAACATCAGGCCGGGGCGTTTTTTTCTGTGAAGAGTTTTCAGCTCGGATTTTTTTGTTTCATTGATATTTTCCATAATTTTCCTTTATCGGTAATGTTTTTCAATTCCAGTCAGTATCTGAGGTGTGCCCGGCTGGAGCAGTCAGCCGGAATTACCGGATTGCGGCCTCCGGATCAAATTTATATCCGACTCCCCATACGGTCTGGATCATGGAGCGGTACGGACCGAGACGGTCACGGACAGATTTAACGTGGGTGTCCACGGTGCGCCCGTCGCCGCAGTAGCTGTATCCCCAGACATCCTGAAGAAGTTTGTCCCGCCTCATGACAGTTCCGGGATTTTTTGCAAGCTCCAGAAGAAGGTCAAATTCCTTTGGGGCAAGAACCAGCTCCCTCCCGGAGATGGAGGCAATACGGGAATCCGGATGGATCTCAAGCTCTTTATATTGATAAGAGAGAACAGCACTTCTCTTTCCGTTGCGCTTTAAGACTGCACCCACCCGCGCCATGAGCTCTTTTGGGCTGAAGGGTTTTGAGACGTAGTCATCCACTCCGAGACCAAAGCCTGTGAGCTTATCGTATTCTTCGTTTCTGGCAGTCAACATGATCACCGGGATCTCGCTGGTCTTGCGGATCCGCTCTAACGTTTCGAAACCGTCGAGTCCCGGCATCATAACGTCCAGGATCACGAGATCGAAATTATCATTCTGTAATTTTTCAAGTGCCGCAAGTCCATCTGCGGCCTCATCACATTCATAATGCTCCACTTCTCCATATGTCCGAACCAGTTTCCTGAGACGGATATCGTCGTCAACGATCAATAGTTTTGACATTAATATTGTACCTCTATTCTATAATTTCATGAATTACACGTATATTTAACAAAAATATACACTTTCATTTGCAGACAATCGGTTTGGACATAAAAGTTTTTCCAACATTTGTGTCATAGCCGGCTGGCATTTCTATCTAAAGATATATCATAAAAATCCCATCTGTGAAAGAGTCCTCACAATTTCCTGAAAATTTCCTCACAAAGTGTTCACAAATGACTTTTATATTATTGGCTATAACATTCAAAAAGGCAGAAAAGAACAAGGATCATCAGGAAGGGAGCATAAAGGATCATGAAAAAAAGGAACATCATCCTGTGTACGGCAGCAGGAGTCGTTGTAGTTGCAGCGGCAGCAGGTGTAATCGTGATGAAAGGAAACTCGTCGGGCGGCGGAATGCAGGGTGGTATGGGAGGTCCCGGCGGTGGTCCGGGAGGAATGGGCGGTATGCAGCAGGAAAGCCAGAATACCGTGGTCCGCGCGGAGGAGCCGGAGACAGGAAGTATCTATCTGACAACGGAGCTGACTGGGACGGTGGAACCGGATGATGTGGTCCATGTATACGCAAAGGCATCCGGAGATATCACGGCGGTTTATGTGAAGGCGGGCGATACGGTCACGAAGGGTCAGGTCCTTTTTACGATTGATACGGAGCAGGTGGCAAATGCGAAAAATTCTGTGGATTCCGCGCAGGTAAATCTTCAGAAGGCTCAGAGTGATCTCGCAAGAATGCAGATCCTCTACGATGGCGGCGACCTCTCCGAACAGGAATATGAACAGTATACAAACGCGGTGAAGACGGCACAGCTCCAGTACAATTCCGCGAAGACCTCCTATGATCAGCAGGTCAGCTACAGCAGTGTGACGGCTCCGATCTCCGGAAAGGTGGAGAGCTGCAGCGCGGAAGTTTACGACCGGGCGAATATGAACGGGGAGCTCTGCGTGATCTCCGGTGAGGGCGAGAAGAAGGTGACATTCTATGTCACCCAGAGAATGCTGGAGAACCTTGCGGTTGGCGACTCTCTGACGGTAGAAAAGAGCGGAAATACATACAATGCAATGATCGATGAGATCAACACTATGGTGGACGATTCCACAGGAATGTTTAAGGTGGAAGCGCAGCTTACCGATACAGACAATAACGCGGCGACGGGAAGTACCGTGAAGCTCACCGTTACGACAGGAAAAGCCGAAAACGTCATGACGATCCCGGTGGATGCCGTGTATTACAGCGGAGGAAACGCGTACGTCTACCTGTATGAAGATGGAAAGGCGAAACAAGCGTCCATTGAGGTCGGAATCAACGATGACGACTATGTGGAGGTCACAGGCGGACTTTCCGCAGATGACCTTGTCGTGAGCACCTGGAGCAACAACCTGTATGAGGGCGCGGATATCCAGCTTTCCGGAAGCGGCGACAGAGCAGGCGGCGAGACACCAGCCGCAGATAACAGCGCTGCCGGCAGCAGTGCATCACAGGAGGGCTGATCATGGGACTTACGAGATATGTATTAAAACGTCCGGTCACAACGATCTTAGCACTGCTCTGTATTCTTGTGTTCGGTATCTCCTCCGTATTCAGTGCCACACTGGAGCAGATGCCGGATACGGATCAGCCGATGTTAATCGTGCGCGCGTCCTATTCGGGAGCGACACCGGAAGACATGGATGAGCTGGTGACAAAGCCCATCGAGGATCAGGTCGGTACGCTGGAGGGTGTAAAGAGCATGTCATCCACCTCCAACGAGGGAAATGCCATGATCATGCTGGAGTATGATTATGATCAGGATATGGATGATGCCTACAATGAACTGACACGTTCCTTAAACAGTATCCGCGGACTCCCGGAGGACTGTAATACCAGCGTCATGGAGATGAACATGAACGGCGGAAACGACATCATGCTTTCCATCACTCATGACACTCAGGAAGACCTCTACGACTATGTAGACCAGAACATCACACCGGTATTTGAGCAGCTTTCTACAGTTGCCCAGGTGGAATCCATGGGCGGTTCCTCCGAGTATGTGAAGGTGGAGCTGGATCCGGTAAAGATGAAACAATATAAAGTGACGGTGAACCAGATCACAAGTGCCATGGCGGCGTCAGATCTCTCCTATCCGTCCGGATCCGCGGAATACGGCGATCTCTCCCTCTCCGTCACAACATCCGCAAAGGCCGGCACGCTGGAGGATCTGAAAAAGGTTCCGATCACGACCCAGAGCGGAAAAATCGTCTATCTGGAAGATATTGCCGACGTGTACACCACAGAGGAACAGATGGGCGGTGTGTCCCGATATAACGGACAGGAGACCATCTCCATCTCCGTATCAAAGAAGCAGGACAGCTCCGCGATGAAGCTTTCCTCCCAGGTAAAAGAAACCGTTGAGTCCCTGGAATCGTCGGATTCCGGACTTCATATCGAGATCGCCCGTGACAGTGCCGACAGCATCAAATCCTCCCTCCTGGATGTGGCTCAGACGATGGTTCTGGCAGTTATTATTTCCATGATCATCATCTGGCTCTTCTTCGGTGATATCAAGGCATCCCTGATCGTCGGAAGTTCGATCCCGACCTCCATTCTGGTATCCCTGATCTTGATGACGAGAGTCGGCTTTACTTTAAACGTCATTACCATGAGTGCCCTGGTTCTCGGCGTCGGCATGATGGTTGACAACTCCATCGTTGTTTTAGAGAGCTGCTTTCGGGCCATGGATAAGATGGATGGGCGCGGGTTCGTGGAGTACGCGAAGGCGTCTCTGGAAGGCACCGGTCTGGTTGCCATGTCCGTCCTCGGTTCCACCCTGACGACCTGTGTCGTATTTATTCCTCTTACAACCCTAAACGGAATGAGCGGTCAGATGTTCACACCGCTCGGCTGGACCATCGTATTCTGTATGAGTGCGTCCCTGCTCTCCGCGATCACGGTCGTTCCGCTGACCTATATGCTGTATAAGCCGAAGGAACGGGAAAAAGCACCGCTATCCGGTCTTATGAAGCTGCTTCAGTTCGGATACCGGAAGCTACTTCCGACGGTACTGAAACATAAAGCCATCGTCATGCTGGGCTCCATCGGACTTGTCGCAGCTACGCTCTTCCTCGCGAGCGGCATGCAGAGTGAGCTCATGACATCCGATGATAACGGTACGATCTCCGTGACGATCACCACAAGACCAGGTCTTCTCGATGAGAAGGCAGATGATATCCTGACTCAGGTGGAATCTATCGTCAGCAGTCACGAGGATGTGGATTCCTACATGCTCCGTTACAACGGCAGCAGCGGAACCGTCAGTGCTTATTTAAAGGATGACAGGAAGATGAGCACGGATGAGATCGTATCTGAGTGGGAAGACGAGATGTCAGGTCTTGAGAACTGTACCATTGAGGTAGAGGCGTCTGCTTCTATGAGCTTCATGGGAAGACAGAATGACTATGAGGTGATCCTTGACGGTTCTGATTACGACACGGTGAAGGAAGCCGCGGACAAGATCGTAAGCGAGATGGTTGCCAGAGATGATGTAAAGAATGTCCACTCCGATGTGGAGAACACGGCTCCGGTTGTATCCATCAATGTAGATCAGGTGGCGGCTTCTGCGGAAGGTCTCACGGCGGCATCCATCGGACAGCAAGTAAAGCAGATGCTTGACGGAACCGAGATCGCGACCCTGACCATCGACGGAAATGAGGTCAGCGTCAAGGCAGAGTATCCGGAAGGTATGTACCGCACGGTTGAGCAGGTAAAGAACATGCTGATCACCACAGGAAGTGGCGGAACCGTAGCGGTTTCCGATGTGGCGGATGTTGTCTTTAAGGATAACCCATCCTCCATCTCCAAGACCGATAAAGCGTACGAGGTTACGATCACGGCGGATTATGTAAACGGAAATGTGAAGAACCTCATCGACAGCGAGGTGGTTCGGCCGAATCTTCCGTCCGGTGTGACCATCGGTACAAACTCCAGAAACCGTATGATGGCGGAGGAATTCTCATCCCTGTATCAGGCCATCGCGGTTGCGGTATTCCTGGTATTCGTAGTCATGGCAGCCCAGTTCGAATCCCCAAAGTTCTCCTTCATGGTCATGACAACGATCCCGTTCAGCCTTGTCGGTTCCTTCGGACTTCTGAAGCTGACCGGCACGACCATCAGTATGACATCTATTTTGGGATTCCTGATCTTAATTGGTACGGTCGTAAACAACGGTATCCTTTATGTGGATACAGTCAATCAGTACCGGATGACGATGGAGCTTAAGAATGCTCTTGTTGAGGCCGGAGCGACACGTCTCCGCCCGATCTTAATGACAAGCTCCACCACGATCCTTTCCATGATTCCGATGGTGCTCTCCACAGGAAGCAGCGCGTCCACGACGAAAGGTCTGGCGATCGTAAATATCGGTGGTCTGACGGCAGGTATTCTGGTTGCATTGTTTATTCTTCCGGTTTACTACGCGATCATGAACGGTAAGAAGGAAAGGAAGGTACTGGATATTTAGATTTGGGTTTAAAATAAAAGGTCATAAAAGAGGATCAAATTAAGGATTAAATTTAAAGGTTTAAAAGGATAAAAAGGTTTTGGGAACACCCTGGGGGAATTTATCCCCAGGGCGGACCTGTATCTGCCGCAGAAAGGAATGGATATCAGCATGAAGAAATGGAAGATTGCAGGCTTGTTCGCTATGGCACTCATGATGAGTGTGACGCCGCTCCAGGCGTTCGCGACCAGCCCGGAATTTGCATATACAGCGGAAAAATGGGCGTCTTTACGAGACAACAAACTGGAATATAGTGAAATCGCGGACCTGATCCATGAGTACAACACAACGGTCCGCCAGGATGAGCTGGACTACCAGAAATATAAGGGAAAGACCAGCACGGATATCGCAAAGGAATATTATGATTCCGCAAGCGAGGTATCCGAGCGGATCAGCTACCCGGACGATGACAGCGCAAACTACGCGGGACAGATCTCTCAGGCGTTAAACAGCGAGATCTCCGCGGATAACCTGACGGAGCAGGGAGATAGTAACGTAGATGACGGTGAGATCAAACGCCTCGGATATGAGCAGGCGGAAAAGAGCCTTGTGCAGCAGGCGCAGAAGCTGATGATCTCCTATTATAGTGGGAAGGCATCCCTGGATACCTTAGAGGACGCAGTGACCCAGGCAGAGACTGCTTATACGCAGGCTCAGACGAAAAAGGCAGCAGGAATGACCCTGCAGTCGGAGGTCGACAACGCGGCGGAGGCGGTTACAAATGCGAAGGCGTCCATGCAAGCCGCGAAGAGCAGTTTAGAGCAGACGAGGCAGCAGCTTGTGATCATGTTAGGCTGGAATTACAATGATTCCGTGGAGATCGGAAGTCTGCCGGATGTGGAAACCTCCGCAGTTTCCTCCATCAATGTGGATTCAGATATCCAGACAGCCATTGCGAACAACTACAGCATTAAAATTACGGAACGCAGACTTGCAAACTCCCAGTCGGAGAACAACCGAGCGACTTATACAAGCACACTGTCGAATCAGAAAGATACGGTCTCCACAAACGTGAAGAACGCCTACAACAGCCTGGTACTCGCAAAGGATAGTTACGAACAGGCGAAGACGAGCTACGAACTTGCGGAGAAGGAACGGGCAGCAGCAGAGCTAAGACTCTCCGCCGGAACCATCACAAAGAAGACATACGCGAAGCAGGAATC
>ERZ1026901.1609-NODE-1609-length-12433-cov-11.433026_pt1 | contig 12433 bp, 15 predicted proteins | sample MGYA00380179_ERZ1026901 | MGnify/ENA primary metagenome ERZ1026901 (study PRJEB33269, sample SAMEA4719815) | human gut metagenome | biome: human-associated habitat; feature: organic feature; material: feces | place: Cameroon | collected 2013-10 ... | reverse complement strand
CAATGTATGATGAACTGCCAGCCCCAAAACCGAAAAAGAAGAAATAAACAACTTCTTGTTTGACGAACAAAATCTGAAAACATTAGGGCGCAGAGGAGATAGAATCCTTTGCGTCCTTTCTTCTTACATAAGGGTTGACATCATTGCGTTATGGCAGATCCCCTTGTACAATGTAGTTAGAAGAAAGGGATTGAGCCTATGAAGCTGGTATTGAAGATATTGGCACTGCCGGTGCTGTTCGTTGTAAAATTGATTTGTATTCTTGGAAATCTGCTTACAAATGTTGTGTCCTATGTAATTGGTTTATTGCTTTTGGTTATTGGCGGCTCTGCGATTTACTGCATTGTAAAGGCTTTGTGGCAGTCCTTGCTTATCCTTGTGGTTCTTGGAATTGCGACAATAGCAGCGGTGTTCCTGCTCGTCTGGGCTGTTATGAAAGCTGAGAATATAGGAGAAAGTCTGAGAGCATTTATCAGGTCATAAGATAATATCAGAGAAAAGTCACCTACCGGTGGCTTTTTCTTTTTTGGAAGGAAGTGATGGAAATGGCAGCAACAAGACTGATTGCGCTCCATGTGAATAAGGGAAAGACGGTCGCTCAATGTTTGGCAGACAGAACCGACTACTCACAAAACGCCGCAAAAACCAATGATGGCGAATTTATTAGCTCCTATGAGTGTGCTCCAAAGACAGCGGATGAAGAATTTCTGCTTTCCAACAAAGTCTTTTTTGTGGTGCGCTGCCCACCGCCTGCAAAATAGGAGGTATAGATGGGCAGCATAGGAAGCAGTCAGGGCGATATGAAGGTGATGATTCCCTCCAGGAAGGCTACTGAATATTGCATGAACCGCTGCACCCCTTTCCGAACACACCTGACAACAGCCAACCGATAAAGCCCATATAGGCCATCGTGATAAACGAGTTAGAAGTTAGCGGACAAGCCCCTGTGGAGCATCCCACAAAGTAGTAATATGCAAGGCCGACCAGAGCGCCGCCTGCGGTAAATAGAATTGGCTTCAGCCATTTTTTAATATTTTCTTTCATCTCATATTCCTCCTGCTAAATATTCCTCTGCATAGTGAACAGCGGTTGCCCCATCGGCTACAGCAGTCACGACCTGCCGCAATGCCTTTGTGCGGACATCCCCAACGGCGAATACACCGGGGATGTTGGTGCAGGTACTCTCATCTGCGATAATGTATCCAGCCGGATCAATCGTAATCTGATCTTTCACCAATTCGGTGGAAGGTTTTCTTCCGACGCTGACAAACACACCGTCGCAAGCAAGCGTGCTTTCCTCTCCGGTTTTCACATTCCGAGTCCGGATACCGGTCAGCTTTTCGTTATGGAGCAGTGTGACGATCTCACTGTCCCAGAGGAATTCTATATTTTCCGTTTTCATCAAAGGCTCATGGTAGATCTTTGTTGCTTTTAAGGTATCTCTCCGGTGAACGACGATGACTTTTTTGCAGATACGGGAGAGGATAAGGGCATCCGCCGCAGCGGTATTGCCACCTCCTGCGATGACAACCGTTTTGTTCCGATAGAACATTCCGTCACAGGCTGCGCAGTAGTGGACACCTTTACCGATTAACTCCTGTTCACCATCAACACCCAGCTCTCTGGGGCCAGCTCCGGTAGCGAGCACAATGGTCTTTGCGTACATAGGACCTTCGCTGGTCACCGCTTTCTTTATAAAACCGGACAGTTCCAGGGACAGCACCTCAGTCAGCTTGGTTTCCACTCCAAATCGTTCCGTTCCTCGCTTCATCTTTTCTCCCAGGGAGAAGCCGTCGATACCATCCTCGAAGCCGGGATAGTTGTCGATTTGCTCGGTCAGAGCCATCTGCCCACCAGCGGACAACTTCTCTAAAACCACGGTGTTCATACCTGCTCTGGCGGCATAAAGGGCTGCGGTATAGCCGCCGGGACCGCCTCCTACCACGATCATGTCGTAAATATGCTGCACAGTAGTTGCTTCCTGCGTCTGGTGCTGTAAAGTTTCTTCAATGAACGCCACCAACTGCGCCCTGGATTCCGGAGCGACGATAGAGCCAAGAGCCTGTCCGCTGTGATAGATCAGCAGAGTAGGGACAACTTCTATAGCTTCGGCCTCAGCCAATTCCGGCTCATCATCAATGTTAACCGCAGTGAATACCAGCGTATCCTTATATTCCTCAGCCACGCTTTCTAATGCCGGAGCCAGACGGCGGCAATATACGCACCAGGGAGCTGAAAACTCCACCAGAACAGTCTTTCCGCTATGCACCATTTCTTCAAATTGATTTCTATTAATATTGATAACTGCCATATTGCCAGCTCCTTTCCTTTGCTTGATTATAGTATATCCAATCTAAAATAATAGTTCGGTGATAATATCACATAAAATAGTGCGACATTGCTGCCGCACTAAACTTTTTCGTTATTAAGTAACTCGAGGATATGTTCACTGGAACGGATGATTTGAGACTGTTTATCTTTTATGGATGTTTTTCTTGTCTCCTCCAGCGAGAGAGAAGCATATAAATGAACCGTGTTTGCTTCCTGCCGGAGAGAATCGTTATACTGTTCAGCGGCAAGATCTTGCTTCTCAAGTATACTAATTTAACTCCGGAGATCACTAGTCTGCTGTTGAAGTGATATCACTTTTTTCTTTTGGACATAGAGGAAAGAAGCAAGAAGCAACAGGATGAGTGAAAAGATAATAATAATCATTCTTAGTTCTTATCCTCCTTTGTCAAAAGATAAGCCTTAACTGCATTATGGAGAGTTTCCGGTAGAACAGGCAAGGGCAAGACGGTCAATTTACCCGCATTCTTTTCAATCGCTATTTCCGATTCCGGTTGATTGGACAGAAGAATCACGGGTGTTCTTTTATCGGCCCTCCATGGCTGATCAGGCTGTTTTGTCAGAGGTTCTGTAACAATCCAAAGCATAGGCTTTTTCTTGCCAAGTTCTTTTCTTACAGCTAAATACAAGGATATGTTTGGATAAGTTTTGAAGTACCAGTCTCAGTCCGTTCCCATAGGCTGAATCACTGCACATAATGGCAATCGTAGCATTTGATTTCTCATCTTGCGATGCCTTTATAAAATCCAGAACAGGCGTATTATAAAGGTTGAAAGCTTTCTCTGTATATACTGCTTCATAATAAGCTCTGGCCGCTCGGCACATTCTTCGGCAAAACTGTTCAATATCAATACGGATGTTCGTGAGGCTGTTAGCAGAACTTATTCTATCCAGTTGGCAAACTGAGGTTCCGCAATTCACACCCAAGTGAAAAACGAATCGAGGTATTGTCCTCAGTATTTGCAAAGCCTTTGTTCTGGTATATCCTGCGCAGAGACTTCACAGAAAGGTGCTGCGTATGTATCAAACCAACAAATATATTGATTTCCTACATCACGGGTTGGTCTCTGGTTTCTGTCCAGAACAGCACGCCCATCCCGATAACGCTTTACAATTTCTGGGAAAGCAATGCCACCGCAAATATCAGACAAAGTCAGCGCCAGTGCCAAAGCAGATTGCCAGCGTCCATCCTCAATGTTCAGTTCTACTTCCTCTATGTGATGTAAAAAGGTAAAGCTGGCATTGTCTTGACTCATAGGTATTCTCCTGTAAAAAGTATGCCGCCTGCCGGAAACCGACAGGCGGCATACTTTTTACACTTCAGTCATCCACAGGCCGTGGAGATTGCAATAGGCGTAAACCGCAACAGCTTTATCATCTCCCAAGCAGAAGGTGACATTGGGTTTGTCATCGGGTTTCAGAGCCTTGCGCTGTCCCCCGTTTTCGGTCTGGACATAGACCCACTCGATGAAGTGTTTCGAAAGCATCGGATGGATTTTTTACGGGTAGCTGCATAAATCTGCTGAACCGTTGTTCTGGCAATACGCATATATTCTCCGCATTGCTCCTGAGAAAAACCTTCACGGTCAATCAGGCGAATGGCTTCATACTCATCCACATTCAGGACAATGGGAGTCAGTTCCTCGCCGCCACGAACCGGAACAAAACCATCATTATCTGGCAGACAACATACTTTTCTACATTTTCTCGGTCTTGGCATTGATTCACCTCCATATTGTTTGCAGCATATGCCATTTATACGACCATTGTACATCCCCCTTTTCCTATATGTCAACGGAATTATTGACATATGCCATAAATTATTTTATACTATGTGTATTCAAGGAGGTGTACCCATGGATTTTTCATCCTATTTTCCAATTTGGAACAAACTGACACCGACCCAGCAGCAGATTTTGGAGCGAAATGCAGTTTTACGAAAAGTGGACAAAGGGACTGTGATTCACAACGGAACTATGGAGTGTACCGGTCTTCTGCTGGTAAGAAGCGGACAGCTTCGTGCCTATATTATTTCCGATGAAGGACGGGAGATTAGCCTCTATCGTTTGTTTGGTCGGGATATTTGCCTGTTTTCCGCCTCCTGTATGATGAACAGCATTCAGTTTGAGATTACCATTGAGGCGCAGAAGGATACCACGATGTGGGTTATTTCTGCTGACACATATGGACGCTTAATGAAAGAGTCTGCTGTGGTAGCTAATTTTACCAACGAAATTATGGCTACCCGTTTTTCTGAGGTTATGTGGCTCATGAAGCAGATCATGTGGAAAAGCTTTGATAAAAGGCTGGCAGGATTTCTGCTGGAAGAATGCAGATTAGAGGGAACAAACATCCTCAAGATTACCCATGAAACCATTGCGGGCCACATGGGTACCGCCCGTGAGGTAGTCACTCGAATGCTTCGCTATTTTCAGAACGAGGGTATGGTCAAGCTGACTCGTGGAACAGTGGAGGTTACAGACGAAGCTGCATTGGAGGAACTGCAAAATGCCTAAGCAACAGCTAACCCTGCTGATTATCGCCTTGGATGTGCTTGGAATTATCATTTACTAAAGGATAACCCCTTCTCATTTCCTGTGAAATCTGAGAAGGGGTTATTGTTATTTGTCCATACCGCAGGCGGTGGCGGATTCAATGAGGCAACGATCATTGAATACAGCATCATAGAACCGGAAGCCGCCGGAGAAGTTATAGCAGTCAAATCCGTTTCCGGCCAGGATGCGACAGGCAATGTAGCTGCGCAAGCCGCTCTGGCAAATGACGTAGACAGGCTTATGCTTGTCCAGTTCACCCAACCGCTCCCGCAGCTCGTCCACTGGGATGTTAAAGAAGCCGTCAATGTGTCCGTGTGCGAATTCTTCCACAGTGCGGGTGTCTAACAGAGTTATGCTTCCGTCACGAGGAAGTTTATCTGTATCTTCCAGATACCACTGCTTCAGAATACCCTTTGCGATATTCTCAATCATAAAGCCCGCCATGTTTACCGGGTCTTTGGCTGAGGAATAAGGCGGTGCGTAGGCCAGATCCAGATCCTTCAGCTCTGGGGCTTTCATTCCTGCACGAATAGCGGTAGCCAGTACATCAATGCGCTTATCCACACCTTCGTAACCTACGATCTGAGCACCCAGCAGGCGATAAGTTTCTTTTTCAAAAACCACTTTCATGGTCATGACTTTCCCGTCGGGGTAGTAACCTGCATGGCTCATTGGCGACAGGATAACCGTATCAACATCCAGTCCTGCTTTTCTGGCGCTGGTCTCATTTACGCCGGTAGTGGCGGCAGTCATGCCAAAGACCTTGATGACAGAGCTTCCCTGGGAGCCGGTATAATGGCTGTCTCCACCACAGATGTTGTCCGCAGCGATTCGTCCCTGTTTGTTAGCAGGGCCCGCCAAAGAAATCAGAGCATCCTGCCCTGTGACAAAGTGCTTCACCTGCACCGCATCACCCACAGCATAGATGTCTGAAATGGAGGTTTCCATCCGGTCATTGACCACAATACTTCCCTTAATGCCCAGTTCTAACCCGGCATCTTTTGCAGGGGTGGTTTCGGGAGAAACACCAATGGCCAGGATTACCATATCCGCATGGAGAGGCTGTTCGTCTTTCAGCAGCACATCTACGCCTCCGCCCACTTCCGCAACCCCTTCCACGGTATGACCCAGTGCCAGCTTAACACCGTGCTTGCGCATTTCATTGTGTATAAAAGCAGCCATATCGGAATCAAAGGGATTCATAAGCTGTTTTGGACGCTGGACAATGGTGACCTCCATTCCCAGTTCCCGCAGGTTTTCTGCCAGCTCCAACCCAATGAAGCCACCACCTGCCAGTACGGCAGACTTAGGATGGTTTATATTGATGTAATCCTTGATGCGGAAGGTGTCCTCCACGGTGCGCAGGGTGAACAGCTTATCGAGACCTAAGCCGGGAAGCCTGGGTTGGGTAGGCTTGGCACCGGGAGAAAGAATCAGCTTGTCATAGCATTCCTCGAATTCCTCTCCGGTTTGCAGATTCTTGACGGAAACGGTCTTTTTGTCAGGATGGATAGCCGTGACCTCATGGCGTACCTTCATGTTCACACGGAACCGGGAGAAGAAGCTCTCCGGTGTCTGGAGGGTCAGATTTTCCGGATCGGTAATTACATCTCCGATATAGTAAGGCAGACCGCAGTTGGCATAGGAAATAAACTTTGACCGCTCAAAAACCACAATTTCTGCCTGCTCATTTAGTCTGCGAATACGGGCGGCAGCGGTAGCACCGCCAGCCACACCACCTACAATAACAACTTTCATATTAGCGTTCCACCTTTCCTGCATAAGCGGAAATTCCGCCTATGTTTTTCACATTGGTATAACCCATCTGCTGCAAAATAGCAGCTGCCTGACGGCTTCTTGCGCCACTGAGACAGTGTACAAAGATGGGGGTAGCTTTATTGTTAATCATGACGGTTACTTTGTCAATGGACTGCAAAGGAACGTTCTTACTTCCGGGGATATGCCCCTGCCGGTATTCGTCAGGGGTGCGAACATCCAGCAGGACTGCGCCATCCGTAACGCTATATTCTTTGACACCCTGATTGATGTCAGGGCCTTTTAGGAAATCAAAAAATCCCATCTTTGTACCTCCTTACAGCATGGCGAGAATCTGAGCCTTAGGTCTGGCACCGGTGGCCTGATTTACGACTTTGCCGCTCTTCATAACCACCAGAGTGGGAATGCTCATCACACCAAACTGCATAGCCAGTTCCTGTTCCTCATCCACATTAATTTTAACAACCTTGATATCGGAGCGCTCCTTGGCAATTTCCTCTACCAGAGGAACTACCATGCGGCAAGGACCACACCAGGGAGCCCAAAAATCCATCAGGACGGGCTTGTCCGAGTTCAAAACCTCTTGATTGAAATTGTTTTTATTTACATTGATAGCAGACATATTTAAGTCCTCCTGTTTTCTTTTTTATGGCTTTAGTATATCCAGTAGTCGTTGCTTTTTCTGTGATTTTGTCACTTATCGCCGGCGACGGTTTCACCGGGCCAACGATTAATACCGCCGATTTCAACGATATTGGTGTAGCCCAGTTTTACCAGCTTTTCAGATGCCTGCTTACTTCGATTACCGCTGCGGCAGTATACCAGAATCAACTGATCTTTATCCGGCAGCTCCGGAATGTCCGGAATGTCCTTTGTGCCGATGGATTCGTTGGCAATATTAATCGCGCCTGGAATATGCTTTTCACTATATTCCTGAGCAGTCCGGACATCAAGGATGGTGTATCCGGTTTCCTCCTCCAGCATTGTAACAGCTTCCTCCATGGTAATCTGTCGATAGGTTTTTTTGGCGGATTGTGTTGCACAACCGGACAAAAGCAGTAAAGCCATTAAAATAGGAATGATTCTTTTCATGTGAATACCTCCACATTTTGAAGATAGGGCAGCCGTTTCCAGCTGCCCTGTTTCCGATTTTTATGTTCTTGCCATGCCGTCTACGCTGAGTACAACACCTGTGATATAGGACGCTTCATCAGATGCCAGGAATACAAATGCATTGGCAATATCCTCCGGCTGACCCAGGCGGCGCAGGGGAATCTGATTGATGAGCGGATCAATTACCTCCTTGGGAACAGCCTTCATCATATCGGTCAAGGTAATCCCGGGAGCGACTGCATTCACTCGAATACCCTTCGGACCCAATTCCCGGGCAAGGGAAACCGTCAGGCCATTGACAGCAAATTTGGATGTGGGATATGCAAAGCCACTAGGCTGGCCGTAAATGCTAACCATTGAGGAGGTGGAGAGAATAACACCGTGACCTTTTGCAATCATGCACTCACTGGCGGCTTTTGTAGCATTGAACACGCCTTTTACATTCAGATCCATAACCTTGTCAAAGGTTTCCTCCGTATACTCGGTAAAGGGAGTGCTTTCGGATATACCGGCATTGTTCACCAGAATATCAATGCAACCGTATTTTGAGGCAGCTTCTCGGAAAGCATTGCGGACAGATTCCAAATTGGACAGGTTAGGACTGATTCCCGCAACTGTTGCATCAGGGTACTTTTCTTTCAGCTGCGCAACCGCTTTGTCAGCAGAACCTTGCGAGCTTGCGGTCAAGATTACCGTAGCCCCTTCCTTCAAAAATTTGTCTACGGTAGCGTAGCCAATGCCACGGCTGCCTCCGGTGATGATTGCAACTTTATCTTTCAGCCTCATAAGAATACCTCCTTGTATTTTGTATTTGTAGTATAACCTGTTTCGGAGGAACTCTCCGTGATAAAATCACATTTTTCCAAGAAGGAATTATAGAAAAATCATGCCCATGAATAAATAAAAAAGTCACAGTCACGCTCCGATTTGAACGTAGATAAGCATTCCCCTGCTTCAAGTGTGCGGAGCACTAAGCGGTGGGTGAGTGGGATGCTTATGTCAGTGGGATTTGAAAGCTCCCACTGACAGATCGCGAAGCGACTGCGTTCATGAGCAAGTAGCGAAGCGGATTGCGAATGTCCGCTTTACTTAAGTCAGGGGATTCGCAGCCAGATATTTTTTGCCGCTTTCGTAAAAGATATCGAAACACACATAAAAACAACTGCTGTGAAAAAGGCTTTAAATCAGTTGATTCATCAACAAGTCTATCATTTATAAAGTTGTAAAGTGGTGAAATGGTGGAAAGTCTTGTGTATCCAGCTGCTTCAGCAGCATATCCAAAATCAATTGGCTTCTGGCAGGCAATGTTAATGATCCAGGCTTTTTCTTCGTCTGTAATCTCAGCATTCCTGCCACGACCAGGGGAATTCCAGGAAAAGAAGAAGGAACAGGAAGCGGCAAAGCCTGATCCGGATGCTGATTATGTGGACGATGACGAGGACTATGGCTACAGTGAGGAATACGAGGACGATGATGTAGGCTTCATCGCTGATGATGAGGACAACGAACCCGTATAACAAAGAACAGGCATAATGCCTGGGGCAATCTTCGGATTGCCTTTACATAGTATCTGCTTTCAAAAATTAAAATATTTTATGTTTTTGAAAGCGATCTCTTGCATATACTATTAGCAGACAGTATAATAAGTACATCGAAGCAGTTTCAAAAAAATAAAAATCTTCGACTTTTGAAAGCGGGTGACGATATGAAAACGATTACAAGAGCAAAGTATCTCGACAGAATCATTGAACTGAATGGTACTCCTGACATCAAGATCATCACGGGCATTCGTCGATCCGGTAAGTCCAAGCTGATGCAGGCGTATATTGAGTATCTGAAAAGTAATTTTGAAAACATCAATATTATCTTCATTGACTTCATGGATTTGGCGTGTGAAGAAATCAAGGAATACCATGCCTTACACGCCTATGTGGAAGAACATTATCAGGAAGGTAAAACGAACTACCTGTTTGTAGACGAGGTTCAGATGTGTCCCAAGTTTGAGTTGACAATCAACAGCCTGTACTCTAAGGGAAAATACGACATCTATGTAACCGGCTCCAATGCTTTCCGGCTGAGTGCGGATCTGGCAACTCTGTTTACCGGACGCTATATTGAAATTCATGTGTTTCCTTTCAGCTTCCAGGAATATTGCCAATATTATGATGATGTTAGTGATAAAGATAAGCTCTTTGATGATTACGCTATCAAGGGCGGTTTAGCAGGTTCTTACGCTTACAGAACCGAAAAAGACAGAACAAACTGTATCAAAGAGGTCTACGAAACGATTGTTACAAGGGATTTGGTGCAGAAATATGCACTCACGGACACTTTGGTTTTACAACGTCTGAGCGAGTTCCTTATGGATAATATCAGCAACCTGACTTCTCCTAATAAGGTCAGTCAGCTGCTGACAGCAAATGAGACTCCAACCAATCATGTAACCGTTGGCAAGTACATTAAGTATTTGTGCAATGCTTTTGTATTTTATGATATTAAGAGATACGACATCCGAGGCAAGAAATACCTTGAAAGCTCTGAAAAGTTCTATTTATGTGACAGCGGTATTCGATATGCAATACTGGGAAGCAGAAATATGGATTATGGCAGAGTATATGAAAACATCGTTTGCATCGAGCTTCTTCGCCGTGGATACGATGTCTATGTCGGCAAGCTCTATCAAAAGGAGATCGACTTTGTTGCTCAGAGAGGCAGCGAGAAGATTTATATTCAGGTCAGTGACAACATTTCCGGGCAGGAAACATTTGAGAGAGAATGCTCTCCTCTGCTTCAGATCCGAGATGCTTATCCGAAAATGATTATTGCCAGAACCAAACATCCAAAATATAGTTATGAAGGAATCGAAATCCACGACATAGCCGATTGGTTGCTACAAGAATAAACAAGGCGAAATATATCTCTTTTATCATTCCCTTGCCCTTATAAAGTATATTGCAGCTGATGATAAGCTTGACAAGGTTCTTGAAAATCCGAAGGTGATTAAGACACCAGTGGTTAGAAATGGTAAGCAATCAACCCTGGGTTATTTGCCGGATGTTTGGAAAAACTGGAATTAGAGGATAAGAATATGGTGAAAAAAATATGCGGGACCCATTGTTTCTCGCTCAGAAATCTACAGATGCAACGGAGGCAGACCAACAGGTAATTACAGATCTGCTTGATACATTAAGGGCAAATCTGGATCATTGTGTTGGAATGGCAGCCAATATGATTGGTGTAAAGAAAAATATCATTGTGGTGGCAGCAGGCCCATTTCAATTTGCTATGGTAAATCCAGTTATTACAAAGAAGACCGGAGCATTTATTATAAAGGTTTCCACCACCGGAATGCTGGTTCCCTTAAAAGCGGATTTGCGGTTTTCTATTTCCGGACAGTAGGGACACGGAACCCGGATTATTTAGTTGGTGCCGGAGCATCATCCTTGCGTGAAGCCATCAAACTATTCTGGACCTTCCGTGTTCCGTGGGATGGACATACACTGCAGGAACAGTAGCTGATTGTAAAAGGCATATGTCAAAAAACGTTATTGACATATGCCTTTTATAGAGCTAATATATAAGAAAAGCGAGAAAGGAGCAGTTTATGCCGAGACCAGTAAAATGCAGGAAAGTCTGCCATTTCCCGAATGTTTTAGAATTCTTTCCTGCAGATGATACTGAAAAAAAAGTACCCATTGTTCTGACGGTAGATGAGTACGAGACAATTCGTCTTTTGGACAAGAAAGGTTATAGTCAGGAGCAGTGTGCAGAATCTATGCAGATCGCAAGAACAACCGTTCAACGAATTTACGAGATTGCCAGGAAGAAAATAGCAGATGCTCTAATTGACGGACATCCTCTCAGAATAGAAGGTGGGGATTTTAGAATCTGTGATGGTCAGAGCAGTAACTGCAACCTTGGAGGATGTTATAAGCAGGAGATATATCAAAAATATGCAGTGGAAAAAGGAGAAGGTATCATGAGAATAGCAGTAACATATGAAAATGGACAGATTTTCCAGCACTTTGGACACACAGAGACATTTAAGATTTACGATGTAGAGGAAGGAAAAGTAGTACATTCAGAAGTAGTAGATACGAATGGAAGCGGACATGGTGCATTGGCAGGAGTTCTTAATGCATTAAATGCCGATGTTTTGATCTGCGGCGGAATCGGAGGAGGTGCCCAGACTGCGTTAGCGGCAGCAGGCATTAAGCTTTTTGGCGGAGTTTCAGGAGATGCGGATAAAGCAGTAGAAGCTTTTATCAATGATACACTTGATTATAATCCGGATGTGAAGTGTTCTCATCATGAGCACAACCATGGGGAAGGACATACATGTGGTGAGCATGGATGTGGAAGTCACAGCTGTCATTAGGAAGGATATAATTATGATAGTACGAAAGGATGCGTCAAGGTAATGGAAGAATTATCGTGATACATCCTTTTGTATTATTTGATAAAATGGCAGATTACACTTTCAATATGGCAGTTAAAGCCCGTGAATACTGTATCAATCGCTACAGTGATTAAGTATTTTGCATGCAGCTCTCTTATATGTATGATTATGTCTATGTATACGGGACATAAAATGATTTCAGGTAATAAAAGAACAAGAAAACAGGTGGAAAATACAAAAG
>ERZ1026901.1607-NODE-1607-length-12470-cov-30.261941_pt1 | contig 12470 bp, 11 predicted proteins | sample MGYA00380179_ERZ1026901 | MGnify/ENA primary metagenome ERZ1026901 (study PRJEB33269, sample SAMEA4719815) | human gut metagenome | biome: human-associated habitat; feature: organic feature; material: feces | place: Cameroon | collected 2013-10 ... | reverse complement strand
AAGTACTGTGCTTTGTGCATTCCTAGAACTGTATGTATTATTTGGAGTACAATTCTATTACCATTCAAAATCCTTATAACTACTGGGTTTATAACATTAAAACTTTTAAAAGGTTGAGTAACAGTTGAGCAACGTTACAAAACTATAACAAGTTTTAACGATTTATATAATATATACTATTATATAAAATTGGTCAAACATCATGCTATCTTACATAAAAATCATTGTAACTAGTTCCATTTTGGAACACGTTCACATGAGTCCGCCTGCTCATGCTCAGGAGATAGATTGGATCACTTCCTTAATTCTTAGATGCAAGATAAATAACAGTACCACCTAAAAGGATATTCAACAATTTACTTTTGCGTTGTTCCATCTTGGCTTTGTGTATTTCTTTCTTTTGCTCGTTCAAGTATATTTCTGCTTTCGCTAATGATAACTTTTGCTCGTTCAGCATCTGTTCTTGCTTCTGTAGTAAGTTCCGTGCTTCTGTTAATTGCGTTCTCTGTTCGTTGATTAAGTTCAACGCTTCGATTAATTCGTTCTTCTGTTCGTTCGTTGATAGCTTGGCTACTCTCAACTGCATTTCTAACTCGTTGATTGTAGTCAATTGCTTGTTGATTGTATTCTCTAACGTGTCGAAGTTCGTTTTCAGCGTTACGTATTCCTGTGGTGTCAATGTTACTGCTTCTGTTGGTGTAGAACCATACACAGATGGTGCAACCGATAATAAGCACCAAAAAAGCAATACAATAGCGCCTATTGGAAGAAGATATAGTTTTAAGTTTTTCATACATATATACCCCCTATATATTACTGCCCCATTGCTGAGCGTAATATTTAGCTTTCATTCGTATTACATCGCCACCACTACCAGGTTCATCCCCTTGGTTAACTACCCACAAGTCCCATCGTTCGCAAGTCGAATTAGGGCCGTATGGATCATGTGCATACCATCCGTCCATGTTATCGGCTGCCTCAGCATGCGTTAACACGTTACTGATACTAGCCGGTAGTCCTAAGTCTACACATAATACTGCGACCACCTGCGCTAATGTTTCGATTTGTGCAGCCGTTGGTGGATAATCACCTAGGTCATTTACCCATTGAGCCCCATATGCGCAATCTAAGGATATGCCTACGGCTCTACCATTACGCATCCATGTGTGGCTTTTATGGTCAGTTAATTCACCGTCGATGTAAATATTACCGCACCCATCAATATTGATGTGGTAATCGGCAAATTGCTGGCTGTATCTGCCAGCAGTCCAGTGTAGGTATATCTTATCTATGTAACCTACTGCCCTACTACAGTAGTCGTTTAAGTCGCTTAAACTAACGTTTATCATCCGCACTCCCCCTTTCCATCATAGGTAGTGTCTTTGGTTGTTCTTCTAGCTTGTCAGGGATGCCGTTACCATCCTTGTCTAACCAAAGTCCTAAGAAGCCTACAACAGCCATTAATACGCTAGGGATGAATATATGATCTATGATATTAAGCCCTACATTAATTAGCTTATTCGCTTCGTCGGACACGTAACCACTAATAAAGGACATAATATATTGTGTGATTACTAACATAATTGGTACTAGCATGACGAGGACTAATGCCCTCGTCGCTAATACACCTGTAGGGTGGATATTGGCCACCCTAACAGATTGAAATGCTTTCTTAGCGCTGTCCATGAGCCGAGGCGGTATGTTCATGTAATTCCTCCCTTAACTCATTAATTCGCTTTTCCATGGATTCTAGCTTCGTGGTTAACATCATGAAGGTAGCCTCCGATTTTACACGTTCAGCACGTGAGAGTTTCATATCCTCTTTTAACTCATTGAGAGTATCAAAGAGTGTATCCCACTTACTCGTGAAGGATATATTATCCTGTATTCGCTGAGCTTCGATTTTATTTAATAGCGGTACTATTAACAATCGATAACCTGCTCCGCACACTACACCTATAATTGTAAGCGTAGTCAAGACATCGTTCAGTTCAAATTGCCATGTCCAGATGAGATATGCGCCCCCCTTACTCTGTGCTAACTAAGGACTGATTATAAATGGTCTACAGCGTCGCCTGCATTAATATATTTATGTTTGCTATCGTCCCATTCGATTCTGGAAGTTTGAAACAAGACACTACTTATACCATCTTGTAAAGTGCCTATTTTAATAGGTTTGTACATATACTCCATATTAGAGAACGCAACATTTTGAGGAGTTTCAACAACAATAGGAATATCACCAATAGCATTATTATTGGTATCTCTAAAACTATATTGATTATCTTGACCGTCCCTAGTTACAAGACTTACCTTCTTACTTGTTTTAATTAATATGCTATCGATTTGAGTAACTAGCCATTTACCAAGTGCTTTGAAAGCGTTATTTCCTTTGAAGTTAGTTACATCAATTTCCAATTTTCGGCCAAATAAGGAGTATCTTACTCCATTTTCCTCAAACGTGTCATCAGCATTGGAGTGACCCACTACACCTTTAATTTCTACACTGCCAACCTCACGATCAGCCAAATCATAATATTTAACCAAGATATTAGCAATCCCAAATGGTGCGATAGGAACGCGCATATTGTCGCTCTCAAACACACGTTTTTCTCCGTCGTCAACGGAAACCTTGAAGTGTGGCTCCCCTTTTAAATCTATGAATGTTTGGCCTTCTAAAGGCTGAGCATACTCTATCGGTTTGTAAGATACCTTAATGGTAGCCCCAACAAGCTCAACCAATTTTGCAAGAACTGTTTCAACGCTATAGTCGGCGAGATATACGTTCTTTTGTTTCAAAAGTTCTGCTGCTTTTTTAGCACTGCCAGGCTCTCCTTTAGGACCAGGATTACCGATTGGACCAGGTTCGCCTTGAGGACCAGGTTCGCCTTGAGGACCTTGTGGACCTCTTAAGCCCTCGAATAAAGGCAAAATAGATTCTTTATCGAATTTCAAAGTTAAAGTATTATCTGCCATTATTTAACTCTCCTTCCAAAAACCTACAACATCAAAAATATACCTCTTGCCACTAGCCACACCCCAAGCTTTAATATTCCTAGAGTTTGGTTCAATATATACGCTATTATTGTTTGCATCTACGGCAACTTCTAATAACCTTGAAGGAACAGGAGAATTAGCAGGCAAGGTAGCAATAACACCACCATTTCCGCTATTCTGCGTTAATACAATGTCCAAGTGTAGCTTACCAAAACCAGTCAAAGGACTATACTCTAAATACCCTCTACCGTTGCCACGTTCACCAGCTCTAGCTATACCCCATATAACATCGTATGATTTAACTGCAGATGCTCCACTTATGCTATCTCCTTTTGGGCCTTTAAGTTGTTGCTTTTGGCTTTCGGTTAAATCCTCAAAGCGTAATGGCTCGCCCTTAGGGCCTTGAGGACCCCTTAATGCTTCGAGTTGCGCTGCAGTAAAATCGGTATACTTAAATGGCTCGCCTTTATCACCTTTAGGCCCTTTTAGTGTGTTAAGTTGTTCCTGTGTGAAGTCAGAATATTTAAACGGCTCGCCTTTAGGCCCAGGTGGTCCTTGTGTACTTGATGCATACTGATTAATTTCTGCTTTCTTAACATACTCACTTAATTCAGATTTTTGAGCGAAGGACTGACCCTCTAGTTTATTAACGTAACGATTAGAAGCATCGCCAGGTGTTAATGCATATTGACCGATTTCGGATTTCTTAATATAGGCATCTAAATCGTTCTTATATGCAAATGTTTGAGTTGCCCAACCTTTTTGAGCATAATTATTAACCGCATCTGTGTTAGACAAATAATTATTTAGCTCTGTTTTCAGTGCGTACTTAATATCGCCTATCATAGTTAGGTAATTTCTTATATCTACTTTTTTTAGATACAGATTGTCGGCTTCTTGTTTAGTTGCATACGGCGATAAATCTACATTAGCACCAGTACCAGGCGGTCCTGGTGGTCCTTGTTCACCTCTAGTACCTTTTAAACCCTCTAATTGTTCTGGTGTGAAATCTGCATACGTGAATGGTGCGCCCTTAGGTCCCGGAGGACCTGGAACTCCTTCCCGGCCTTGTGGTCCACGTAGACTATCAAGCCAGTCTTGTTCGGTACCTTCGAACCCATGAGAGACTGCTATTGCGTAGGCGCTTTTGCCTAGCCCCTCAATAAGTGGTAATTTAGTTTCTTTGTCAAATTTAATTGTCAAAGTATTGTTTGTATTGTTTGTTTCAGCCATGATAAGTTACCACCCTCCTTACTCATGCATAGAAATATCCGGCACGATCGTAATCGTACCTTGGCCAAGTTTGAGCCAGTGGTCATCGTTATAAAGGAATGCGTCATAGATGTAATCGCCGCCCTTTATTTTCTTATCCGCTGACTCTTGGCCAGAAATATAAAACCTTACCTGTTTTGACTCTACCACAGAATGTAACTCTAATATCATATTGTCATAGGGGCGCTTGCGAATTTTGCAAGCGCCTTTATATTGACCTAATGTCATATCGCTATCTGGCGGTACGACATAACTGATACTAAAGTCTTGTCCGGCGTAGAGTGTTAAATCTTGTTCGACCATATAGCCTCCTTATTGTCGTGCAATAACCAATATAAACAGCTCACCGTAGGAATATGTTTCCACATCCTTAAAGCCTTGATTACCACCATCACTTCCTGATGTAGACATATCAAGATATCTTGACTCCGCAACTGCTTGACGTTTACCTTTGATACCGATATTGACATTCCTAGAACGATTAGTACGGAAGTACACATCACAACTACCAACCCATCTGTGTTTTTGTTGGTTAAATCTATCAAAAGAAATACGATCACCAACACTTCTGAGCCCATCATCTGTTAGCCTTGGTATATAAGGGCCGCCACGATTACTCGCCACGCAGTAGCTCTCTGTTTGAACATACCCAACTGGCACGAATGTACATTGGCTTTCATTAAACCCTTCTGGTAGTGGACACCAGTCACCATGACGTACCTTATAGATTTGCACGTCAATATTTCTGATTTTAAAACCGGCTTGCATAATCGACTGAGCGTCAATACGTGAGCCTGTAATATTAGCACCTACGATGTTACCGTTTTCATCAACCTTAAATGTACCGGTCTTATTCTGAAGCACACCACCGATAACCTTACCACCTGTTACAGTCCCTAGATTACCACTGATCGCGCTCAACTCTCCGATGTCCATCTTGTCAGCAGATACTGCTTTGGCAGCGAGCATCTGTTTAGTAATGATGTTATTGTCGAACAGTGCATCACCAGTTACATGAAGTAGCTTGCCACTAATCCGTGTTCCTGTAGAACTTAGATTGATACGGCTTACTATTTCATCACCATTCAAAGCTTTTAACTTTAGGTCAATACCTTCCGATAATTGACTAAACTGAGTAGCCATGTTAGTGGTTAGGTTCTGCACTTGCGTAGAATACGCATTAGCGGTTTGAGTAAGTTCCTTAATCTTATCGTCCATAGCCTTAATACCAAGGGCTTCCTTGTCAATTAAAGCCGGGTCGATACTAGCCGGTACGGAAGTACCTACAATATCAGAGTAAGCACCTTCACCAAACACATCTACATAAGCAACTTTCACATCAAATAAGCCTGGGTCAAGAGGAATTATATTTACGTTTGTAGTAACGAAATATCGCTCTGTGCCGATGTAAATGTTAGCGCCTATACAAGTATCCGGGATACTATCAAAGACCACGCTTACGCCTGTAATATTGCCTTTAACTTTGACATTCTTAGGTGCGCTAGGTACCGCTGCGTTATAATCGATTCTAAGAGCCGGACCGTATCCTTTGACAGGATTGTGTGCATATACGAACACAGCTCCTCTACGAGCCGATAACTTAATTTCAGAGCGAATATCTGTAGTCTTGGCTAGCCTGTTATTAGCTTGGCCAACATTACTATCTAGTCGCACTTCGTAGTAATCGATATAGGTATTCTCTACAGGGTCCCATGCAGCAACGATCGTCTTCCCGATTTTTACTTCACCGCTTACAGGTGCTTTAGGTGTAGCCACGCTCTCAGCAGATACAGTAGCTGTAATACGTGCTTCAGCCTTATCACTTTCATTACCAGATGTATCAATAGCAGATAGCTTGAATTGGTAATTGCCAGTATTAGGGATAAAGTACGAGTAGGATGTACCACCTATATGCTTAATGAGTACTACCTCATTACCATCATAGAGCCGATATCCATATAGGTCAGCTTCTGCGTTAGGTTCCCATGCTAGATGAAGCACACTACTATTTACCGCATCCTGGGTAATCGTAAAGCCTTTAGGTGTAGCCGGTGGTATTTCCTTACCATGTACATATACGGAACGCTCAACCCCCTCATATGCAGCACCGACTTCATTAGTACATACAATCTTGACGTCGTAGTTAACATCAGTAGCTACGCTTGGAATCGTAACGCTAGTAGCACTACCATCTAACACCTTAAACTGTTGCCACTCTTGAGTGGTGATAGGCTTGTAGTAAACGATAATATTCTTGGCCACTTTGTCACGTGGTAATTGCCATGTACCGTTGATATCACATAATACTGTACCGTCCTTTAATGTCTTAGTATCAGCTAAAAGCACTAGGTTAATAACCTTAAGCACATCGGACTGTGTAGTGTAGTCAATGATAGGAACGGAACCATCATCGCCTGCGTAAAGCTCAGGGTAGTATTCAATACAAGATATCTTGCGTGTCATTTCAGAGTTCGACTTACTGATAGACAATACTCTAAATGGCTTAGCTTCTTTCGTTGCTTCACCATAGGTGTATAGATCATCAGCTTGGATAACTACATTCTTAGCAAGGGTTAATGTATTACCGCTTGCACTAGCCACGTCATAAGATTCTAATGCATCCGTAGTGGCGTTACGTACCATAAGTCGATATGTCTTACCCTGCTCAAATGTAACTTCTCTATCAAGGACTACCTTATTACCAGTAGCAGATACTACACGGCCACCTTCTCCCCAGTCCGTTACATCGTGTTGTAATAGAATTACATCACCGATTGTGCACGCTATGGCGTCTGTGAAAGCCTCGAAGGTACAAGTACGCACTTCGTACTTATTCGCTCTTAGGTAGTGTTTTGCGTAATTATAGGCTTGGTCTACATTATCACATCCCATAAGTTCTACTTGCGCAGGACTAGCAAGAGATGTAGTCACATCATATTCTTCACTGAATACTGGAAGTACATCACGTTCATAGTCCTTAGCCTTATTGAGGAAGGATACCTCGATAGCGTTTGCCCTAGATGATGTAGCTTGGAACTCTTCCATAAAGGAGTCCATCTTGATATTACCCACTGTGAATAACTGAGTAGGTGTAGCAGCATAATCATAGATACAACTAAACCGAGTACCTAGAGGGATTACCTTACCTCTACCAACATTCTCAGCATATTTAAGCGCATCCCATACTTGGCTAGCACTGTCATAGATGTAGTTAAATGTAATATGTTTCTCGTCGCATTTATCAGCCCAAGCCTTAAATGCGTCATATACGAAGCGTTCACGTGGAGCGCCTTTAACTACATACTCATCACCAATCTTACGGCAATGATGAAGAATGTCGTAACAAGCCCATGCAGGGTTATTCGCAGGCTTAGACTCATACGCTCCAGTATATGTATTAAATACCCATACTGTTTTACGCTCTTGTAACCAGGTCACGTTTGGATCATTACCATTTAATTGGTCAGTCGCTAGTGCCTTGATACCAATGAGCACCTTACCAGGATGAATGAAGTCGTCATAGACAATTTGAGTTAACTGAGACCAGTACACTTTATTCACATGGCGGTTAGAGTTTCCATCCTTATGTGCACATCGCATACGCACTTCATACTGGCCAGGTTCTTTTACATCGAACCGGAACACACGATAGATAGCCTTATTGGATTTATCTCTAATAGTACCTGAATACTTACTTGTATCAATAGGCGTATTAGAATGACTAAATAGTCGATACCATCTACCGTCTTTCTTTTCAATCATGCCCTCTTGGCCACCATTATTACTTAGTGGTAAGGATATCCATTCAGCTGAGCCTACTTTACGATAGCCACCTTCAATAGTGACTGATGTTTCACTTAGTCCGCCCTGGTCGTTTGAATAGTACAAGCCATTAGGGAGTGATACTGTAACCTCTAACGCAGTAGATAAGTTACCTTGCGTTTGATGGATAGACCAGTCATTCGTAAGCTCATAAGTCAATGGTTGGTCTGCATAGTTATCATTAAAGTTAGGGATAACGGTTTGGTCATTCGTACCTAATCGAATATCAACTTGCACATCCTTGTAGTTACCTACAGGGTTGCCATTTAACTTGATATTAGAGATGGAATCGATAGGACCTTCACCGGCGCAGTATAGTAAGTTAAGATATTGCTTACTGCCATCACTAATCACGTGACGAGAAATAAGCATACCTGCGCTTTTGCACTTACCATAGGTAATCGCTAGCGGATGACCTTGGCCAACTATTGTTTGTGACCCTTGCCAACCATAGGTAGCTGACTGCTCAGTATTTGAGCTATCAGTCTTAGGTGCCGTTAATTTAGATATGATCGTGTTACCAATCATACCGATAGCCATGGCAGCCAATGTACGACCTAATACGCTAGTGATACCAAAGATAGCACCAGAGGCAATCCCTGCAGTAGCGATTGACAAGCCGATAGATAATAAGATACCAAGCACTTGCTTTTCTACCTTTGGTAATACCACTACATAGGCTTCATCTGTAGGTGATGCGGTATCATCTACTAGCTCACCATTGATGGAGTACACCCAGTTACCTGGCTCAGTGAAATATTGACTTAATTGTTTACCTTCAACAAAAGGCACAAGGGTATCTTGTCTAGTGGTAAGGTCGAATGGATTTCGAGCAATTACTAATCTAATCATTTTGAGCCTCCTTGTGCCTGTACATTCCTGATATACGTTTTCTTAATCTGTCCATTGGTACGACACATACGCCTGCATATTCTGTGGAGTGTATCATCTTACCTTCGCCTACATATACGGCTACATGGTCAGCATTATTACTGTAGAGGTTCATAACAATTATGTCCCCTACTTCAGGTTCCTTGACTTCGTGCCAAGGAGAGTTCATATCTGGCCAATATGTCATATACGGCCCTAGTTGAATACCTACTCTTTTGTACACCTCTACCACAAGCTCCCAACAAGGTAACTCTTTCCACGGAGTCCCTACTAGGTTATTTAGAGTTAGATGCATATAAGCCCCCTTGTGGTATTGTTGGCTCACCGCCAAATCTAACGCTGTTATTTAACTCACGACAGCGTTTTAGAGTTTTATTGCATGATTGTGCGTAACCTTTGTAACCGCACTCTACAGACTTAAATTTGAAAGGACAGTAGTCTTTCATCACCCTAACAGGTGGGAACCTACGAGAGAATGAGAAGTCTGTACCTAATGTGAACACTACCCAATCTGCTTTGGACTGGGATGCATTGATGATGAACGTTTCTTCTAGTTCAATGATGTCCGGCAGGTTAGTATTGAATATACGAATATTGACCTCACAATCTGTGAGGCCTTTATTCTTTTCTACTAACCGTTGGATAGTACCGGTTACATTCGCTACAGAAAGTTTAACGTTAGGCATCTGCTTAGTGTCCTCGTTAATATCCTCTAGCTTGAAAGGGAACGCCGTATACTGCTTACCTGCTAAAGTCAAATCCTCTGTGTTATTCACAAGAAGGATATTACCTTCAGGGTGGTGTAGTTCAAGCGCCATTACCCATGCACCAGTGGAGGATATCTTATTCTTTTCGATGATGGATGCAGTTGATAACGTTAACATCTAAGCCTCCTGTAACTGAATTGAACCTGTCCATATCCCATAATCACTAGCTGAGAAATGGAGTTGGTCAGCGAACCGTACTCTAATCTTGGCCAATGTTTCAGGGTGTGTCCAAAGGAATATCTCAGCAGTGTTTACCTGGTCAAAGAAATTCCGTAAGCGGACATACTCTGTAGTTGGGATTTTATAATTCACTGAATATGATCGTAATGCTTTAGTAGTCTTACGATGGGTCAACATCGTCATGTTTTCCACCTGAGCCTTACGAGTCACATCGGGTGTAGTTTCATCGATAGGGTATATCGGATATCTGATATTTGGGAATTCTAACATACGCTATACTGCGGCTGCCTTAATGGCATCACGCATACCTCCTTTGTTCGTCATAAGACTAGACACTACTACATCAACTATCATTTGTTCGCCGTCAAACTTAGTCTCTTGTTGTTGGCTATCAAGTTGTTGGCCAGATTGGTTGATGATGTTAACCGTTACTTTACCTGCTCCGTCACCGCCAATCATCTTACGTGTTTGGCTTGCATTGTAAATACGATGTGAGGAGTTGAACTGTAAGAGCTCTGGACCATTTTCACCAACAAGAGTCATACCGGCAGGAGCGATACCACCGCTTGCGAACTTACCCATACTGTTACCAGTAAAGGCAGCACCGAAGGAACCACCACCTGAGAATGAAGATACATTGCCACGACCTACACCAATAGCACCGATACCGCTTACCACTCCACCAAATAGGCTTTGTAGTTTAGGTTGTACGTACTGTTGGAAGGATAGGTTGACGAGCATTTTTAAAATACTGTTTGTAATATCTTTAAAGATATTTTTAAGACCCTTACCAAATGATTCAGCACCAGTTGCAATACCTTCCAAATGGCTAGTAAAGGAAGAGTTGATACTGCTCATCGTACTATCAAAAGTAGACTTCGCTAGGTCGCCGTAGTTTGTTACTTGTTGGTTATACTGTCTAGCACCTTCAGCTAGGCTAGTACGCAAGTTACGTCCTGCAGCTTCCCATAACTTTTGCTGAGCTTCAACTAGGTTCTTCTCAATTTGTAAGCGTTGTGTAGCGCTTAATTGAGCTTCGTTGAGTTCAGACTGAGCATAGGAGATATAAGACTTAAGCGACTCATCAAGCACCTTATCCGCATCCTCTTGAGATACACGGCCAAGCTTCACTAAGTTAGATTGCTTATCTACGTCTTCATTGAGTTGCGTGTAGGCTAACTCACGAATTTTCTGATTAGTCTCAGCAGTAAGCTTTAACTTCTCAGCATTAGCTTTCTTTTCTGCTAGTGTCTTATCACCAACTGCTTTTGTATACTCACGAATGTTATCATCTATCTGAGCTTGTTGGGCTTCAGATTCAGCCTTGATAAGTTGCAAGCGATCACCAGTACGCTCAAGGTCTAACTTGACGATATCTTCATTCATCTTACGAACACGTATCTTTTGGTTACGTTCAGCCTCAGCTAATTTCTTTTGATATACTTCCTCATTCTTAGCCTTAGCTTCTGCTACTAGGTTAGAATCAGCAAGTGCTTTAGCATTAGCATTTTTTAGCGCATCATTAGAAGCACCACTGCCAACACCAGTAGGAGCACTACCGCCATAAGCCTTAGCATATAGTGCGGTGTCTACATAACCTGTAACTGCCCCGAAGTCTCCTTCAATAGAACTAGATTGAAGGACTTGACCAGGTCCTACACCACCAGGCCCATGAGAGTTAGCCCCAGTATAACCACCATTACCATCAGCAATGACTACATGGTTATCACCAAGTACAACTACACCATCGCCTGCTTTAGGAACGTATCCATCACCTGCATCGTGCCATGCGCCAACCGCTCTTGAATCACGCATTATGTACGGCACATATCTAGCAGTACTAACACCGAAGGATTCTCTGATACTATCTGCGAATAGCTTGCCACAGTCTGTAGCCCAGTCACCCTCAGCACCTAATACGTACTTCTTACCTAATTGAGCATTTGCTGCAGCTAATACACTTGATGCTTCACCAGTACCACCACCGCCACCATTTAAGCCTGCAGCGGAACGAATAATATCACGAATATTTTTGTTATTCGTTTCATATTGATTCTTGGCGTTAAGCTTATCGATTTCATACTGGCTACCATCAATCTCTAAAGATTGAAGTGTAAGGCTACGGATAAGCTCGTTAAGACGTTCTACAGAACTTGCCAATTTCTCGGCTGCTTGTTCTGCTTTCTTTGCCGCCGCCTCTTGGGCTTTAGCTGCCTTACTAGCTTCTTCATTAGCCTTGTTGATAGCCTCATTGTTAGTAAGACCGTTCTTAGCATTTTCGATTTCTTGCTCCATCTTAGCTTGCTCTTCATCGGCTTTTTTCTTCGCAGCATCTGCCGCTTCCTTAGCCTTGATGGCAGCATCAATTTGAGCGCCCTCTTCTTTAGTTGCTAAACGATCGTTCTTAATAAGCCCAAAGAAAGCACTATCTTCTACCCAGTACCGTCCATCTTTGTTAGCCATGTAAGCAGCATTAGTACCTGGCGCATTGAGGTTCTTATGAGCTCTAAGCCCATTCACATCAACGCCTAGGTCAGTACC